>OHEP01000506.1_pt1 | contig 26461 bp, 20 predicted proteins | sample 1567271 | NCBI WGS metagenome assembly OHEP01 (sample SAMEA3879577, study PRJEB24766) | human gut metagenome | biome: human-associated habitat; feature: feces | place: USA | collected 1985/1987
TGGGCATTATGATTACCTATGGCTCCTACATGCAGAAGGAGAACATTCTGGAGCATTCGGTCACCCAGATTGAGATTTTCGACACGCTGTTCGCGTTTGTGGCCGGTCTGATGATCATTCCTGCAGTATTTGCCTTCTCCGGCGGTGCTCCGGAAACCCTGCAGGCTGGTCCGTCCCTGATGTTTATCACCCTGCCGAAGGTATTTGCCAGCATGGGCTTTGGAGGAATCGCAGGCTTCGCCTTCTTCCTTCTTGTACTGCTTGCAGCCCTTACCAGTGCCATTTCTCTGATGGAAACCAGCGTTTCCACTATCTCAGATGAGCTGGGCTGGAGCCGGAAAAAAAGCTGTATTATTATGGCTTTCGTTATGCTTTCCATTGGAAGCGCCTCTGCCTTTGGATACGGAATCTGGGATTTCGTAACGATCTTCGGAATGCAGATTCTTGACTTTGTTGACTTCCTGACCAACTCTGTCATGATGCCGATTGCTGCTCTTGCAACCTGCTTCCTGATTCTGAAGGTTGTTGGAATTCAGACCATCGCCGAAGAAATTGAGCGTTCTTCCAAATTTAAAAGAAAGAAACTTTACAGCTTCTTTCTGAAGTACCTTGCCCCCCTTTGCATTACCATCATTCTTTTAAGCTCCATTGCTAATGTACTCGGGTGGATTCATATGTAATAATCAAAAACGGGATTTTCCTTAACAGGTTCATCTCAAAAAGAAACGGTCGATACACCGGTTATTTTGTAACTGATGTATCGGCCGTTTTTTCCTGTAAAAACTGCCTTTATGACATGGGACAGCCATGATGACCGCCCTTTTCTCCTTCCCGCATACGGGCCCTCTCTGAAATCATCTCTCCGGCTATGCTGATTGCAATCTCTTCCGGTGTGACAGCCCGAATCGCTGTTCCAATGGGACAATGCACCTGCTGAATCACCGATTCTTCAATTCCTGCCTCGCGCAGCTTTCCATTCACAAAATTCTTTTTATGCTGAGAACCGATTGCTCCCACATAGCAGGGCGGATTCTGGAGAACCTGACGTTCTACTTCATAATCAAAGCTGTGTCCGTTGGTCATAATTACAACATAATCCGATTCTGACAGAATCAGAGATTCTGACAGTTTCCGAAAATCACCGCAGATTACCGCTTCTGCTCCGGGGAAAAGCTCCTTTGCTGCATACTCAGGACGGTTATCCATAACGGTTACCCGAAATCCCACTGTATTCAGTATGGGAACAAGAGCCTGCGAGCAGTGGCCTCCGCCAAAAATCACTGCGCGATCCCCAATGGGAACCGGAAGGAATACCTGACTTTCGTTCCGGCCGAAATCACCGGTTCCGGGAAGCTCTTCCCTTCCTTCCACTCCTGCCTCTGCAAAGGAAGGAAGTCCGCCGTCCAGGTGAAGCACCAGCCAGCCGGGTTTTCTCTCCTCCATCTTCGTTAACAAAAGCTCAGAAAACTCACTCCAGAAGGGAAGAGAGGAATCAATATACTGAAACCATACGGTTACATCTCCGCCGCAGACCATGCCAATATTTTCTTTGGCCTTGGGTGTCAGGGAGAAAAATTTCTCACAGGAGTGCTTTTCCTCCAGAACCTTTTGTCCAAAACGGATACACTGCAGCTCCACAGCTCCGCCGCCTACAGTACCGCAAATCCGTCCTTCTGCTCCTACCAGCATCTGCGCTCCCAGCCCCCTGGGAGAAGAGCCCTCCTGGGAAATAATACTGGTCAGAACCAGATCATGACCAGCTGCGGCTTCCTGCCGGATAAACTCAAATATTTTTTTCATGCTTATTCTCTCTCGCTTTCCAATTCCTCTGATATTTTCTGAAAATGCTTCTGAAACAGCTTCTGAACGGCATCCTCCGCCTCTTCCTGAAACGCAGTGTAGGAGTCCATCATCTGCCTGGCAGATTCTGTCAGATGGGAATAGCCCCCACGCTTTCCTCCCTGCCCTGTTTCCAGAACAGGTTTACCCAGCTGCTCCTCCATCACAGATATGATCCTGCGCCCTTTGGTGTAGGAAATTCCCATGCGCTGGCATGCATTCGCCAGCGAACCTTCTGTTTCTGTCAGCTGCAGAAGCTGATGGCTTCCTGGACCGTAAAAAACTTTTTCCCGGCGAATCCGCAGCTGAACCAGAGCTGTCATTTTCCTGATATCATGATTTTTTGACAGACCTTCATAAGATGTCCCCGTCTTTTTGTCAGATAAAATCCCGATATCATCGGTTTCTATAATATTGGGATGAATCCCGGAGGCTTCAATTGCTCCTCTCAATCCGTTTTCCCCCTGATAGGCAAGCAGCCGGGAAAAACAGCCTTCTCTTAAAAGGATGGGATGACCGCACCGCCCCTGACAGCAGGGGATGCACACCTCTCCTTCCGCTTCCAGAAGCATCCGGACGGTTTTTTCTGAGAACATCGGTACATTGACATGGGATACCAGAATCTCCGTGCATTGTTCCTGAAGAAAATCGATTCCCTGCCGGACTCCGTCCATCATCTCCCCCTCTGATGAAGCAGTAAGAAACACCAGATTCATAGAGGGAACCAGCTTTTTGGGCCACTCCTTTTCGTCCCCTACCACCGCAATCCGCCGGATTCCGGACATCTGCAGCAGCAAAACCATCCGTTCCAGAGCGGAGATTTTTCCAATCATACGTTCTGGAACAAAAGGATTGCTGTGATCCGTTTTTCCCGTTGCAACAATCAGTCCTCCTGTCATGAGGGGTTCTCCTTCAGCATACCGTGATAGATTCGATCCAGCTCTTCCTCTGTCAAATCTACATGATAGAACAGCTGGAAGAATTCCTTCACCTCTTCATCAACATTAAAATTCAGATATTCCGGATAAATAAGTCCGGAAAGCCAGCGAATTCCTACAATACGGTTCGGTCCGTTGGGACGGTCAATCCAGCTGAAGGGAGCATTTGGTGTTCCGTATACAGCTTCGTTCTTCACTGCCTTTAAGGATGCATAATCCGGATTTCCGAGAATGGATTCTGCTGCCGAAGCTCCGGTGATGTCTGCCTTTGGTTCTCCGTTTACAATAATCACATCCGGATCCCATGCCAGAAGCTGTTCTGCTGAAATCTGAATCCGTCCTCCTTCTCCCATCTCCAGCTCTGCCACGTTGATTCCATTGACCATTTCAATGATCTGGGCATGAGGAGAGCCGACCGGCGCTGTTTCCAGAGAATCCTCACCGTTTCCATAATAAATCCGAACCTTTTCCTCGTCCGGAATATTCATATTTTCAATATCCTGGAAGGTCTTTTCCGCATAGGCCGCCAGCTTCTCTGCTGTTTCCTCCTCACCAAAAAGTTCTCCCATAAACCGGTATGCCTCCGGAGCTGCCATCAAATCTCCATCTACAGCCACAACGGGAATTCCAAGGCTTTTTGACAGCGCATCACAGTCAGAAACCATCTTCTCATTAATCGTTCCTACATTCAGAGCAATCGTGGGATCAGCTGCTATCACAGCCTCATAATTCACTGCATCTCCCATACCGAAGTTGGGAATGCTGTGATACTGTTCCAGAATTACGCTTTTTTCTACCTCGTTCAATTCGTAGTTCCATCCGAGAAGCCGATCCGGAACCAGGGTATATAAATAAATTGCAGCGGCCGGTCCGGCAGAAAAAACAGATTTGATTTCCGCAGGAATCGTCATCGTTCTCCCTGCCATATCTGTAATCTCACGCTCTTTGGAAACCTCCGCCAGAGTCTCCTCCTTTGTTTCTTCCTTCTCTGTTGTCTCCTCCTGAGCCTGAACCGTGGTTTCCTGCAGGGTCGCGTCAGTTTTTTTTGCATTTCCGCATCCGGTAAGCATACCGGCCGCCATTACTGCCGCAAGAGACAGGGCTAATAATCGTTTTGACTTTTTCATAAGTACCTCCACTAAAGAATTTTCTAAATGATGCATAATTTTTCGTCATGCAGGCAGGATCGAATTGACATCTGCCCCCGCCTGCGATATACTTTTAAAAGCGAATGGTTTTTAAAAACATATCGGCTATCTGAAGTATAGCACCTGAATATTCATTCGTCAAGACTGAAGAAATATAAGGAGCAGCTGCTATGAATCTATCTCATCATGAAGTACAGCAGGACACCAGAAAACGGCGCCATTACCGCCTTCTCCTTCTGGGCATGTCCGGAATTCTGATTGCAATTGTATTTTTTTCCTTCTGGATAGGCTATTATCCTCTTTCCCCTTCCCAGGTTATGACTGCCTTTCTGTCACGTTTTGGCTATCAGGGTGAAATTCTGCCCCAGGCTGTTACTATTTTCTGGAACATCCGGCTTCCCAGAATCCTTTCCGCCCTGTTTATCGGCGCCTCCCTGTCCGTTGCCGGTTCTACCTATCAGGGAATGTTCCGAAACCCTCTTGTTTCTCCGGACATTCTGGGCGTCTCCTCAGGAGCCAGCCTGGGAGCCGCTTTTGCAATTTTAAACGGCGCTCCCGACTGGGTCATTCAGCTGGCCGCTTTTTCCGGAGGTGTCGCTGCTGTTGCCGCTTCCTATCTGATCAGCCGGAAATCCATGTATTCCCATACGCTGATCCTTGTTCTCACAGGCTCTATGATCATGTCCCTCTGCAACGCCGGAGTGACCATGATCAAGTATATTGCCGATCCCAACGACGTGCTTCAGCAGATCACCTTCTGGCTTATGGGAAGCCTTACCAAAACAAACATGAAGGCCTTTCAGTGGAGCTTTCTCCCCATGCTGGCCGGACTGTGCTTTATTTTTCTGTTCCGCTGGAGAATCAATCTTCTGACCCTGGATGAGGAGGAGGCAAAAAGCCTGGGCATCAACATCCGCCATTACCGGCTTTTGTTTATTACCGCCTCCACACTTTTAAGCGCTGCGGCAGTCTGTCTCGGCGGTCTCATCGGATGGGTCGGTCTGATGATTCCCCACCTGGCACGGGCATTAGTCGGTGCTGATTATGAGCGGCTGATTCCCGCCAGCGCCCTGTTAGGCGCCGGATATCTGATACTTATGGACGATATTGCCCGGTCGCTTCTTTCTATGGAGCTTCCTCTGGGTGTTGTAACCAGCATTATGGGAGCGCCGTTTTTTATTTATCTCATTATTCAACGAGGGAGGCATTCACATGCTGCTGGAAATTAACGAACTCTATGGGGGATACGGACATGGAGATATTGTAAAGGGAGTCACCTTTCATGCGGATCAGGGCGAAATTCTCTGCCTTATAGGTCCCAACGGATGCGGAAAAACCACTTTATTCCGCCTTCTTTTAGGCTCTATCCCCCTTTCTTCAGGAACAATCAAAATCAACGGACGCAGTACCCGGGAAATGTCCCAGAAAGAACTGGCCAACCAGATCGCATACATTCCCCAGTATCACTCCCCCATCTTTGATTATTCCGTTCTGGACATTGTCATTATGGGACGGGCCTCCCATTTTTCCGCCTTTGACAAACCAAAAGCCATTGACCGGGAGGCTGCCTTTGATGCGCTGGAGAAGGTTCACGCCCTCTCACTTGCAAACAGGAATTACGCATCTCTCAGCGGAGGCCAGAGACAGCTGATTCTGATTGCCAGAGCCATCTGCCAGTCCGCCAGCATTTTTGTTATGGATGAGCCGGCAGCCAATCTGGATTATGCCAATCACCAGGTTCTTACCGATGTGATTTTTGACCTTGCACAAAAAGGATACTGTATTATCATGTCAACTCACAGTCCGGAATATCCTTCCTCTGTAAACAGCAGGGTTCTTTTAATGAAGGAGGGACGGGTTGCCGGTTTCGGAAAACCCGGAGAAATCATTACACCGGAAAATCTGGAAGCCGCCTATGGAATTGAAATGGATGTTGTCACCATACAGGACCGGTACGGTGTAGAGCGAACCGTATGTCTTCCTGTCAAAAATATTGCACGGGAGGTTTCACTATGACGCAGAAATCCAAAGCCAACGAAAAGGCTCTTTCCTATTTTATATCCCTTCAGGAGTCCCGGCCTGCAGACAGCAGAGACTTTTCTCCTCAAAAATGGGATCAGAGAGCAGAATTCTGGAAAAAAGAGCGGGTGAACCGGCGAAAAGGAGATGAGAGAGTCGTCAGCGCTGTTTCCTATCTGGAGGAACGGGGACTGCTCCGGCCGGACTTTGACGTTGCAGATATCGGATGCGGTCCCGGCCGTTTCGCTGCCGCCTTTGCCCGCCGGGTTCACCGGGTTGTAGGACTTGATATTTCAGAAAAAATGGTGGCTCACGGCATGGAATATCTCAATCAGGAGCAGCTGACCAATGCCAGCCTTCGCACCTGTGATTTCCAGACTCTTGACATTGATAAAGAGGGATACCGCAAAGCCTTTGATCTTGTTTTCAGTTCCATGACTCCGGCGCTCCGGGGCATAGATAATCTGAAAAAATCCATGGAAATGAGCCGGGGCTGGTGCTGTCATATCACTCACCTTTCCGGAAGAAACTATCTCCGGGAACAAATTCTGTGGGAGCTGTTTGGAAAAAAACCGGTAAGTCCGTGGAATGGACAGAACTTTTATGCTCTTTTTAACATTCTTTTCCTTTCCGGATATAACCCGGAAACCACTTATGAAAACCGACGCCAGGAAATCTGGGTAACACCCGATGAGGAATATGTTGATTTTCTGATGGAACATATGCTTCCCCGGGAGGAAATCACCAGAGCCCATGCAGATAAAATCAAAAGCTGGCTTCAAAAACATCAAAATCAGGAGGGAAAGCTGTTAGAAATCAGCGATTCCAGCTATGGAAGACTTTTGTGGGATGTCCGCAATCCGGTGGAACGTCCGGATTACCAGCCTGTTTCCCCTGCCCCTTCCATTCGCCATGTATTTCTTACCGGGCCGAAGCAAATCGGAAAATCAACGGTAATCCGGCAGGTATTAAGCAGATTTTCCGGCTCCGTCGGTGGATTTTACACTGTAAAGATGAACGGCTATCTGGATTCCGGATTCTCTGTCCATCTGTTTTCTCCGGGAGAACCAGGTATTCCCACAGAGCAGAACTTCCTTTTTGCCTGTGGAAAACCTGACAAAAACTCTGATTCCCGCTTTAATCAAATGGGAAGCGACCGTCTCAGACACAGTGCAGACTCCGCTCTCATTCTTATGGATGAACTGGGCCCTCACGAAGCCGGAGCAAAAGAATTTCATCAGACCGTTCTCGATACCCTTGACGGCCCTGTACCTGTTCTCGGTGTACTTCAGGCTCCTGCAGATGCCTTTTGGCCGGACATTGTCTCCCGCCCTGATGTTCTGATTCTGGAAATTTCTGAGGAAAACCGCTCACAGGAATCTTTGCTTCAGAGAATCGAAGCTGTGCTGAAAAGAAAATAAAGAAAGATACAAAAAGAAAGCTGCCGCTTCAAGGCGGCAGCGCTATTCTTCTTATTTGCAGTAAGTTCCGTACACTTCAATCTGTGTCAGAGCCGGGAACGGAGACGGATCATCGGCCTTAATCAGCTTTCCGAATTTCAGCCAGGTAATGCCTGTCTTCTTCATGGGAATGATATGGGGCTTTACACTCTTTTCCAGGTTTACAGTCTCTTCAGAACCATCTGAGAAAGTAAAGGTCACCTGCTCCCACCAGTTATCGTGAGGGAAGTCTGCTCTTGTATACAGAACAATCTCATCAAAATCTACCGGACGGCCAAATTCCAGAGTCAGCTCTGCATCATCCTGCTGGTTGATTCCCCAGGACTCATAAGGCCAGTATCCGTGAGACTCATTTGCCAGTACGCCGTCAATAGCATTGCGTGCTGCAAATACAGCCTCGCCTCTTGTCTCTACATTGGCAGATGCATGAGGATAGCAGCCGGGATCTCCGTGCTGATCCATACTGTTTTTTGCCAGATTTCTATATGCATAAATCTCCCGATCCAAAGCCGGACGCATGGTCAGATAATGACGCTCTCCTGTAAATGCCTTGGGATTGTAGGAGGTTTTCTTCTCCTCAAAGGGAATGGCAAACTCCACCTGGGACTTGGTCAGATATACCAGATCCTCATCCATGGTATCATCCAGACGGATAACATAATACTTATCTGTCTCTGCTGCCTCCCATACAATCTTATCGCCCTCTTCATACTGGCCAATCCATGCCAGAATGGCTGCTCCCTCAGAAGAAGCAGATGCTTTCTCGTTGCCCTCCCGATCCAGCACGCGAATTGTGTTTTTCAGAACTACCTTCTCATCACTCATAGTTACTCCTATCCTTTCTGTTTTTTCCTATTATACCATTAGAAAGGCTTATAGTCAAAGTCTGGAATTTCACTCCACCTTTTCTTGAAATAGTGGGCAGCCATTTTCGGCCGTCTGTCCCTGGTAAACAGTCCTTTTTTATTGCCGTCTGCTCTCATACAGCCCTGAACTGTGGCAAAATCGGCAAATCCCCACACATGCTCTCCGATAAAAAAGCTTCTCTTATCGAATTCTGCATTCTGGCGGCGATAAAACTCCATCTGATACTCTTCGCTGAACATTTCCGGAACGGTCTCGTGAATTCCGGCAATCGCATCAGCTCCGTATTCTGTTACCATAACCGGCTTTTCCTGTTTTTCCCAGAAATCCAGTTCCTGATTCCAGGCATAGCAGGCGGCGTCCAGATTTCCTGACAGATTGTACCACCCGTAATACCGGTTAATGCACACCACATCCATGGTCCGCGTTACCAGATCCCGTTCATAATTATTCTGACAGCAGACAAAGGTCACCGGACGGTTCTGGGGATCCAGACTGTGCGTATATTCATACAGGGTATGCCAGTATTCGTAAGCTGACTCAGGAAAATGCTCTGTATCCGGCTCATTTCCCATTGACCACATAACTACTGACGGATGATTTTTATCCCGGGCAATCATTTCCCGAAGCACCTGTTCATGGTGTTCCCGGACAGGAAAGGTTTCATAGGGGTTCTGTGCTTCCCCTGCGCCGATTCCCACAGCCGGTGTCTCATCAATCACCACAATTCCTTCTCTGTCGCAGAGTTCGTACATCTCCTCCGCATAAGGATAATGACTGGTCCGGAAGGAATTTGCGTGAAGCCAGTGAATCAGGCCCACATCCTTGACATCCAGACACAGATCCAGTCCTCTTCCATGAAAGGCAGAATCCTCATGCTTTCCAAATCCCTTAAAATAAAAAGGCTTTTCATTAATGAGAAATTTCGTCCCCTCTACCCGGACTGTGCGGATGCCAAACATCTGTTCATACACATCTTCCCCACAGGAAATCCGGGCTGTATACAGATACGGCGTTCCGGGCCACGGCCACCACAGCTTTGCCTGAGGAATCCGAAGACGCCCTGCATCGCCTGTTCCTCTGGCCACGCAATTTCTGTTTTCGTCAAGGATCTCTATGACAGTCATTTCAGAAATCAGATTCTCCCGCTCTCCGCCTTTTACAGAAACAGCGTATTCCACAAGTCCATCTGCTCCTTCAACAGACGGAACCAGAGTAATATCATCTATATAAATTTCCGGTGTTGTATACAGACGAACCGGACGGTTGATGCCTGCATAGTTAAAAAAATCAAAATTGGGTATGTTCTGCGGCTTTGCCCACCGCTTTGCCGCTTCTACACTGGGCACTCCCGGATTATCAGAACCAAAAAAGGCAATGGCACCTTCATTTCCCACAGGAAGAGTTCCATGATGGATCCGGTTGTCTGCCGCAACCGTAAGGATTCCTCGCGTTCCTGCCGGAATCAAATCCGTAATTTCTACCTCAAAGGGCAGGAAGCCGCCCTTATGCTCTGCAGCCAGCTTTCCGTTGATATACACCCTTGCTGCATGTGTCACTGCATCAAAGCGGAGAACAAGGCGCTGTCCCTTCAGACTGGCCGGTACAGCAACGGTTCTCTCATAATACACCCAGCCATAATGATTTCTGTATGCCGGATCCTCTTTTTGATCGTTATAGGACGCAGGAACAGAAATCAGCTCCGGCGCCTTCAGGCTCCCGCAGGTTTCTCCCGGTTCCCCGGCGTCTCCCAGTTCAAAATTCCAGATTCCGGATAAATCCATCACAGCCCGTACTTCATTTTCTCTTGGATACAACATGGTTCCACACTCTCCTTTTTCAAACTGCTTCCTATTATACCTGAGCCGTTCTGCCGGAAACATGGAATTTCTTGTGAGAAATCTGTACTTTCTATGACAATTTTAAGATACCCCGTTCTTCAGGCAGATATCTGACAGGCAGCACTTTTCGCAAAATGGTTTTGTCCGCGCTGTGCATACATCCCGTCCATGAAACACCAGCCTGTGACAGAAATCACTTCCCTCCTCCGGAGGAACCAGCTTCCACAGGGCCATCTCCACACGCTTCGGCTCCTTGATATTGTCTACCAGTCCCATCCGGTTCACCAGGCGGATGCAGTGTGTATCTGTAACAATCGCCGGCTTTCCAAACACATCTCCCATAATCAGATTGGCGCTTTTCCGTCCGACTCCCGGCAGCCTCAAAAGAGAATCAAAATCATCCGGCACCCGGCCGTGAAATTCATCCCGAAGCATTTTCATACATCCGCTGATGTCTCTGGCCTTGCTGCGGCCCAGTCCGCAGGGCTTTACAATCTCCTCAATCTCCTCCACCGATGCCTCTGCCAGAGCATCAATATCCGGAAATTTTTCATAAAGCTTCGGTACTACCACATTCACCCTGGCATCCGTACACTGTGCGGCCAGACGCACACTGACCAGAAGCTTCCATGCCTCTTCGTAATCCAGGGTACAGCCTGCATCCGGGTACTCTTTTTTCAGCCGTTCAATAATTTCCAGTGTCCGTTCTTCTTTTGTCATCGTTTTCTTTGCTCCTCTGCCCATTTTTTTACAGCCTGTCCCATTTCCTCTATGGTCATCCCGTCTGTCTTTAAAAAATCCACATTCTCTCTGCCTGAAAACCATTTTCTTTTCAAAGGCATCATATGCTTCACATAATACTCAAAAAATTCCCGGGAACGTGTCTCGTCCCCCTCTTTGTTTTTGCGCAGCCACTCCTCAGAGGCATCCAGAAATAAGATTCTCTGAGGAAGGCAGACTTGAATCCGTTCCAGTTCCTCCCGAAGCGGTGTCTCCACATCCCAATCCAGTCCCATGGAACGGGGATAGTTCAGCGTATAAAAAACGATCTCCTCTGCCCCAAAATCCATGACCGTACAGGGATAACCTTTGCAGGCCTCCCACCTTCTTACTTCATTCATCAGCCACAGCTTCTGAATTTCCAGATAATCCTCATATTTATTTTTATTCAGGCCTCTTCTCCGAATTTCTTTAATTACAGACTGATTTGCTTCATAGCTTACATGAATCTCCGGAAGACAGACTCCAGATATCTCGCTGCGGTTGTCTTTCCCGCTGCCATAGACCCCTGAAGCGACAAAAACAGCGGCATAAAATCCCTCCTGTCCGTATAATTCTCCAGGAATCTGTTCTTCCCGTGACGCAAGTATATCACAATTTTCATTCTCCTGACTACTGATTCTGCAGCGAAACCTCATAAAAAAGAAGCTTGCCCGCGAGCTTCTCCGCCTGCGGCGGGTCGCTTCTGCGACAAAATTCTCTTCCGCCCCATGGCGATCCTCGCGGAGCGTTTTTATGTCATAGGACGCACTTTCCTATGACATAAAAAACAGACATCTGTCCGTTCTGATCCTTCATCCCTGACAAATGTCTGTTTCCTTTTTTCTTTCCTGTATTCCCTTTTTAATACTGGAGTACTGTTCCTGCCAGCACATCCTTCTTTTTATCAAAAACAATTACATTTCCATATCCCATGCATCCGTCTGCTTCTTCCAGATCTGTCGGAGAATTTACCTCCTGATGACAGAAAATCACCACATATTCTGTCCCATGGCAGGAAATCTTAACAGCTTCAGCCATGGAATCCGGATACTGAATGCCCTTCAGTGCGGAGCTTACGGAAATTTTCTCCACTGAAATCGGCTCCGGCGTTCCCTCAGGCGCAGCATGAATCACCGTCAGCAAAGAAGCAAAGCCCTCTGCCTTATATTCCACACAGATTCCCTGACGTTTCTCATACCGGTTATAATGGCGGGCGATTTTTCCTTCATACATCTCTTTACGGGTTCCCGGTGTCAGGAAGTAAAAATCTGCTCTTGCCTTCTTTCCGTGAAATACTGCAAGTTCCTGATTCTCTCCTTCCAGGTTCACCTGCCCCCGCTCGCTGAAATTCCAGTACTGACGGTAGGTATGGGCTCCTCCGGTATACATTTCATCCATAATCAGATAAATATCCGGCTTAATAAAAACAATCTTTCGATTGATAAACACGCCGTCCTCCGCATATCCCAGATGTCCGCCCTGCACATACTCATAAGAATCTGTAAACCGGAACTGTTCTTTTACCGGCTGGCACAGCCTGGAACATTCCCAGGAATCCTTGCACACCGTAAAAAATTTATCATCTACCGTAATCGTATTATGAGCCGTAGGATCCTTAAATTCAAAACGGCCTGCATCCACCACATAAGTATAACGGCCTGCATCTGTCAGCACATCCTCTCCGCCCACGCAGAGATCCACATGCAGTTTATCGGAATGGCCGTGTCCTGCCCCCATGGTTCCGCAGTGAAAATGAAGCAGGGAACCGTCCTCTCTCCAGCTGTCTCTCAGATAGTAGTTTCCGCTGTCGGAAAGAGCACCTGATAAGAAATCCGGTTCCTGAACCTCCATTTTCTCATACAGTCGGGCGCTTTCAATTCCCAGATCCCATACGCTTTCAAAGTCCAGAACAGGAAAACCGCCGAATTTCAGCACAGGATCCCGGAACAGCACTGCCGCCGTGCTGATGTAATCCCGAATATCCATATCGTCGCTGTCTCCCATTAAAAACTGCTTATGGTCCGGCTTTTTCCACATCAGATCCGCGTATGCCATTCTATGAACTGCATTCAAAATAGTGTCGGGAACCTGGATATCATTGCGGGAAGCAAGAATCAGAACATCCTCGTAGCAGTGAAGCACCTCATTGTGATACAAAGGAGACTGCTCCCACTGAACGCCGTCCCCCATAATCTGCATCCGGGCCTCAGCCTCCAGATGCTCCAGGGCAATGGAGGTATACCGTTTCCGCCTCTCCTCATCCGGCATGGCAATTCCGATTTCAAACAGGCCATGATTCTCAATTACGCCCCAGTTGCTCATATACCGGTAGGGAGAATGCATCTGAATCAGGAATTCCGCATGCTCCACCAGACAGTTATAAAAAGCATCCACAACCTCATCGGTTACATAGGGACTGTCCTTAAAATACCGCATGGCCTTTACCCAGAACTCTCCGCGAATTCCCGTTTCCAGAATTCTCCAGGTTGTCTTCTCTGTTTCCTCTGTCCGTTTTACACCGGTAATCCAGCTCATAAGAAGACGGACAAAATGACGGGCATATGTATCGTCTCCGGTCAGCCAGTATGCCTGTCCCAGGCAGATAAAAAAGCGGTGACGGTTAAACTGAAACGTAAATTCCGGATCATTTCCCGGCCGGTATTCCCAGTCAACCTCTCCCTCCGGATCAAAGATTACCGGTTCCCAGGTTCTCTCCATATCATGTTCCAAATCAAACAAAAAATAATTCCGGCATACCTCATCTGCCACGCGAATGATGTGGGCGCAGTCCTCCGGCCAGTGTGTTTTGCAGTATTCTGCTGCTGCCTGCGGATCATCAAAGAAAAAATATTCATTTCCTCTGGAAAAAAATTCCTGCTTCGTCATGATCTGTCTTCTCCTTCATTCTTTTCCTGAAACTGCCTGTTTTTGTCAGCTTTTCTGTTTTACCAGTAAATGTTCCAGTTTTTGTGAAGCCGGGTCAGAGCTTCCATATAAAAATAATCTCCCCAGATATTACATTCATCCACCCCGTAATGATTGCAGGTATTGTAGGGGGAATGATTGGAGTAGGTGCTGTGAAGCACCAGTCCGTTAGACTGTGACGGATCCTTTACCGCATAGTGATCCACCACGGATTTCATCAGCTTTCCGGCTATGGAAGTATAATAGGCTGCCTCCTGCTCCGGCAGATATTTTGCCATCTCCAGCATGCCGCAGGCTGCAATTGATGCAGAGGAAGAGTCTCTTGGCTGATCCTCATTTCCATCTCCAAATTCCAGATCCCAGTAGGGGACCAGATCCTCCGGCAGATGACGGAGGAAATATTCGGTTACTCCCTTGAAAATCGGAATATAGGACTCCCGTTTTGTATATTTATATCCCACTGCTGTCCCGTAAACACCCCAGGCCTGTCCTCTTGCCCAGGCAGAGCCGTCCCGGTAGCCCTGACAGGTTGCACCGTGATCCGGCGCTCCTGTTTCCCTGTTAAAGAAAAAGGTATGCCAGGTAGAAAAATCAGGGCGAATCACATTGGCAAGCGCTGTATGAATATGCTTTTCTGCTACCTGACGGTATTTTTCCTCTCCCGTTTCCTCGGTTGCCCAGTAAAGAAGGGGCAGATTCAGCAGACAGTCAATAATCAGGCGGTAATTATCCGGCGCATTTAAAGGCCCCCATGCCTGAATAAACTCTCCCTTTTCATGGAAACGGGTAATCAGCTCCTCCGCTGCTTTTAAGGCAGCTGTTCTTCCCACCTGACTTCCTGTCAGTTTGTATCCGGCCACGCAGGAGGGTGAATACAAAAATCCCAAATCATGTGTTTCCACATCAATTTTCTGTTCTATCCGATTCAGAAAATCCTTCATCTGAATTTCTCCGGCTTCCTTCAGCGCCGGATTCTTTGTATGCTCGTAAGCCAGCCAGATTTCTCCTGTCCAGAACCCTGTTGTCCAGTCTCTGTTTTCTGTCGGCTGATAAAATCCATCCTCACTGTATGCCTTCTGGAAACAGTGTGTAAATTCCGGAAGATTCCGGATTACCTGGGCGGAGGCCGCGTCCAGGGCGGCTCCCACCTCACCGGCTGTTATCTCCGGTTTCTGCTCCAGTTTTTCAAGTGCAATCCAACTCATCGTTTAACCTCCTTATGATTAACCCTTTACACCAGAGGCAGCTACGCCTTCCACGAAGTATTTCTGCAGAGACAGGAACACAATCAGTACAGGAATCAGGCTGAGTACAGAAGCCGCCATAATCAGACCGTACTCAGAACCAAACTGGCTGATAAACATACGAAGTCCCAGCTGCAGGGTTTTCTTGGACTCTGTTGTCAGATAAATCAATGGTCCCAGGAAGTCATTCCAGGTATTCACAAAGGTAAAAATAGTCAGGGTAGACAGAGCCGGTTTTGACAAAGGAAGCATTACCTTATACCAGATCTGATACTCGCTCATTCCGTCAATCCGGGCTGCTTCACAAAGCTCTGTAGGAATTCCCTCATAAAACTGCTTCATCATAAATACGCCAAAAGCAGAAAATGCCTGCAGACAGATAATCGCCAGATGGGTATCTGCCAGTCCAAAGGAACGCATCATCATAAACTGAGGAACCATGTATACCTGCCAGGGTACTGCAATGGTTGTAATATATGCCAGAAACAGGGTATTTTTTCCTTTAAACTGCAGCTTGGCAAATGCATAGGCAGCAAAGCTGCTGGTCAGAAGCTGAAGGAAGGTGACAATCAAGGTCAGCTTTACCGTATTCAGCACAAATTTTGCCAGAGGGATTTTATTCCAGATATCTACATAGTTCTGCCATCTGGGATTTTCAGGAATCCACTGAATTGGGAATATAAATACATCCTTGTCCAGCTTAAAGGATGCGGAAAGCATCCAGGCAAAGGGAACCAGCATGACCAGTGCAAGGGCAATCAAAACCGCATAAAGGATTACCCGAAAAGCTCTTGTTTTTGTATTTTTGATTTTCATTTTCGGATCCTCCTAGTTTGAATATTTCTTTTCCCCACGGAACTGTACCAGAGTAATGGCCAGAACAATGAGGAAGAGCACCATGGCTGCCGCACTTGCATAGCCCAGATTCCAGTTACGGAAGGCCTCTTCATAAATGTGGTAAACCAGCACAATTGCCGACTCATTTAACACACCGGAGCTTCCTCCTGCCAGCATATATACAATATCGTATACCTTAAAGCAGTTAATGGTCAGAATAATGGTAACAAAGAAGGTTGTAGGCTGAAGCTGCGGCCAGGTGATATAGCGGAACCGCTGCCATGCATTGGCGCCGTCCAGGCTGCAGGCCTCATACAGTTCCCCGTTGATTCCCTGAAGACCTGCCAGGTAAATGACCATATAGTAGCCCATGTTTTTCCAGACAGAAAACATAACAACTGTAAACATAACCCAGTCCTTGTCAGCTGCCCATTTGGGAAGACTTTTTGCAGCCATACCCAGATTGTAGAGAATCATATTAACCGGTCCGCTTTTCGCCGGGGAAAACAGCATGTTCCACACAGCTGCAACTGCTACCAGAGAAGCTACATAAGGGAAAAAGCTGACGGTACGGAAAAAATTGCGTCCCTTAATATGCTGATTCAGGAGAACAGCCAGCCCCAGCGCTGCTGCCAACGTAAAGGGTACTGTTGCTACACAGTAAATAATGGTATTTTTTAAGGATGCCAGGAAGCGGGAATTCCCAATCATCATGGCAAAGTTATCCAGAGCTGCAAACTGCATGGGATTATTTCCATCCCATTTTATAAATGCAAGGATAAATGCAAAAATAACCGGTCCAAGAGTAAACACTGCAAATCCGATAAAGTTCGGTGCAATAAAGCTGTAGGCTACCAGATCTCTTTTTGTCTGACGGCTGAACCTCTCTCCGGTTTTTGCCTGGCAAATCTTATCCCTCACCTGATCCACCTTTTTCCCCAGCTTCAGTTTCTTTTTGGGATCCTGCTCCGCTTCTGCCTGCTTCTGCAGCTTTTCAAGCTGAGGCTCTAAAACAGCCAGCCTGCGCTGAACCTCTGCCGGATCCACTGACTTTTTCTGTCTCATAACTATCCGCCTTTCTTTACCTGCCTGTGATTTATATGAGGCAGACGATTTTGTTTATCGCCTGCCTCATGTTGATTTCTGTCAAATTGTTGTTTTCCAGAATATTTTTTAAGATCCAAACCAGATTACTGAGCCAGAATTGCAGAAATCTTTTCGTTCATATCAGCAATTCCTTCATCAATGGTGGAATTTCCGGTCATGATATTGTCATGTGCCTCATTTAATACGGTTTCCATCTCAGAGCTCTTGGAGCTTACCGGCATTTCCAGATACAGATTAGCAGTCTGAAGAGCCTCTTTGCTGGTGTCATCTGCCGGGAATCCCTCAATGGAAGCTACCATATTGGCGATATCATCCGTCATAATTGCCGGAATTGTTCCTGTAGATGCCAGAATATCAGCGCCCTCTTCTCCACATACGAACTTTACAAAATCCCAGGACATATCCTTATCTTTTGCAGTAGTCGGAATTGCCAGAGAAGTAATGGTTGCCAGGGTAGAGCCCGGCTCCACGCCTTCTGCATGAGGATATTTTACCATTCCCCAGTTTCCGCAGTCCGTATATTCTCCTGCTTTTACCTTATCAATCAGGGTAGAAATAAACCAGGTCCCCATGTTCATCATTGCTACATTTCCCTGAGAAAATGCGCCGGAATAATGAAGATTGGAGGTCTTTAAGGTTGCATAATCCTGACACACGCCGTCCTCCTGCTCTGCCAGGATCATCTCGTAATACGGCTTCAGGAAATCATAGCTTCCGTCAATAATGCTGTTCTTTCCGTCCAGAATACCGAACAGCTGGACTGCACTTCTCCAGGTATGATAATGAGCACCGTATACCTCCTGACCAGGCATATCGTTGGTTACGCTTCTTGCCAGCGCATCATACTGTTCAAAGGTCATATCGTTAGTCGGATAGTCCACTCCTGCTGCATCAAAAATATCTTTGTTATAAAAGACAACCCAGAAATCGCTTCGGAAAGGAAGCTCATACAGCTTGTCCTCAACCTTAATCTGATCGGTCAGTCCCTTAAATGCGCTTAAATCCACTCCGTCCTTTGCAATATATTCATCCAGCGGCTCCAGAACACCTTTATTTACCAGAGTGGTATATCCCGGAACATCCTTTACGGTTACAACATCAAAATCAGAACCGGAACCGGTCAGCTGAGTAGCAAGAACCGTCTGATAATCAGAGCTTCCCAGGTCAACCAGCTCAACCTTCACGTCCGGGTGAGCGCTTTCATAGGCGTCAATTAAAGGCTGATAATAAACAGTTAAATCCTTATCCCACATATCCCATTTCAGTACCTTCTGTCCCTCTGCCGGAGCCTCTGCAGCTGTGGACTCTGTCTCGGTTTTCGTATCTGCTGCAGGCGCTGCGGTTGTTTCTGCTGTCTGGGAGCCTCCGCATGCCACCAGACTTCCCGCCATGGCTGCTGCCAGAGAAAGACTTAAAATACGTTTTTTCATCATAACTTTTCCTCCTGATTCTAATAGCGGCTGCCCTGTGCAGCTCGCATCTGATGGTTCCATTATAGTGAAACTCCGCCGGATTCTGAATGGAATTTTCACCAGAAAAGATTCATTTTTTACACATCACATTATTTAATATTATCATAATTTCATGTAATTTTTCTCAATTCCTGTATTTTTTTACAATTGTATTCATTTGACAAAGGCTGATTCTGACGGTAGAATAGGGGGAGAAAATAATGGGATAAACCCTTCTTTATTATCTGACAGAAAGGAATCGTTTCATGAAAAAGCATATGTTTCCCAAAACGGTCCGGAACCAGATTATTGTCAGTACGGCAGCGGTAACTCTTATTATCGCCGCCATCACTGTGACCATCTGCTTCTCTGTATTCCAGTCTTTTCTCCGAAAAGCGGAGATTCAGTCCGCGGAATTCAATATGCAGGTTATCTCCAACAACGTTTCGGCTGACATGGATCATATTTTTTCCTTTGTGGACTGGTGCAGCAGCAATACAGAAATCAATCACTTTCTGCGTGTTTTTCAGAATCAGGAAAAGATGCCTACCATCTCCTCTTCCGATTTTTCGCTTCGCACAGTAGCATTAAATACCTACGATCGGTTAAAGGAGCAGTACAATGATACTCCCTCCTCAGAAAAATATATGTCCCGGGTTTTGATTTCTCCGGAAAACAGAAAGGTATACCTTCAGCTGTCCGATACAAGCGCTACCAACACTTCCTCTGCCGCAGACATTGTCTACGCCGATGAGGATTTTCAGAGGTTTCTGAATGCACCCGGCTACCTTTGGGACGGTCTGCATCCGGATCCTCTTCTGGAATCCGACAGCCAGAAATTTCTTCCCATTGTACGCCCTGTCTATAATCAGTACAATGCGGATCGAATCGGATGGCTCTACCTTACAATTCCGGAAAGCCTGCTTACTGATTATATCCACACCCTCCCCTTGGAAGAGGACTCTTCGCTCTATGTCACCATCGGAGATCATACCTACCAGTATGACTGCGGACAGCTGACAGAGTGTGATTTTTCTTTCCAGGTTTTAAAGGACGTCAGCAGTCAAACCTTCCATAAAAACAATCATGCAGCCCAGGTACAGTTTCCAGACGGAAGCCGGCGGTATACAGTCTCCTGTCCTCTTGGGAATCAGGGATGGACCATTACTCAGATTCTTTCTGATCAGAGTTACCTCTCTCAGAGGGACGTTTACAATATTATAATTGCGGGGATTGTAATTATTATCCTGATATCCGGAGGACTGCTGTATCTGGTATTAAGCCATCTGATCAATCAGCCTGTGGCCTCACTGCAGAGCAAAATCGATGCCATTGCTCAGGGGGATTTTTCCAGAGATCCTTCCATTGAATGGGAAAACGAATTCGGAACCATCGGAAAGGGAATTAACCAGATGTCAGAAAATGTAGTTTCTCTGATGAATAAAAAAGTAGAAGATGAAAAGCAGAAAAAAGATCTGGAATATCAGATTCTGCAAAGTCAGATCAACCCTCATTTTCTCTATAATACCTTAAATTCTATCAAATGGATGGCTACCATTCAGGGCGCCGGAGGAATTGCAGAAATGACCACAGCCCTGGCCCGCCTGATGAAAAATGTATCAAAAGGTACAGGGGCTCAGATTCCTTTAAAGGATGAGCTGGATCTGGTTCAGGATTATTTTCTGATTCAGCAGTACCGGTATGGAGGCAGTGTTTCCCTGGAATGCAGGATTACAGATCCCAGTCTCTATCACTGCATGATTCACCGTTTTTCCCTCCAGCCTATTGTAGAAAATGCTCTCTTCCATGGCATTGAACCAAAGGGCTGCGCCGGACGAATTGTAATTGAAGCCTATGAAGCAGCTGCTCCTGACGGCAAACCGCTTCTGAAGGTTTCTGTTACTGACAATGGTATTGGCATGACAGAAGAAATCATGAAAAAAGTACTGACTGGAGAAGTCGATTCCTCCGCTGAATTTTTCCGCCATGTAGGAATCAATAATGTAAACAAACGGATTCAATATGATTTTGGAGAGGATTACGGAATCACCATCCAAAGTGAAACCGGAGAAAATTCCTATACTGTCATGACCATAATCCTCCCCTATATCACAGATGAAAGGACAACGACATTATGATAAAACTGCTGATTGTTGACGATGAACCACTGGTACAGATCGGCATAAAATCTATGATAAACTGGACTGAACTTGGCATTGAAGTCTGCGGTACTGCCATGAATGGACAGGCTGCCCTGGAAATGATCCGGGAATATGCGCCGGAACTGGTTATTACTGATATTAAAATGCCGATTATGAATGGTCTTGATCTGGTAAAGGCCTGCAGGGATGAGCTTGGTCCCATTCCCCTCTTTCTTGTTCTGACCAGCTACGAAGAATTTGAGCTGGTCAGAAAAGCTCTTTCCTATCAGGTTGTTGACTATCTGATTAAGCTGGAATTGGAACCGGAAAGTCTCAGACAGGCCGTCAGCCGGGCCCTGGAGCGATTAAAGCAGCTGAAGGAAAGCGCTGCATACCGTCAGTCGGCCGGACGCCCGCTGCTGCAAAGCTATCATGACAAATTTTTTATGCGTCTTCTTCACAATTTATTTGACAGCCGGGAACAGTTTTCCATTCAGGTACGGGATCTTCGTCTTGATTTTTCCCATAAGTGCTATCTGGCCTGCCACGGTGAAATTCACAGCGGAGTGGCTGCCCAGCTGAGCAGAGAAAAGCAGATGAACCTTTATTCCAGCAGCCTGCAGATGATACGGGAAATCTTTAATAAATACGCCCCCAGCTATGTAATTTCCCTTGATAAAATCCATTTTGCCGCAATTTTTCATTTTCCTTCTATGGAACAGGCAGACATGAACGCTGTGCAAAACGGCATCTCCAATGCCTGCTCCATGGTACATAATTATTTTAATGTATGGCTTTCCATAGGAATTGGAAGTGCCGTAGATGACCCGCTAAAAATCAGCGGCTCCTATCAGGAAGCTCGTCAGGCCTTTAATCTGGCTGATCAGGAAAATCCCGTTGTTCCCTTTTCCAGAATTACGGACGATTCCATGAAAAATGCCTTTAATATTGCTGTGTTCAAAAACAGTCTGACGCAGGCCTTTGAAGAGTTTGACACCGATGTTCTGTACCGCACGCTGACGGAAATTACAGAGCTTTTTACCTCCAATCCGCAGAGATATCTCCAGGCCGTAGACGCTGCCTGCAATATTCTCTATCTGTCGCTTTCCCTGCTTCCCGGAAGCGAGGAAACCCTGGAAGAGATTTTTTCTGCCTATCCGGATGGATACCGTTCGATTTACAAGGCTGCCAGTGTTGTGGAGGTGATTCAATGGATCAATACTCTTCGCGACGGTCTGTGCAGCATTTTGAAAAACAAAAGGAAAACCTACAAGGATCATGTTATCTCCAATGTTCAAAAATATATTGACAATCACCTGGAAGATCGCCTGACTCTGAACGATGTTGCCGCTGTATTCGGACTGACGCCCAATTATTTAAGCGCCCTTTTTAAGAAAAGCTGCAGCATCGGATTTACGGAATACATTACCCAGAAAAAAATAAGCCGGGCCAAGGTTCTTCTTCTGGAACAGGATTATAAAATCTATGAGGTTGCTGACCGTCTGGGCTTTGAAAGCGCATTTTATTTCAGCAAAGTGTTTAAAAAGGTAGAAGGCGTATCGCCCCGGGACTATATTCAGTCCCATACTGCTGCGCCAGATTACTATAAATAAAAGGAGAATTCATATGTTTAAGGAACTTGCTAATACTTACTCTCATACCTTTGTCCCCTTTCATCCGGCTGCCCCGGCCGCAGATCGAACTGCCTGGGAACAACTGGATTCTTCCCTTGTATCCCTTCTTGTAAAAGACGGCGAACGCTGTGCAGAAGAATCCTGGCCGGCTCTTACTGCTACAGACTATCTTGATTTTACCAGAACAGGAGGAAGAGCCTTCTTTGAAGGCAAGCTGTTTGCCCGGAGAACCCTTCTCAATTCCATGCTTCTGGCAGAATGCGCAGAACATCAGGGACGCTTTTTAGATTCTGTTTTAAACGGAATCTGGTCTATCTGCGAAGAGACTTCCTGGTGTCTTCCCGCCCACAACTCCTATATCCGCGATACGCCCCAGCTTCCTCTTCCTGATGTCAGACGGCCTGTGATTGATTTGTTTTCCGCAGAAACAGGTGCCGTTCTTTCCAATGCCAGATATCTGTTAAAGCAGGAGCTTGACGAAATCAGCCCCTCTGTTTCCATCCTTGTTGATAAAGTTCTGGACGAACGGATCTTTACCCCTTACCTGAAGGAACACTTCTGGTGGATGGGCGATGGTAAATCCCACATGAACAACTGGACTGTCTGGTGTACCCAGAATGTCCTTCTTACCGCTGCCTTTTCAGATATCAGCGAAGAACTGCGCCGGTCCATTTTCCTTAAAGCATGTGAAAGCCTTGATTATTTTCTTGCAGAATACGGCGAAGACGGCTGCTGTGATGAGGGCGCCCAGTATTTCCATCATGCCGGCCTTTGCCTCTTTGGCTGTATGGAAATTCTCAATGCCGTAACAGACGGACACTTCCTTTCTCTGTATGAGGAACCTAAGATTAAAAATATTGCCTCCTACATTGTTCAGGTACATGCAGCAGGTCCCTATTACATCAATTTTGCAGACTGCTCTCCTATTGCCGGGCAGTGCGGTGCAAGAGAATATCTTTTTGGAAAACGCACCGGCAATTCCCGTCTCATGGGACTGGCTGCCGGCGATTTTCGCAATTCCAGGGATCCGCTGCTGAAAAACGAGCAGAATCTTTTTTACCGCCTGCAGACAGTTTTTTCCGCTCAGGAGATGACAGATTATGTAACAGATGAGCCAAACACAGGGGATGATATTTATTATCCCAGCACCGGACTGTTTATTACCCGGGACAGCCGTTTTTGCCTGGCAGTAAAGGCTGGTGATAATGATGACAGTCACAATCATAACGATACCGGAAGCTTTACGATTTACAAAAACGGACAGCCTCTCTTTGCTGATATCGGAGTGGAAACCTATCAGAAAAAAACATTTTCTGAAGAACGTTATTCGATCTGGACCATGCAGTCCCAGTATCACAACCTGATTTCCTTTGCAGGCTGTGACGAATCAGATGCTTCTTCTCTTCCTTATGGATATGCAGTCAATTTCGGCTCCGCCGATTCCGAATCCTCCACTTCTTCCATTGCCGCCATGGAGCACAACGGTTCCCAGTACCGTTCAAAAGATGTCCGCTGGAAGCTGACAGATACCTTCGGAGAAATTTCCATGGAGCTGGCAGATGCTTATCCGGAGAAAAAGGTCTCCTCTTATGTGCGTACAGTACGCCTGGATAAGGAAGAAGGCATTACCGTTACCGATGTAGTCAGCTGCGGTTCCCTTCAGCCGGTGCTTTCTCTGATTACCTGCGAGGAGCCTTTCTGGAAAGAAGAAACATCGGAACTTTTAATTCCTTTCTCGGAAACTTACGCGGTTCTGCCTGACATCCAGACAGAAGCTTCCCCCTCTGTCTGCAAAATCCAGGGCGCTGCAAAAGTAATAAAAGAGCGGCTGCCCATTACGGACAACCGCCTAAAAACCGCCTGGAAACAGGATATGTGGAGAATCCTTGTTTATCTCGAGTCCGATCGCTGCTCCTTAAGCATCCGATAGCACCGATTAAACATCGTATCCAACCATGCGGATATAAGTTTTGATCAGTTCAATAATCTGATCATATTCCAGCTTACTGGCATTGATGGGCAGGTCGTAGTTATTTACGTCCTCCCATTCTCTGCCTGTAAAGTATTTGTGATATTCTCTTCTCTGTTTTGTAATCTTTGTCAGCTTATCCAGAGCTTCTTTGGTGTCTGCAAGACCATCTGCTTCCATGGTTCTGCGAATACAGGTAGCAGTATCTGCATAAACAAAAATTTTAATCAGATCCTCTTTTCCTGCTGTCTCCAGAATATAATCGGCACATCTTCCGATGATTACACAGGACTCTGTTTCTGCCAGTTCCCGAATCACCTCTGACTGAAAACGGAACAGATTATCCGGAGATGTGACGTCTCCTTCAATTTTGGGATTTCCCGGCAGTGTGTGGCGGATTCCACCCACAATTCTGCGCAGAAGATTATTTCCTGCTTTCTCATCTGCCAGTCTGAAATACTGCTCTCCTACAGCACTTTTTTCTGCTGTTAAACTCAAAATTTCATCATCATAAGCCGGGATCCCCAGCTCCTCCGCCAGCTTCTTTCCTACAATTCGTCCGCCGCTTCCATACTGACGTTCAATAGTAATCACCAGCTTCTTTTTATCCATAAAGCACCTCCTGATTGCGTCCTTTTCCATATTGTTTGTTTTTATTATAACACAAATCAGGGAGACTGCAAAATATTTTTATAATTTCCCTGATATTTTCTGACTATTATTCTATCCTAATCAAACTCGTTTCCGCTTACTTTTTGTATGCAGAAATATTGGGACCTGCATACCTTCCTTCCCTCAGAAGCTTCTCCACCACGTTCCTGACCGTTCTTCTCTCCATCCCTATAAATCTTATCCATCTCTCTGCACATAAAATTCACCCCTTCTCTTGTCCTTTTTAATCGAAACACCTGTTTCTGCAGCACAGAATGATACATCTCTTCCGGCGATTTGCAATGAAAATCATGCATCAGCCTGCCCAGCTCTGTGTCCTCCTGATTTTTTGAATCCACATAAATGATGTGAGCGCTGTCTGGAAAATCCTTTCCGTTTTCACGGATTTTTCTGCTGATGTGATAAATCGGCAGATGATACCCCAGCGCATCTGTCTCTGTAATAAATATGACATAGCTGGTTGGAAGCTTCTGATACACTTCCCCCGGCTCCAGAAAATTCATATCCAGTAATCCGCTGTGATATCTGGCCCGCTTCGGAGATGCGCCTTCCCTTTTTTGCTGAATTTCCACGTTATAAAGGTTGTGATCGCTGTCCATAGCCACACAGTCCAGTATTGCCGACCTGCCCTGCAGATTCTTATAATCTGCCTGCAATCTCTGATCAACGACCTTCAGCTGGTCTTTATTCAGAATAATCCGCAGCACCTCCTCTGTACATTTCGGATTTTTCAGCACAGCCCGCATAAAACTGTCGCTCATCAGCGTAAGATCCTTTAGAATCTCCCGGTATCGCTCAAAACGGTCTTCCAGTTCCCGATCCGATTCCTTTTCCGAAACGGAATACGGCATAGACATACCGGAAGTTATCCGGGATTCCAGGCTGGCTTTCTCGTTTTTTTCCATTGTGTTTGTGGGTGTTGACAGGCGTTCCGCCTCCCGTTTGACTGCCGAATCGCTCTTTTGATGATACTTCCGGCTGTTTTCTTTTGACTGTTTCTGTCTCATTTTTCGCCTCCTGTCTGTTATGGCAGAAAGCAGTTTTTCCGCCTTCTGCATTTGCAGCTGCAGAAGACCCTTGAATCTCCGGTCTTCTGCTTCATAAATTGGTGATTGTAAGCATAGACCTTTCAAAAATGATTCCAAGACAGAACCGGACGGGCCATCAGCCCATAGAAATATTAGAAATGTGATATGCTTTTTTCAAAATGATCTTATTCTTCTATATTACTTTATTGCATACCGTTCTTCCCCCAACAGCTTCTTTACCACGGTTTCATGAATCCCTGTCAGATATGCAATTTCATCCATTGTCTTTCCTTTTCGTTTTAAAGAATTCACGATTCTCCTCTGTTCATTTCTTATACCTTGCTTCTTTCCCCGTTTTTGTCCTATTTTCTCTCCGCGCTCCTGGCCGATCTTTTCTCCGCGTTCCTGACCGATCTTCTCTCCGCGTTCCTGACCTATCTTTTCACCACGTTCCTGACCGTTCTTCTCTCCATCTCTATAAATCTTATCCATCTCTCTGCACATAAAATTCACCCCTTCTCTTGTCTTTTTTAATCGAAACACCTGTTTCTGCAGCACAGAATGATACATCTCTTCCGGCGA
>OHEP01000510.1_pt1 | contig 26237 bp, 19 predicted proteins | sample 1567271 | NCBI WGS metagenome assembly OHEP01 (sample SAMEA3879577, study PRJEB24766) | human gut metagenome | biome: human-associated habitat; feature: feces | place: USA | collected 1985/1987
CCAACGACCCCGAGATTACAAATCACGTGCTCTGGCCAACTGAGCTAAAGAGGCATTTCCATCATTCAGAAATTTGCAGCCGCTATGTTTCTTACGGCTTAGCGGCTGCAAATTTAGCTATTATTTTTTAATCACAAAACTTTTTCGTGATTTTTTTACTTGCTTTGTTGTTTTTCCTTTGTTTTCAGCAACTGTTTGGAGAGTGCTTCCATACAAACATCGATAGACTCCTCAAACGTATCGCTTACTTTTTCTGCGTAAAACTCTGTATTCAACGCCAAGACACGGACACCCGCTTCCTTATTCATTGCTGTTTCAGGTTTTACTACTTTTAAAGACACCTCTACTTTCTTTATATTATCGCAAAACTTCTCGAGCTTCTCTGCTTTCTTCTGAATGAAAGCTTCCAATTTTTCGGATGCGTCGAAATGAATGGATTGAATTCTTACTTCCATAAATACCTCCTTTTTTTTACGCTCTGGGGTGAGCTTGTTCATAAACTTTTTTTAGTTCCTCAAAAGTCGTATGGGTATATACCTGCGTCGTCGTCAGACTCTCATGCCCCAGCAACTCCTTCACAGCTTCCAGCTCCGCCTGATGGTTAAGCATAGAAGTCGCAAACGAATGCCTCAACACATGAGGACTCTTCTTCTTCAGCGTCACGACTTTCGACAAATTGCGCTTCACGATTCGATAAACCAACTCCGGATATAACCGTTCTCCATCCTTTCGGACAAAAAATGCGGGACACACCCGGGGGCAATTTTCATTTCGTTCTGAAAGATAAGCCTGCATATCCGCCTCCAGTTCATCACCGAACGGAACCAGACGCTGCTTGTTTCTTTTTCCAGTCACTTTAATCACCCGTGCAGAGAAGTCCACATCAGCATCATCCAGACCGATTAACTCGGAAAGACGAATACCTGTTGTATAAAAGACTTCCAGCACCGTACGATCCCGTACGCTTTCAAAACCTTTTCCGAAATCCGTATCATCAAGCAGACAATTCATATCAGCTTCTTTCACGAACACCGGCAAGGGCTTCTTTTTCTTCGGACCGTTAATCTTTGCCATTGGATCCACTGACACCAGTTGCTTCCGAAGCAGGAAGTGATAAAACGACCGGAGCGAACTAAGCTTCCGATTTACAGATGTAGCTGTATACCCTTCATCCATCAGTGAGATTACCCACCCACGAATCAGATCGGCATCTATATCCGTATAATCTAAATCTTGGTCCACCCCTCTAAAGTAACTTTCAAACTGCGTAAGATCGATTCCGTAACTGCGAACAGTCTTAGACGAATAGTTACGCTCCAAAGAAAGATACCCCAAAAAAGATTCTTTCAGCATAAGAAACATCGCCTTATTGATTCAACGACGAATTTATGAAAAAGAATTCAATAATTCAAGAAATCCTGCAGAATTTATTATTCTTCTGTCTGCTGCATTTTCTGAACGTAAATAGCACGTTCCATCTTAAGTCTCTTCAGTACAGACGGTTTGTCATACTGCTGTCTGCTTCTCAGTTCTTTTACAACACCTGTTTTTTCAAATTTTCTTTTGAACTTCTTCAGCGCTTTTTCAATGTTTTCGCCTTCTTTTACTGGAACTACAATCATGTTTTTTAAATTAAATGTATGTTGTTACTAAAATATTTATGCATTTTATTTGCGGCGCAAAATTACACATACTTTCTTTATTCACAAAACTTTCCGACATATTTTCTTTGGAATTTCCTAGAATTTATAACTTTGTGACTTCAGAAAATCAAGTTAACACCAAATCAATCAACCTACCATGAAGCAGATTACAGACAGAATAGAAGCTCTCCGCGCCTTTATGAAACAAAAAGGAATAGCAGCTTTCATCACTCCCAGTACTGATCCGCATTCCGGAGAATATGTACCGGCACATTGGGAATCGCGCAAGTGGATTTCAGGATTCACCGGTTCAGCCGGGACCGTAGTCATCACGACCAGCCAAGGAGGATTATGGACCGACTCCCGTTATTTCCTTCAGGCTGCCGAGCAACTGCAAGGAAGCGGACTGACCCTATTCAAAGACAGATTGCCCGAGACTCCAGATATACCGTCGTGGTTAGGACAAGTACTGACCCCAGGAGATAAAGTGGGAATCGACGGATGGGTAACCACTACAGCCGAGGCACAATCATTAAAGACAGCATTGGCCCAGAACGGCCTTGAACTGATTTCAGTTGAAGATCCTTACGAAAGTTTGTGGAAAGACCGCCCTGCCCTACCGATGAATGCTCCGTTCATTTTGCCATTGACCTATTGTGGAACAGACAGTACAACCAAGATTGAAAAAATTCGTCAACAAATCCGGGCCAACCAGGCAGATGGCATGCTGGTTTCTGCGCTCGATGAGATTGCCTGGACATTAAATATGCGGGGAAATGACGTACATTGCAATCCGGTATTTGTCAGTTACCTGCTCATCACCGAACAACGTACCGTCCTCTACATCTTACCGGAAAAACTGACTCTGGAAATCCAAGAATATTTGAACAAGCTACAGGTGGAAATCCAAGACTACCGGAATGTGGAAAAAGGATTACGGGAATATGCCGGAAAGGCTATTCTGCTTCCCCCAAGCACCAACTACAGCCTCTACCAGGCTGCCGCCTCAGCAACGACAGTCGTCACAGCCCTCTCACCGGTACTTTACCTGAAGGCCATCAAGAACGATACAGAGATTGCTGGCTTTCATGCCGCGATGAAGCGCGATGGAGTTGCAATGGTACACTTCCTGAAATGGCTGAAGGAAACCGTCAAGCAACTACTGGTCACCGAAGTGACACTCGATGAAGCGCTCTACCGCTTCCGGGCTGCACAGGAAAATTTCAGAGGTATCAGTTTCGACACCATTGCCGGATATGCCGCCCACGGAGCCATTGTCCATTATGAAGCGACACCGGAAACAGCCGCCACCCTCCATCCGAAAGGAATGTTACTGCTAGACAGTGGTGCCCAATATTTGGACGGGACTACCGACATTACCCGTACCATCGTACTGGGACCTGTCACCGAAGAAGAGAAGCGTGACTACACATTGGTTCTGAAAGGAATGATCCAACTTTCCATGGCCGAATTTCCTCACGGTACCTGTGGCACACAACTGGATGTACTGGCCCGTCAGTTCATGTGGAAAGCCGGTATCAATTACGGACACGGTACAGGACACGGAGTCGGTCATTTTCTCAATGTACACGAAGGCCCCCATCAGTTCCGAATGAACCACATGCCGGCTTTACTGCTACCAGGAATGACTGTCACCAACGAACCGGGTATCTACAAAGAAGGCCGCCATGGCGTACGGATCGAAAATACCATGCTGATAGTGAACAGTAAGCAGACAGAATTCGGTTCTTTCTATAAATTCGAGGCACTCACCTGCTGCCCGATTGATAAAGAGGCAATTCTCACAGAGATGTTGAGTCCGGAAGAAACAGCCTGGCTGAACGATTATCATGCATGGGTCTACCGTGAGTTAAGCCCATCGTTGAACGAAGATGAAAAAGCATGGCTGGCCGAAGCTACCGCTGCCCTCTGATTTCAAGAATTGCTTTTAACCGCAACAAATAGTCCCCTCCTGATTTACATGGAGCACTCAACAAAACGATTTTCAAACCTTATCCGTACAATAAAAAATCGATAAAATATGGCACTCATCAAATCTGTCCGCGGCTTTACTCCTGTCATCGGGGAAAACTGCTACCTGGCCGACAACGCCACCATCATAGGCGATGTAATCATGGGACACGACTGCAGTATCTGGTTCAATACCGTATTGCGGGGCGATGTCAATTCCATCCGCATCGGCGACCGGGTAAACATCCAGGACGGTAGCGTTCTGCACACGTTGTATGAAAAATCGACCGTCGAAATCGGTAACGACGTATCGATAGGACACAATGTCACCCTACATGGAGCAACTGTGAAAGACAATGCGCTGATTGGTATGGGCTCTACCCTACTCGACCATGCAGTGGTCGGTGAAGGCGCCATCGTTGCAGCCGGAGCCCTGGTATTGGCCAACACTGTCATCGAGCCCCATACCTTATGGGGAGGCGTTCCGGCTAAATTCATCAAGCATGTCGACCCGAAACAAAGCAAAGAATTGAACCAGAAGATAGCTAATGGATACCTGATGTATGCATCCTGGTTCAAGAATGAAGACTAACCGGACTCTTACAGGAAAGATACCGATATTATAAATGGGAGGCTTGAAACCCGATGTTCCAAGCCTCCCGTTATTCCTATAAAGGACCGTACTTTATAATTGTCCGATTAACACGGCTACATCTTCTTCGCGGGTCGCCCAACTGGTAGCAATACGTACGGCAGTATGATCTTCATCCACCTTCTCCCAAATTTCCACACCAACTGTCTTGGAGAGTTCTTCCAGACGTCTGTTCTCCATAATAACAAACAACTGGTTGGTTTCCGGCTCTATCAGGAACCGATAGCCTTTCTCACGTAAGGCCGAAACAATACGGTCTGCCATTTCAATGGCATGACGGGCTATCCGGATATACAGGTCATCAGTAAACAAAGTATCGAACTGCAGTCCGAGCAGCCGGCCTTTTGCCAACAGAACCCCGCGTTGCTTCACGATAGTATCAAACTGTTTTACCAGCCCAGGGTGAGTAAAGACTACTGCTTCACCGAACAAAGCTCCAACCTTGGTACCCCCAATATAGAAGATATCACACAAGGCGGCAATGTCTTTCAATGTCACATCAGTTCCATGAGCAGCCAGTCCATATCCCAGACGTGCACCATCCAGAAACAACGGAATCTGATGTTTACGGCAAACTGCCGATAAGGCTCTCAGTTCCTCCAACGTATAAAGTGTCCCGTATTCAGTAGGATGAGATATATAGACCATAGCAGGTGCCACCATATGTTCCCAACTGGGACCGGCATAAAACTCGGTGACATATCTGTCTACATCTTCTGCCGCCAGTTTACCGTTACGATGTGGTAATCCCAGCACTTTATGACCTCCAGCCTCAACCGCACCGGCTTCGTGCTGGTTGATATGGCCGCTTTCGGCAGCCATCACGCCTTCATAAGGACGGAGAACCGAAGTGATGACCGTAGCATTAGTCTGTGTTCCACCTACCAGGAAGTGCACCGAAGCTCCCGGACAACCGCAGGCCTGCCGGATTTTCTCACGCGCTTCCGCACAATAATGATCAGTTCCATACCCAGGAGTTTTCTCCATATTCGTCTGCATCAGGCGTTCCAGGATTAATGGATGAGCGCCTTCCATGTAATCACTCAAAAAATACTGCATAGCCCCTAAATTAAATATTTGAACGGCTTTACCGTCATTCAAAGTTTTACTTCTTTCATGATTTTATCCAAAGCTCCGGCATTGTTCCGGACATAATTCCCAGCTTTCTTTCCCGCCTTGTCCAAAAATCCGTAATCAGTACAGAACTTGTCCATCAGCTCGTTGAAGTCGGTAGCGCCATGTATTTCAAATCCGCCCTTTGCCTCCTTCAGTCCTTGAGCTTCCATGAATTTCTGGTTATTCGGTCCAAAAATGACAGGCATACCGTATACAGCAGCTTCCAATGTATTGTGTATACCTACGCCAAAGCCACCTCCGATATAAGCAATCTCACCGTAGCGGTAAATGGAAGAAAGCAGGCCGAAGCAATCGATAATCAGGCAGTCAGCCTGACGGGCTTTTTCTTCGGTAATCTGCGAATAACGCACTACCGGCCTTTCCAGCTTCCGGATGATTTCTACAATATGGCTTTCATTGATGACATGAGGAGCGATAATCAGTTTCATGTCCCGGTGAGCATTGAAATAAGGAATGAAGATATCCTCATCCGGCGCCCAGGAGCTTCCGGCCACCAAGGTCAAAGTCTCTCCCCGGAACAGTTCTACCATCGGCAGTTCTTTTGCCTGCCGGCAGATTTCCAGAACCCGGTCGAAACGGGTATCCCCCACCACGGTCGTGTTGGTTATTCCTATTTTTTTCAGAAGTTCCACCGATTCCTGATTCTGCACAAAAAGATGAGCAAAGCATTTCAGGATAGACCGATATTCTCCTCCGTACCAACGGAAGAACAGTTGCTCCGGACGGAAGATGGAAGAAACACTATATACTGGTACATTCCGACGGTTCAGTTCCGTCAGGTAGTTTTTCCAGAACTCGTATTTTACAAAGAAAACCATACACGGACGGGCCAGTTCCACAAAGCGACGGGCATTGGACGGTGTATCCAAAGGCAGGTAACATACCACATCGGCCCCCTTATAATCCTTCCGCACCTCGTATCCCGAAGGAGAGAAAAAAGTCTGCAGAATCTTATAGCCCGGATAACGTTTCCGGATTTCTTCAATCAACGGCCTGCCCTGTTCGAATTCTCCCAGGGATGCCGCGTGAAACCAGATGTATTTCGCCTGCCGGTCAATACGCTGCTGTAACACAGTGAAGGCGTCTTTCTCACCTTTCACCATGACCGATACCTTCTTACTGAAAAGTGCAGCCAATTTGACTGCACCCACATAAAGATATATAATCAGATTATAAATCATCTCTATCCTTATTTTAACACTTCGATAGCCCGACGCATACGACGTACTGTTTCTTCTTTTCCCAATACAGCAGTAATATCAAACATGTGCGGTCCTTTGCCTTCACCCACCAATGTCAAGCGGAAAGCGTTCATGATGTTACCCATATGGTAACCCTTGTCTTCAATCCACTTCATTACCACCTGTTCCTGATGTTCCAGTGAGAAGTCATCCAATGATTCCAACAGGTCTGCCAATTCAGCCATACAGACAGCCGAATCTTCTTTCCAGCGCTTCTTCACTGTCTTTTCATCATATTCAGTCGGGGCTACGAAGAAGAACTTGCAGGTATCCCACAATTCCTTGATGAAGCTTACACGGCCTTTCATCAGTCCCATCACTGTAGCTACCGTATCCATCGGAGCTTCAATTCCATGCTCCTTCAAGATAGGCATGAACAACTCAGCCAGTTTCCGGTCATCCATGTGGATGATATATTCATGATTGAACCATTTTCCCTTTTCATAATCGAACTTGGCACCCGCCTTGCTGCAGCGATGCAGGTCAAACAGCTTGATCAGTTCGTCCATCGACATCAGTTCCTGGTCATTACCCGGATTCCAGCCCAACAATGCCAGGAAGTTGATGACAGCCTCAGGCAAATATCCGGATTCACGGTAACCGGAAGAAACTTCACCTGTCTTCGGGTCATGCCACTCCAGCGGGAATACCGGGAAACCCAGACGATCTCCGTCACGTTTGCTCAACTTACCGTTTCCGTCCGGTTTCAACAGCAAAGGCAGGTGAGCGAATTCCGGCATGGTGTCTTCCCAACCGAATGCACGGTACAGCAGGACATGCAGCGGAGCAGAAGGCAACCATTCTTCACCACGGATAACATGCGAAACTTCCATCAAATGGTCATCCACAATATTTGCCAGGTGATAAGTAGGCAGTTCGTCAGCCGATTTATACAGGACTTTATCATCCAGAATAGAAGAGTTGATGACTACTTCTCCACGGATAATGTCATGTACATGCACATCTTCGTTCGGTTCAATCTTGAAACGGACTACATACTGCTGTCCTTCTGCTATCAGACGGTCTACCTCCTCTTTCGGAAGTGTCAGCGAATTACGCATAGACAGACGGGTAGTAGCGTCGTACTGGAAATTCGGAATCTCTTTCCGCTTAGCATCCAGTTCCTCCGGAGTATCGAAAGCGATGTAAGCTTTTTCGTTATTCAACAGAACCTGTACATATTTCTTATAGATATCACGACGTTCCGACTGACGGTACGGCCCGTAATTACCACCGAAGCTGACACCTTCGTCAAACTTGATACCTAACCAGTTGAACGATTCGATAATGTATTCCTCCGCTCCGGGAACGAAACGGTTTGAATCCGTATCCTCGATACGGAAAATCAGATCTCCCCCATGCTGACGGGCAAACAGATAGTTATATAAGGCAGTGCGCACACCACCGATATGCAATGCACCTGTCGGACTCGGTGCAAAACGAACTCTTACTTTTCTTTCTGACATAGTGGTTTCTATCTAAAAATACGCTGCAAAAATAAGCTAAATTTCCCGTTTTTTTCTTATTTTGCGCCCAAAATCACAGTATCACATGAAAAGTTTCCAGACAGAAAGAAAGTTCTCTTACCGGGATCTGTTTTATAAGCTCATTCTTTTCGTCGCAACGGTGACGATTATCGTCTATTTTTTGCCGAAGGAAGGACAGTTCAACTATCAGTTTGAAATCAACAAACCCTGGAAATACGGGCTTCTGCAGGCTTCATTCGATTTTCCTATTTACAAAGACGAAAGCCAGATCAAAAAAGAACAGGACAGTATTCTGGCCAGTTACCGCCCGTATTACATCCGTAACAAGGATATCGGAGAACAGATGATACACAAGTTCCAGAACGACTACAATGTCTCACTCCGGAAAATCCTGCCCTCCGTTTCCTATTACTATTATATCGAGAAACAGTTGAAAGACTTTTATAAGAAAGGAATCATCTCGTCCTCCGACCTGTCACAACTGCACAAAGATAGTCTGGCATACATTCAGGAAATCGACCAGAACACTTCCCACGAGTTGGCCGTACAATCCATATACACGACCAAACAGGCCTACGAAAGCCTCATCTGCTCAGATACGCTCCATTTTCAGAAGAACTTGTTACAGCAGTGCAATCTGAACAATTATCTGACACCGAACCTTACTTACGACGCCAAACGTTCGGAAGCCCTACGGAACGACCTGCTGGAAGACATCTCCTGGGCCAACGGCTTTGTCATGAACGGACAAAAGATTGTCGACCGTGGAGAAATCATCGACAAACGGACATTCATCATTCTGAACTCCCTTCAGCAGGAATGGGACAAACGGAGTGAAACCACTACCGAAAAAAGATTGGCATTGGTCGGACAGGTACTGTTCGTCTCCCTGCTCATCGCCACATTCTTCATCTATCTGGAACTGTTCCGCAGTGATTACTACCAAAACCGCAGAAGCTGGTACCTGCTGTTCAGCCTCATCATCTTTTTCAGCGTGATAAGCTCCATTACAGTGGAACATCTTCTGACCAGTGTCTATGTCATTCCCTTTGCCATGGGACCTATCATCATACGTATTTTTCTCGATTCACGAACGGCCTTCATGGCACACATCATCCTGGTTCTGCTATGCTCCATCTCCCTGCGCACACCGCATGAATTCATTCTGTTGCAGTCCATGGCAGGCATGGTAGGAATCTATAGTCTGAGAGAACTTTCACAACGCTCCCAATTGCTGCGGAGCGCTTTGCTAGTCACGTGTACGTATGCCATCCTGTACTTGTCGCTCGATCTGATGCACGCCAATGACGTCAGTCAGCTAAGTACGCACATCTATATCAATTTCATCATCAACGGCATCCTGCTGCTGTTCACCTATCCGTTGCTGTTCATCCTGGAAAAGACTTTCGGGTTCACGTCCAATGTAACCCTTGTAGAGTTATCCAACATCAATACCAAACTGATGCGTGAAATGTCTGAAATTGCTCCGGGAACCTTCCAGCATTCACTACAGCTGGCTAACCTGACAGCCGCTGCCGCCAACCGTATCGGCGCCAACAGCCAGCTGGTACGTACCGGGGCCATGTATCATGACATCGGCAAGATGCTGAATCCGGCTTTCTTTACCGAGAACCAGACTGGAGTGAACCCTCACGACCAACTGAGTTACAAACAAAGTGCCCAGGTAGTCATCAGCCACATCACCGACGGTCTCCGTTTGGCCGATAAATACGATTTGCCACAAGTTATCAAAGATTTTATCCGCACTCATCACGGAGCCGGTGTAACCAAATATTTCTATATCTCCTATCAGAACGAGCACCCGGATGAAGAAGTAGACAAGAGCTTCTTCCAGTACCCGGGTCCGAATCCGTTCACCAAAGAACAAGCCATTCTGATGATGGCAGATGCAGTAGAAGCAGCCTCCCGAAGTTTACCGGAATATACAGAAGAAAGCATTTCCAACCTGGTAGACCGGATTATCGATTCACAGGTACAGGACGGATGCTTCAAGGAATGCCCGATAACTTTCAAGGACATCGCGACCGTCAAATCAGTATTCAAGGAAAAACTGAAGACGATGTATCACACCCGCATCAGTTATCCGGAACTGAAAAAATAACCATAATCTCATACTGTCTCCGCCTGCAGACAGGAAATCTTCTCAAACGGAGACAGTACATCTATTCTTATAACTCTGTCCGCAGAGTTTCCAACAGACCAGCGCAGGCATCTTCCAGGATATCCAGAACATGCTCGAAACCTTGCGTTCCGCCATAATAAGGGTCCGGCACATAATCTACCGTGTTCGTCCGGCAAAAATCTGTCATCCGATGGATTTTCTGTTCCGAAGCGATATCCGGCGCCTTCTCTTTCAATGCGTCAATATTCCGGTCATCCATACCTAATATCCAATCGAATTCCTCGAAATCGCTGGTCCGCACCGGACGCGAACGATGAGTCAGGTTATAACCACGACGGAGGGCATGCGCCCGCATCCGCTCATCAGGCAGTTCTCCTTGGTGGTAAGACAGGATACCTGCCGAATCAACCTCCAGTTCCTGTTCAAGCCCGGCTTTCCGAATATAGGTACGCATAATTTCTTCTGCCGAAGAAGAGCGACAGATATTTCCCAGACAGACAAAAAGTATCTTTTTCATATTCAGTTCTTGTTTTGTTATAAATTGTCCGGCTATACCGGATTCATTCCTTATCATTCATCGGAATACCCAGGTATTGCTTGAACTGTCTCACATCCGTATTCATAATCAGCGCCTCCGGGAATTCCGTTTCACCCACCAGCTCCAAAGCCCGGTCATATACGGCGATATCAAAAGAGATATGCGCGTCACTCCCCAGAATGACGGGGACTTCATATTGTTTACACAACCGCAGAATCTCCAGATTATTGGGTCGTGCCGTCGGTTTGTTACGGACCGGATTCAAGGAACTGTTATTGATTTCCAACAGTGTATGATGTTCTTTTGCAGCCAGGACTATCGGTTCGAAATTCAGTTCGGCCGTCCCGTCACCGGGATGACTGATGATGTGGATGTATGGATTGGAAATGGCCTGCACCATTCCGTGCGTATTCTCCTCCATCGTGCCCCAGTGATAGCAGAGCGAATGGATACCGGCAATGCGCAGGTCCAGCCGCTGCAGATAATACTCATCCAAATCCAGATTTCCTTCTCCGTCCAAAATATTGACTTCAGTTCCCAGCAGCAGTTCGATACCGTACATCCGGCGGGGAACCACATGCAGATTCCGGAAATAAATGGGGTCACAGGTCCCCGGAATTCCCGGAGAATGTTCCGTGATACCCAGCACTTCCAACCCTTTGTCGGCAGCAGCCCGGGCCATTTCCTGTAACGTACTGAATGCATGCCCGCTAGCTAACGTATGGGTATGCACATCCAAGGCTATCTTCATAATTTTGCTATTTTTATAGTCAGTTTATCGGTTTATCACATCGGATCGACATCATAATATACCACCAACGAGCGGAACCGTTCGTCTTCCACCAGTGCATGCTGTAGCTGCAACAGATAGCTACGCACTTTAGTCATGGAAGTTCCTTGGGCTATCTTCACCACTATTTTTTTGATGAACAACTGCTGTATTCGCCCTACAGGAGGTTTATCTGGGCCTAATATCCACTCTCCCATTCCGCTGCGCAGCCAGCCGGCCAGTACCGAAGCAGCCTGGTCCACCACCTCTTCTTTCCGGTGTTTCAAGTAGACATACACCAGCCGGTCGAACGGTGGATAGTTGAACAACCGGCGTTCCTCCAACTGTTCGGTATACATCTGTCGGTAATCGTTGGTCACGACCTGATGAATCAACGGCAGGTCAGGCGACTTTGTCTGGAGAATGACCAGTCCCTGCCGGTTCTTCCGTCCGGCACGCCCGGCCACTTGCGCCATCAGCTGGAATGCCCGTTCGTATGAGCGGAAGTCCGGATAATTCAACAGCGAATCGGCATTCAGGATACCCACTACACTCACACGGTCGAAATCCAGTCCTTTCGACACCATCTGCGTACCTATCAGCACATCGGTCCTGCCTGCCTGAAAATCCGCGATAATGGTCTCGTAAGCTGTCCGCGTACGGGTCGTATCCAAATCCATCCGGGCTACCCGGACTTCTGGGAAAATACGCTTCACATCATCTTCCACCTTTTCTGTTCCGAACCCCCTGTCCTTCAACTCCACTCCTCCACAAGCCGGACACGACCGCGGTACCTGATAAGTGTATCCACAATAATGGCAAGTCAGTTGGTTCAACCCCTTATGGTAAGTCAAGCTCACATCACAGTTCTTGCAACGAGGCACCCAACCGCAGGTATGGCATTCTATCATCGGAGCAAATCCCCGTCGGTTCTGAAAAAGGATGACCTGCTCTTTCCGTTCCAAAGCCTCCCGCATCTGCTGCAACAGCATCGGCGAAAAAGGTCCTGTCATCCGCTTTTTACGGGCCAGTTCCTTAATGTCCACCACTTCGATACGGGGCAGACATATCTGACGGTGGCGCTCTGTCAGCTCCACCAACCCGTATTTCCCTTGAAGGGCATTATAATAAGTTTCAATACTTGGAGTGGCCGTTCCCAACAGGGTTTTCGCCCCGAACAGGGAGGCCAGTACGATGGCGGCATTCCGCGCATGATAGCGCGGAGCAGGATCCTGTTGTTTATAGGTTTGTTCGTGTTCCTCATCCACGATGACCAGCCCTAATCGCCGGAAAGGCAGGAATACAGATGAACGGACACCGAGAATCACATCATAATCATGTTCGGACAACTGTTTCCGCCAGATTTCCACCCGTTCCGCATCCGGGAACTTGGAATGATAGATACCTAATTTATCCCCGAATACCCGTTTCAGCCGTTCGGTAATCTGAGTTGTCAGAGCGATTTCAGGCAGCAGATAAAGCACCTGTTTACCTACGCTCAGGACCTGCTGAATCAAATGAATATAAATTTCCGTCTTTCCACTGGCAGTCACCCCGTGCAACAGACAGACATTTTTCGTATGAAAAGTTGTAAGAATTTGTCGGAAAGCAACTTCCTGTGCTTCACTCAGCGTATGTAGCGCCTGCAAGTCCCGGTCCTCGCGAATCAAACGTCCTACTTCGGCCGTATAGGTTTCAAGCACCCGCTTCTCTACCAGTCCATTCACTACCGCAGCCGAGACGCCGGCCGTCTCCAACAACTGCTTACGCGTAACTTCTTTCGGCAGATTACCGGGAGCAGACCAGGCCGAAAGCTCCAGGTATTTCATCAGCACGGCCAACTGTTTCGGTGCCCGTGCCAACAGGTCCAACTGCTTCCGGAGCATTTCTTCAGAACGCATCCCTTCTGTCAACCGGATACGGGTCTCCACTTTAGGCTTATAGCTGCGTTTCAGTTCCTCTTTTACGCAAATGGCTCCTTTCTCCAGCAAGGACTGGATGACTGGCAGCAACTGACGGATACCACTATTCTTTTCCAGTTGGGTAATACACTGTTCCGTGTCAAGACTCAACACATCCAATATCCGCTGCTCTTTTTCCGGTAACGGCCCGGTGGCCACAAACTCCGGATTATACACCACCAGCGTTTCACTCTCCAGTTTCATCCCCGAAGGCAATGCCGCTTTATAGACATCACCCAATGTACACAAGTAGTACTCCGACAGCCACTTCCAGAACCGGTACTGTCGTTCGAACAGAATCGGATGTTCATCCAGCAGTTCAGCGACTTCTTTGGTTTCATAACCTTCCGGAGCGTCCTCATGTATCCGTGTCACCAATCCCGTATAATATTTCTTCCGACCGAACGGAACGACCACCCGGCATCCGACTAGGACCCGGCCGACCATCTCATCCGGCAATGAATAAGTATATTGTCCGGCAATGGGTAAAGGTACGATGACATCTACATAACACTTCATGCTGCAAAGGTACAAAATAGGAGCCATCACCGGTGGAAACGGATATGATTTTTATAAAGTAAAGATACATTTGCCACATAAAGGCATGAAACTATTTTTTAGTACCAGATGCAATTCTCTCTTTCTGCTTCCAGGCAACAGGCCTCAACCCCAAACTGGCGGCCAGTTCCGGTTCATGCTTGCGTAAATAACTCCGGAACACCTCCGGATGATGACCGAATTCTCTAGCCACATACGAAACCGGACGCGGGTGCTGCCGCAGACTCTCGATAGCCTCAGCATATTTGGCCGCCACTGTCTTCATACGCTGACGCGAACGGGCAATGTTCAGTTCCGCATCCTCGGCTGCAACGATACCCGAACGCTCCAGGACCAGCGCACGGTGCCATTTGTGCAAATAGAACCGGAATCCTTCTGCCGGTACCCCCGTCCGCCGTACGATTTCCTTCATCGTAAGAGCTGTATCACGGAACATGGCCAACGCTTCAGCATATTTCTGTACTGTAGCAGGTAAAGGTTCATACTTCCGGCCATTTCCCAACAACGCTCCCCGCTTCTTCTTGCCGGCCAACTTGGCCTGCCGGCGGGTTTCCTTCTTCTCCTTCAGCAAATCCCGGTGGTAGAAACGCAGGTGTTGCAAAAAACCGCCTTCTGATACCTTGCATTGTTCCGCCACAGCTTTCACACTCATATCCGTAGTACGATACAGTTCCACCGCCGCGGCATACTGTTCCCGACAGTCCGGGCGCACTCCCCGCCGGATATTATCACTGATACCCAATCTGATGCGGTACTCCTCCCGACGTTTCAGCACTTCGGAATAATGCACCCGCATGAAATTGGCCAAAGCCGTAGCGTTCACCCCGAATTTCCGGGCCACCTGCGAAACGTTCAGGTCGATGTACCGGATAGAGTCACACGCCTGTACCGCCTCTTTATACTTCCGGTGTGCCAGACAGCTCTGCCCGTCCGCCGTATAGAAAGGAACCTCCTGCGCATCCTTCCCTTCTGTCTCTATACCGTACCTGCGAAGCATCAGTTCCCGCCAATAGCGGCGCAGATAAGCCCGCAGCGCATGTTCACTCTCCCCGCATTCCGCAGCAATGCTACGGATGGAAGTATTCGTATCGGCATAGAGAGCCACCGCCATTTCGTACCGGCGGTGCAGGGCATACCGCTGACGGATACGGGAGCGCTCCCTGGCGGAAAGTTGGGTAAGGTCTTCTATCGACAAACGAGATTCTTGCATAAGTTCAGAAATATCAGGTTCCTGTTTTTTAAAGCGCTAGCGTTGCACGTATCTTTTCATAGGCCGCGTCTTTCAGCAGCACCGTCTTCTTTCCATCCAGCAGGTAGAGCGACGGCATTGCCTTCAGGTCGTACAGTGCCCCGGTCTTCACCGCCTCGCGGTCGTTACCCACCGTCCAGCCCCCGGGCATGTCGGGCAAGGCTTTTCGCCACGCCTCCTCATTGCCTTCGGTATAGACGGCCAGGACACTCAACTTGCCGGCCCGTACGGCTTCGGCCAGTGCCGTATCGGCAGCCATTTGTAGCAACACCTCATGACACGACTCGCACTCCGGGTCGTAGAACATCAGCAGCAGACGATCGTTCTTCACAGGTGTGGCAGCTAACGTATGTCGACTGCCGTCGGATAAATAATAAACAAAATCCGTCGCCTTATCCCCTACGTTATTGCGCCTTACCAGCTCCAGTTTAAAACGGTAGGCGGAGCGCATCGCATCCGTCTGCGGCAACTTGCCGAGTAACGCCTCCAGATACATTCCGTAGAGCCCTTCGTTGTAGAAAGGTGAATTGGGGTTGAAAAGATAGCTGTCCGCCGTTTGGGTCAAAACCTGCCGGGCATGTTCTTTCCCGACGAACCCCGCGCACCAGTTCTCCAGACTCTCGCGCGTCAGTTCCTCCGGCGTGGTGCCGTCTGCCAGCAGAGCGATGAAGTTCACGAAGCCCTGCTCCGTCACGTCGCGGTTATTCACCAGCGTGGTGTCGGCAAAGTCGAACTGCTCCCAGTAATGGGTGAGCAGGTAAGACTTGCGGGCTTCCGGCTCCGTCAGGGTGGCGGGGATTTCGGGGAAGGGAAACCGCATTGTCTGAGTCACTGAATCTTGACTCGTGACAGTTGTTTTTTCCAAACTGCCTCCCGTATTTCCACACGCACCAAGTCCTCCAAGGAGCAGTCCTAAAAATAGATGACCAATACGCATTACCTATAAAATCAGTTTTGCACGGAGAGTATATCGATTTCCCCGTGCAAAAACATTATTATTGCTCGTTCAATACAATCGTTACATTGTTTTCCATGATCTCACTCAAATGCGTAAACGTATGCGAATACATTTCTGAAGAGTTTATCGGCGACCACTTCACGGTCACTTCATCATTCTCGGTCAAGTTGTACTCACCACGCAAAGTCAACGAATAATCCGCTAAATTTGCATCTGTCAAATCTTCCTGAGGCAATGTAAACACACCGATACGTGTTCCGTCCTTACGCTCCAGAATAACAAAAGGAGAATTAGTTCCAAAAGTTACACCAGTGGGCAATTGAATGGTTCCCGTTAAAGGCGTATTGCTTAAGTTGACCGATACCGGATTAAAGCCTACGTACATGCCCGAAGACAGCGTCAGCGTTTCGGTAACAGCCAGACGGTTTGTCTGGAAATGGAATGTCTTTTCAGTCAACGACAATCCGCTATTAAATGTATATATCCACCCTTTTCCTTCCGCCTCATCCATGGCCGTCCATTCGCCATCGCTATCCAATGTAGACACCGGTGTCAGATTGCTCGTCTTCAAATGCACCTGGAATGCCCTGCCTTGTGCTTTATTCGGAATCTGTATCTTCAGATAGAAATCCTGATTCGTGCCGTAAGGCAACTCCTGCCACTCTCCGCTAGTAGTAGCGGAAGAGAACGAAGTTCCGTCATTCGAGAATGTCGGATTGAAATCCAGTGAACCACTACTTTTTACCGAAATGGCTGCCGAACGATAACCTCTTTCATTGATACCCAAATTAGGGCCACCTGTACCAAACTGACCATAACGAGTTGTTGACTTCGCAGAAATCACAATGTCACAATCAAAGTTTGGCTGAATCGTGCGGAACTTTAATTCACCATTGGCTGCGCTCGGGGTATATTCAGAATAAGTATTGCCAAAATAATCTGTGTTGACCTCGTCTATTTTCTCGCCATTATCTCCTAAGAAAGAGACCAATTTCGGGTCGTAATATACCCACAATTTAGTATCATCCTGCAAATTATCACGTACATTACTCCAAGTATTAGAACCATCGGCAGAATTATCATTGGTCAATGTTCCTAACGTGAAAGGTACAGAAAACTCTTGCCCATAAATCGGGTCTAAATTCTCTACACTGTATGTCGAGAATCGGGTAGTACTTGCTTCACTATCACTATTTCCCAGCATGATACGGTAACGTGGGTCATTCTTTGGCTGGAATGCAAAATACAAGGCGCGTTGTTCAAACAGACTCTGGTTGGTAGAAGCCGCACATCCTTCCATGAAGATATGGAAATCCTCTTGTGCATCAACACCACTGCCACTTTCTATATTGGTCAGAATGGTACGGAAATTCACCCGATGCTTTCCCGTGTGGGTTGCCGTATAGACGTACTTGTAATTCCAGTCCATCTTAATTTCTTTCGTTACCCAATTGTTGTTTTCATAGACAGGAACCTTGTATGTTGTCTCTTCCGAAATGACATCCAGCTTATTGGCATCGCCTTTCTGCGCGTCAATTAGGTCGCAACCGAATTTCACCTGTACAGGCAGCAGTTCCTGCGGATAGTCGTCGGGTATCTCGAATAATACTGCAATGTTCTCACCGTCCAGCAAGGGAATCTCCGAACTTACCCACACCGGAGTAAATTCAAAGGGTTTGCATAGCAATACCTTTACCCGACGCGACAAGACTCCGTCCTTCTCACGGATGCTGAGTGTTCCTTCCAGAATACCGTTTGCTGGCGGTTCCGGCACTTGCAATGTAATCTTTCCGTCTGTTGGAGATGTCCACGTAACGTCAGGCTCTCCTCCGGTAGCTACACCGGGATTGCTAATCCACTTTATCTCCAGACCTTCACTTCCTCCATTGTAATAAAAATCGATGGTCTTCTCACCGGCTTCCTGATACACCACCGTAGTCTGCCCTTCGATGCGTAGCGTGGTATTGCCGTTTATCACTTCGGGAATCACATCGTCCACAGTAATCCATGGATTGTTGGCCGGTGTGGCATTCTTGGCTTTCTCAAAAGTATCCTCACCGAACGAGGTTTTCACATCCGAAATATTGATAATATATTGGTGATTACGGATAATCTGGTAAGGAACCTTATTTTCATCCACCAGCATAATCTTGTAATACTTGTCTGAATTGTCCGCCGTTTTCTTAATACGCATGATGACGTACAGCTGGTCGTTCTCCGGATTGGGCGTTTCGAACACATAGCGTGGATCGCCATCCGCCTCATTCTGGTTCACTTCGCGGGGATCAGTTGCCTTCACGTTATAGGCTTCGGGCAAGGCGGTCACAAAATCATTCGTCTGCAAGTCGAAGTCAAAAGGGTAAGGGGCTACTGTACCGTAAGCATACTGGTTGCAGGCAGCCCAGCCCAATACCTCCAAACCTGATCCTGGAGCAACAGTATATTTCACTTGTGCCTGGTTACGGTATAGCGTAATAGCCCCGGTAGGCTGTGCCGCAAAGCCGGTCAAATCCTCCTCCGAGGTGAAAGTCTTACGTCCCCAATACACCAGGTTGCCCGACGAAGATACCATGGGGGCAATCACCTCGCTTTCACTCCGTCCGATGTAGTCGGCATCCACAAAGTTGTCCATATTCACATTGGCCAGCAGATGCAGGCTGCGGGTAGAAGAAGGCACACTGGCCGTAAACTTTCCGGTACCGCCCTCCGGACCTACGTTATTTTCTGTCAGTGTGGCTTGCACACGGCTTATCATGTTGCCGCTTTCATTGAAAGCCACCAGCCACAGGGTAGCGATGGCTTCTCCGTTCACATCGATAGAGCGGGTCAGTTTCAAGCCCGGTACCTGTGTCTGGATATTCAGACGCACCATCCCGTTTTCGTCAATCACCCCCGTACGCCCTGTATCCCAATCGTCAGTACAAGCACCGAAGGCCAGCACAAGCAACAGCATCGCCCATGCCTGTATTTTATGTATCATCCGGTTTATCATAACTTTTCGCTTTTAAGTTCTATTTATTTTTGAAGGAATTCATCTGTTGGTTTTACGTCGCGGATGCAACGGACTCCCGTTCCATTTGCTGTCCCTGCGCCAGGTCCTTTACCATTCCTATAAGATCCACCATATTGATAAGAAATATAATAGTAATCACCGGCTACAACTTGATCCATAACCTCAGTGGCTTCCAACTGGTACTTAACAATTACTTCCAATTCTTTAGAAGTAGGTAATCTCCAATCATCTAAAAAATGAGTTTTTCCTTCTTTATCTTTATACGTTTCTACATAATAAGCACAATGTTCCTGAGCTGTAGTCCAATTAAAACTATTTGCCGTTACTGCTCCTAGTTGAGATGCTAACATAAAAGCAGGAGAAACTAACATATCATTTTCACTTGAAGACACAGCAACCATTTGCTTCATATCTTCATCAAAAACCATAACTGGATAAGCTATCTTATAAGAATCACTAGTTTTAGTAATAGTGACAAAATACATCATATTATTATTCAATGAATATCCCGAACTTGAAGCAGAAGCAGTCCATTTATATTGTGAACCATTCCTAGTAGAAGAAAAGCTATATGTTCTCATTCTATCAGTAAAAACTTTCGATTCAAAACCAGTAGTAGATACCTTTGTTGGATTATTATAACGATTATTGGTATAGAAAGTCATTTCATATCCACATGGCACACCACTAGGATTCGCTGAACTAGAAGATAAAAAATCATCCCTATACGAATAATACCCCGCTATCGGCTGAATATACTCCAGCGGATACTGCTCTACCACCACATACTTTGACTGGCCATCCTTATTGGTCACTTTTAATGTAATGTAACGCTTGGTCACATTCTCCGGATTGTCTGATTTTAAATGAATCCAGCCATCAGTTACATTTTGGTCAAATGTAACACTAACCACAGATACTGATTTACGCATATTATCCTTGTTCACATAAAATGCTCCTGGAATTTCATCAGTTTTTTCCTCATTCCAACCAGAACCTTTCAACGTTTTATCTCCCGGATACTGAAAATTCACCCCGGCCTCATCAGCTGCTGTCTGATTGTCAAAGTCCACAACCTCCACCATCTCTATCGGGGACGAAGTATAGAAATGAATGCCATCATAACCGTCTACATTACGGATTTCTACGTGGTACTCATTCAGCATCAGGTATTCCGGGTCGTCACCGTCACCCACATCAATAGTCGTAGACTCCCAATTGGCTACTTCAAACGAAACATCCTTCAGTTCCACCGGCACATCGACGGTAGAGCTTCCCTCCATATCCACAACAGCCGTTACCTGGTAGAAGGTGTTACGGGTCAAATTCTGTTCCTGACCATTAGGCACAATGGGGATTTTATAAAAGTTATGCGCTAAATCTTTGTTATTCTCAGGATGCTCAGTATCTTTAATGATACCCGGCAAATCAATCAAGAACATCGTTTCATTGCTTATTTCCTGTTGCCAGTTGTTGACGTAGGCGTAAAAACGGATTTTACTGCCATCATACAGCGTGCCTTGATCAAAAACAGGAGCTGTACTGAAACGATTAAGCACATTATCGCCAGCAGCCTCCGGATATGTCGCAAACCCACGCTGGTCTGCATCAAGCATCGGTGCCTCTGCCAAAGCCGCGGTAGCCGTAGCATAATGGGCAAACTGTGCTTTCAATTCTGTCGCGGTAAATTTCGCATTCCAATCCTCGGAAAACTTCAGCGTCACTTCTACCTTCACCGCCGCACGCCTTACGTCCACCGGAATGAGGACAGACTTTTCCTCGTTCTTCACTTCGCTACCTTGGAATGTTTTAGTTCCATCCATCAGGAAAGTCTTGCCGGTGTAATTTCCCGTACTTTCCGGCATGCCTTCCCACTTGGCAATGTCCGCATCGGTAGCCACCAGGTCTTTCAATCCCTGCACAGTATTGATTTCCTCCAAATTTGCAGTCCCCTTATAGTTGGCCAGCACGTAAAGGGTATATTGGCTATTGTCATCAAAATTATCTTTCCAATCGTTTCCCTGATACAAGATTACATTCTCTACGGCAGAAGTACCATTTACATCGCCTGCCATAGCATATGTCATGAAATCCTCGTCCGGTCCAAACAGAAAAACATCCATCCGTTTCACTATATTTTCGTTCAACGCATCCACGCCTCCGGAACGGGTGACTGATTTCATACCGTCCATTGTAAGCGAAACCTGAAATCCTTCCACAGCTTCTTCGGTTGGTGAATCACCCCAATCATCGCTTGTACAGGATGTAGCCAGCAAGCCGGCAACTACGAGGCATACCAGCCAGTTCAGTAAACACAATCTATATTTCATGTCTATCATATATTTTATCGTTAACATCTGTTCTGCTTCCTATCAGTTCCTTTTTCTTCAAGGATTTGCCGTCCATATCTGGTCACCTTCCGCAGAAGACACCTGAATAATGGGTATGTTCACACCATCCTCAGTACACAGCTTTTCCCATAGTTTATCATCTGATACAAACAAGGCATGTTCGTTCGGTTTGGTTCCAAGGGTGACAAACAAATTCGCCGTGCGGCGTTCATCCTCCGTATACGTATGTACCGGCCTGATTCTGAGGGTAACGACTCCTTCCTCCGGTGTCTGAGGATTCTCTCCTACACCCACTCCGTCGCTTTCGCCTACAAACTCGAAATCCGGATTGTCCAGATGTGCCTGCCATTTCACTCCTTCCGGAATTGTCATACGGAGGGTCAACGTTGCATAACGGTCGGCAGCACCGGCTCCCTCGCCGTATTGCGTGGCAACATAATTTTTACGATCCCATTGGAATTGTCTGATATTCGGAATTCCTATTTCAAAGGTTCCTTTGTCTGATAGTTGCACTTCGTGCGAGACATCCGTCCAGTCCTGAACATCATACCCAACCAGAAGCATATCATTCCAGCCTTTGAAAATTCCAGTTATTGTGTACCAATGATTACGGTAGATGTTATAATCCGCTATTGCAGTGGGGTCATTGTTATCAGGCTTTCCAACTTCTATTTCAAAAGATTGGGTCTGACCGTCAGCTGTCAAATCAAACGTATATTTCACAATTGCTCCGGAAGATGTTGATTGCATCGTTTCCGGCAGATAAATTTCCTCGCTGTTATAATTTAACGCAACGCTTGATGAAGCATTAAGCAACTGATAATCCAAAGCTTGCACTTTGTAATTCGTATAATTTTTCCCGTCCCAAAGTGAATAGGAGTCAGCATACTTACCAGTAAGTTTCACATTGGATATTTTTACATTCTCAACCTCCTCTTGATTGACTTTTAGTTGCAATTTTGCCAGACAACGCACCAATTGGATGGTTCCCATCGAATTGTCACCCGGTTTCAGATATTGGGAAGTAGAATGTACCGTCATCAGAATAGGGTATCCGGGGGTAAAGCCATTATCGGTATCTCCGGTTTTAAAAGCTATAACGCAATTATCAAGTGCAGCTTTTCGGGGAGCTTGTTCCAAATTACCGCTTGTGCCTAAGAAGGTTGACAGAGCATCTCCGGCTTGTCCATTTGTATATACAGAATACCAGTCTTCATTCGCAATAAAATAGAATTCGCACACACCGCCTGCAAACGCTTCTCTCAAGGTCTGGGTTATTTTGATGCAGGCATCATCTCCTGTTCCTTCCAGCTTACCCTGCAAGTCGTTTTCATTCCATTTCTGGTTACACACCACATTTTCGGCATTATCATATCCGATAACACGCAAGGTCTTCACATAATCATCATAGCTTCCCGTTGTACCCGGATTTGTGATTGTGATTCCACGCACCTTAATGGAAAGCGTGGACTTTCCGGACGTATCTTCTTCCTCCATCACCGATTCATTACTACAGCCAGTGGTACCGCTTGCCAGCAGGAGGACAAGTAGCGGGAAAAACAGCCAATGGTATATATATTGTTTTACTTTCATAACTCTCTACAATTAATTTAAAGTTCAACAGGCTTCTCAACTAGATTCCATCCATTAACTGTAATGGTAATGGCCGACCATGGGTCTTCCGGAACCGGTGTAGGGTCTGTTCCCGGTCCATCCGGTTCGTCAGTGCCCGGGTCATCCGGTTCGTCAGTGCCGGGACCATCCGGTTCGTCCGGTTCATCCTCATGTTCGCACTCAAAGAGGAGTTCGATGAGGTAACGGTCTTCGCGGTCGAGGGCTTCCTGAGTCTGATATTCTTCCAGAAGGGTGATGAGTCCGTTCGGACCGGTCAGGGCACGGTCGTAAACCGTGGTACCTTCACTGTTGCGTATCACAAGACGTGCGTCGGCGTTATCCTTCATCAGACGCAGTTCGGAGAAATCGGCCACGTAAACATGTTCCTGTTCGGTAGGATAGACTTCCATCTTGCCGTGGAAGTAAGGATTGTACCAGTCGGGGAAACGGCCCGGTTGGTAAATAACTTCCTGTTTGTCTACAATGTTGTTCAGGAAGTCGTGCGTTGTATTGTTGTCTATCAGGGTAGCGGTAATGCCCTGCGCATGTTCGGGACGGGTGCAATACCCTTCCGTCATGCCTTTCTCGCGCCAACGTACCACGACACGTACGTCGTTGCGGTTTTTCATCAGGTCGATGGGAACAACCTGGTCTTCGCCGTTGACCACAGTGACCTGTTGCGGTGTACAGCCGTGGAACAGGGAGTCGGTAAGCATCTCAATCTCGGTGGTTCGGGCGGTCTGGGTCAGCGTCATGCGTCCTTCGTTCAGAAGGTCGGCTTCATCATCGTAGTTGTGGTCGGTTTCATCCCCGTAATGGTTTCCCCACACCACAAACTGGTAATTGCCTCCGGGCAATTCAATCTCTTTGGTATAGTTTTCGGCAAATTTTGGGGCAGCCTCTTCGGTAATCTGTTGTACGAAATGACCGGCCTCGTCGAACACGAACACATCGACCTTGCGTACCTGCTGGCTGAAGAGGTCCACGTATGTACCGTCGTCTTCCTGGGTATTGTGCATGGTATAAGTCAAGGCCAGACGGAGGGTTCCGGTGGTCGGGTCTGGATCGGGATCAGGGTCCGGGTCTGGATCCGGATCCACATTGATAGGACAGTCCGACAGGTCGTCCTTGATACACCCGGACAAGCAGCCTGCCGATAGCAGCAGTCCGAGGAATAATAGGAATAGCTGATGTGTCTTGTTCATGATTATATATTCTTAAATAAGTATGGTTATTTCTGTTTCTCCATCTGTACCCGGACGCACGCTACTCGCACGTCCGGGCAGACAGAGTAAAATCTATCTGATAAAGATTAAAATCCTGTTTATTGCAAATCTACATTATGATTTACCTTGTTCCAGTCTCTGATAGTAAGAGTAACACCTACATTGGTATTCGGATGAATCGGTTCTTCCGGATCGATGCTTTCTTCAGGAGAACCCGGTAATGTAAGGCTTGTAATGGTCAAATTGTACCAGTCGTTACGGAAGACAGGAGCGATATTCAAATATTGATTATTTGCATCCTTCATGTCGTTTACCCAAATGTTATAATAGCCGCAACCTGCTGTGTACGGTGCTGTAAAATTATAATCATAAGCAGCCAAAGCTTCTACAACTGCTGCAACTTTATCGTCATCAGTTGTTGCAGAACCAGCAGTTACAAGATCATCATATAAACCAACTAAATCCGAAGCAAATACATAAGAACCTTGATCGTCCTGGTTAGGAGCAGCGGTGATAACATAGAATGTTTCAAGCTTGTTTGGCATCGTTTGTCTATCCGAAATCGTAACTTTGGAATCAGCATATGCAAATTGCTTAGCTGAGTTCGGAATCATTTCAGCCTTTACTCGAATGAAAGTGGTATTGCTTTGCAGGTAATTTTTAGGATCTGTATTAGCATGGGTATTTTCCAGACAATAGAAACGAGCTGGGTTTACAGATGAAGCATTATTCTCATAAAGAGTCTTTATATCTGTATTTAATAACTTTGATTGTTCAAAACCGTCAAAATCGTAACCTGTTGCTGGATATTGATAATATGGAGTCGTACGAACATCATTATCATCATAAGCCATCAGATACGTACCTACTGTTTTATATTTTGCGGCATCATCCTCACCATCTTTATTGTATTTCAAGTTATCCGCATTACCTATCTGACAAGTCAGCTTCTTCAAGGTAGCAGTTTGATCATCAAAGCCACCTGGCGCAGCCAATGTTGTGCTTAATTGCATCGTGACTTTTGCCACAACACGTTCCACGGTAATTTCTACATTGTTTGCTTTTCCGGCTTTCACATCAGCTACAGAAACATTATCTTGTAAAGTTTGCTCAACCGCTTCAACGCTGGACATCAGAAAGCCTTTTCCTTGTGTCTGTGTAGCATTATAATCATATAAGTCCGAAGCTTTCTTTGTCAATGGCAATTTGTCGCCAGTCCAGTTGGTCAGTTCTGAAGACAATCCTAAAGCCTCTCCATTGACTACCGCATAGAATTTCTTTATTCCCGGAGTAATCTCAATGAGATAAATATTGTTACCATTGTTATTAGTTGGTGTTACAACAGCATTGTATTGAGATTTACCTTCAGCATCCGTAACCACAATTCTTACATCGCTAACTTTAGCTTCATTGCCATCCTCAGAATCATCATAAAGAGTACCATCACCATCACCATCTATCGGCTGGTCACCAGTATTAGCTCTCGAAGAAGAACTGTTGAAATTGATTTTCAATCCCACATACGTAGTTCCTTCTTCCTGTGTTCCATTCGGAGCACTACCTTCCACTAAATCATTATCATTGCAGGCAAAGAGACCTAGCCCCATGGCTGCCAATAAAAATAACCTGTTCAGTTTCATACTTGTAATAGATTAAATGAATAATATGTTTTAATGATTATCCGTATATTGTCCGTTAAATTTTAACATTCAGACTGTAAATATAC
>OHEP01000513.1_pt1 | contig 26183 bp, 18 predicted proteins | sample 1567271 | NCBI WGS metagenome assembly OHEP01 (sample SAMEA3879577, study PRJEB24766) | human gut metagenome | biome: human-associated habitat; feature: feces | place: USA | collected 1985/1987
CCGAAGCGTTTTTCAAAAATTTTCCGTAATGTTGCACTTGCTAGTTGACTCTGCCCGCTTTTATTTCCTCGCTATCAAACAAAGACGCATCTTTTTTATCTAATCCAATAAGCGTATTGGCTGCAACAAACTTTGCTTCAAGGTTAGGAAGCGGACGTATGCCAAAGTTATCTGTAGGATCGGTATTGGTATTTTGATCTACTACCAATGAAATAAAGAAGCGCAGTTTGCTAATCTGTATGGCTATAGGCTGAATATCTACGCCATAGATACAATTTTCAATAAGATAGAGCTTACGGGCGTAGTCGGGACGGTTAATACTTTCATCGAAACTACACTCTATGTCTGCAATTAGTTCCTTTCGTTCTTCATTTGATGAATTGCGATAAGCTTCTGACGTTTCGTCAATGGCCTTTTGCAACATTATTTCCTTCCACATCTTATTGTCAGGATCAATACGGCTTAAGATATGAACCATCTGTTGCAGAATACCCATGGGGAATGCACCCGAACCACAAGCAGGGTCGAGCACCTTGCAATTATAGAGCGACAGCATAATCTGTCTGCGCTGGTCGTCTGTCAAAGAAACATCTTCATCAGTATATTGCATCAACTGACGATATTGCTGCTCCAAGTCGTCACCAACAGTGCGTTTAAGATGCGCCACCAGACTTTCATCCACCATGTATTGCACAATCTCGCGAGGAGTATAGAACGAGCCGGTCTGTTTGCGGGCCGTGGTCTGTGTTTCGGGATTGTATGAAGCGAGCAGATTCTCAAAAACCTTGCCCAATAGTTCCGGGTCAAGAGACACTTCCTTATCGAATGGTGTGTTTTCCTCAACGGTAAAGTTATAACGCTTCAAAATATTTATTATGCCTCTGACCTTTACTTTTTTCTTTCTTTTATCATTATACCAAACAGACAAATCTACATCTGTTTCAGAAATAAAGAATAAAAAATCAGGAATATACAACGACTTCATTGACCTTTCACTATCACTAAAACCATCATAGTAAATTCCTTTGTCTTTATCATCAAGACAATCAAACAAACCACCGTTTAAAAAAGGAACGGTTCGGTTGGCCAAATCAACAAACAACTGCGGATTCTTGAAAAAAGACTCGTAACGCATTAGCTTGTTGTTGTCATAGTCAGAACTACTTGGTTTACCTTGTTCATTTAATTTTCTAAAATGCCGTTCTGACAGTTCTTTTCCACCTTCAGGAGTAATAGGACTGTTAAGCATGGCGAAGAAAAGGTTTTGCAAAATTGCCGTATAGTATTTAACTTCACCCACATCATGCAATAATCCTCCCATCTGATAAGGTTTAAAATTCTTAAGTAGTTTCTCGCTTAAATAAGCTTCATCGAAAAATTCATCAGGAATCAGATGGCGTTGTTTCAAGAACCAGACAAAGATAAGACGTGTAATCAGACGGATTGCACTTTCGCTGTTAAACTTATCATCATTTGTCCTGTCGTTAAGGTTATTTGGAAAACGTATGATTTTAATAGCCCAAGCATACCAGTCGCTCAACTCCTGATAGAACTCTTTGGTAAGTACCTCTACAGAGAAACGGCTACGCAAATCATCAGGATCGACCACACGCCCTTTTTCATTAAGATATTTATTTGGAGTATAGTATGCAATACCCTTTCCCAAGAAATAGCTGTATCGCCTTGGGTTACTGTAATTTCGAGTCACACGTGCAGAGTTGTCTGCCGCTTCGAGCGTAATTTCAATAAGTGAAAAACGATAATTGTCGTTATTGTCTTCAGGAACAAAGATTACCAAGGCCCTGTCTTCCATTTCATCCGCGAGCAGGCGGAAAGCTTCTTTAGAGAGTGAAACACGTGCATCGTTTTTTGAACTATGCCTTACTTCATACACAACCAAATCGAGAGTTGCCGATGTTCCCAACTTCAGAGCTTGTCGGGTATATGTCATTTTAGTTCTTAACTCCACAGGCGTTTCCGTAGGGACAAAATCTTCCGGCAAAAAACTGTTTTGCAGAAAACTTACAAACTCTTGTCTATTATATGTTTTACTGAAATCCATCATAAATTTACTTTTTTAATAAGACTATTCTCCTTTTAAACGTTTAATCTCGCGGTCAAAATCAGAAATATATTCTGCATCCTGTCTTTTACGGAACACCTCATACTCCCGTTCCGCTTTCAGCTTGGCTTCTAATGCCGAAATACTGCCCGGACCGTCCAATAACGGTCGACCGGCTACAGTAAGAAAGCCATCCAATATTTTACTCCATTCCTGCATGGTAGTTGGAATTTCCTGCTCTGCACGATCCTCTGCCAAGTCAAGATAAGCAGAGACAAGACGGTTGATAGCCTTTAAATGTTTTTCATCCAGATAATTCTTGGCTATTGACACATCCGACTTCAGGATTTTTCCGTCAGGAGCATGGCGCCAAGTGGTCAGCCCCATGTGAGGCTTCTCCGCATCGGCATTATTGTATATTATTTCAGCAGCTGTTTTACCTGAAATGGCCCAATGCAACTTATTCTGCACAGTAGCGAAGAATTTTTTTGTTTCAGGTGCATCCTTATCATAATCTATCGCCAAGGCATAAATATCTGTAATCTTTTGGTAAAACCGCCGTTCGCTGGCTCGTATCTCACGGATGTCTTCAAGTAATTCCTTAAAATAATCATGGCCGAACTGCGGTCCTTTCTTCAACCGTTCTTTATCAAGCACATAGCCTTTGGTAATAAATTCGTTCAGCGTTTTTGTAGCCCACTTTCTGAACTGTACAGCTTGAACAGAATTAACCCTGTAACCAACGGCTATAATAGCATCCAGATGGTAAAAAGTCAACTCTCTTTCTACATCGCGTTTGCCTTCTTTTTGAACTATCCGGATTTTCCGGATAGTTCGATCTTCCTGTAATTCAGATGTCTGATAAAGATTCTTCAGATGCTCATTGATTGTTTTCACGTTTACTCCGAACAAATCAGCCATGCGTTTTTGTGTAAGCCAAAACGTACCATCTTCGTATTGCACCTGAACGCTTACTTCGCCATTATTACTTGTGTATAATATGATATTGCTTTCCATTTTGTCTATTGAGTTTATTGCAGTTCTTCGCTTAAAATCAAAGTTTCTTCTCCTTCGTCCACCTTATTCCGTCTGTAGATAATACGCATAAGATATTCAGGTGGAATTTTCATGATAAGTTTGTCTGAATCTTTCAGAACCAGCTGATTAATATATCTGATTTCATATCCAGAGAGAGCATCAGCCTTAATGACTTGAATCAGATCTGCCAGATAATCTTTTGACAACAACTTATTCTTTATCAGAACTTTTATTTTATCCAATGCTTTTAACTGGTCTTTCTCATTTTTTTCAGTAACATCACTTATGAACAAAGACGTTTTTACTTTCTGATATACTGTATCAAAATCCTTACTCAAATCTACAGGAACCTCGCACTTTTCAGCCTCGAAAAGCGCAATCGCCTCTTCAGCTGAAATCATTACAGGGGCAACATTGACATTTCCTATTTTAAACACAAAATCATTGCCCTTACGCCCAAATATCAATACACCTTTATTTGGCTTTTTGACGTTACGGGCTGTCCTCGCACGGTGTGGCAATTCAATAGCCTCGTTATATATATCTGTTCCTTTCAGACTGTTCAGCAACTTACGATAAGGCGTATCCCAAGATTCCTCTTCATTTTTGGCAAACTCCTTACGATAGCGTTCCTTAAAATATGCCTGAAGGTCTTCTTCTTTTGTAAGAGCCTTAGTGTCTTCACCCATTATTGCATGAATCATTGCCATTTTAAGGGTAGAAATCTCTTTTGTCCTCGTTTCCGCCTCACCCACATCTGTAGGAAAATAGTTGTATATGTAAAGTTGGTCAAAGACTTTCTTATTAATACGGTTAATACGGCCTATACGCTGAATGACACGTGTCGGGTTGTAAGGTATATCATAATTGAATATTGTTCCGGCGCGGTGCAGGTTATATCCCTCGGATATGGCGTCTGTAGCCACTAAAATAGAAAATTCATTTTGCTGTAATGCAGGTTTCAAACCAGCATCAAAGTTTGCACGTATGCGCTCTTTATTGACCGAAGTAGCATCAGCCGAAGTATATTTCATGGCAGGGAGTCCTGCCTTTACCAAAGCCTCGCCCAAATAATTCACAGTATCTGCAAATTCAGAAAATACAATGAGCTTACGGTTGGGCTCATTCATAATTTGCTTACGGACAATGCGTATAAACGAGTCCAACTTAGGATCAGACTTAATAGCATTATCCTTGCCGAACCACTGTTCCTGTAAATTTTTCAACAGCTGAATATCGGCTTTGACATCCATTACGAAATCATCCTTAACATACTTCATGTCTATCTCAAAGAACCCGCGTGCCGAATATTTATCAAAGAGTTCCTGTATCTCTTCCATTCCATCATCGCTGGAATCATAAAAAGCTTCGACATCAGGCAGATTGCCTTTTTTGAATACAGGTATCTTATGACGCTTTTCTATCCATCTGAGCATGTGCTCAGAAGACTGAATCATATATCTTAATGAAGCACGGAACGCAGCGACAGAACTCTCAAAACGGGCTACCAGCAAATGGCGCATAAATTTTCCGATATTTGTCTGTCGTCCAAGCAAAAGATTAAACTTTACTCCTGTTTTATCTTCAAGTTCGTTGGCAAGTTTTTCTTTTGACTCTTCTTTTATGTATAGAGCCGGAGAATAACGGGCTGCCTTGAAACGGTAAACATCATCGCTGCTTCCCTCTGATTTATTTATTCTGTCGAGTGTGGAAAGATATAAATCTTTCAATTCACTTAAGTCATATTCCAACTCTTCAGGATCGTTCGGCAACACCAACTGAATGTTCTGCTGTTTCAAATCATCTGCATATTCAGGTATTCCCTGCAAATCAAGACGGGAACGGCGCACAACCAACGGACTTATAATAGACCGTATTTTTCTGGATATGCTATTTACTTCCGCCTTTATTTCCTCATCGGTAGTTTTCCCTGCTCTTTGTGCTTCCCGTAAAGCCTTGTACTTGTCTATCAAGTCTTTAAACGATGCACCTAAATTCTCAACTGTCTTAAGTGTAGAACGAGTAGGAATCTGAAACAATTTTATCAGTGCATAAATATCTGCCGGCTGGTTATTAAATGGTGTTGCCGTTAAGAGTAAAACTTTATTGCCGGAACAAAGATTGTGCAGCAGGGCATAATCCTGCGTGTATTCGTTGCGGAAACGGTGAGCCTCGTCAATGATAATCAAAAACTGTTCGCCATATTTGACCAACTCCTGATAGTGTAAAACTGCATCTTCTATCTTTCCGGCACTGAATACAGAAGCCGTAAATCCGAATTCATCACGATAGCCTTCCCACTGCTTATACAAGTGTGGAGGACAGATTATAATAGTACGCAGTTTCAGATTGCGTGCAAGAGTTGATGCAATGATACTCTTACCCAAACCGACCACATCAGCAATAATAGCACCATTATGATTGTTTAATGAATTTAAAGCCATCTGTACAGCATCGGTCTGATATTTTAAATTTGAATATCTTCCATCTGTAATATCGTATGGTGTTAAAATATTCTTGTTAACAGGAATATTGAAATACTCATCAAGTACCCGTATATACATAAGATACGGGGAATAAATTTTGTCGTACCAAATGCGGGCTATAACTTTATTATTCCATTCGTCTATATTGTCTTTGTCAGCTATAATGACAGATTTATCCCACAATTCATCAAATATTTTTTTGCCTTCATCATAATCGGACTTATCATTAAATCTGGCATTAAGTTCCAAACGCCCTTTCAAACCTTGATAAGTAAGATTGCTCGAACCTGTAATCAGAACTCCTGGAAGTTCTCCCCCTTCATTCATCGTATCATTATATGCAAAAAGATACATTTTTGAATGACAAGGATCAAGTGTCTTACGGATTTCTAAAGTTCCGTCTACAATCTTTCCGTAAAACATTTTAAACTGTTCGAGCTTTTCTTTCGTATCAAGAAAATCCGTGTCATTAAAAATCTTTACAAACTGCTTATAATATTCTTCTTTAAGACTACTTCTTGATGGCAGACTTTTTCTGAATATCTCTAATTCCTGAATATGTTTTGTGATACTTAATTCAACATCCAAACCAACCAATATCCTTATTTTTTTATCTTTCAGTTCATCAGATAATTGGGTGTATCCGGAATAATAAAAATATCCGACTAATATGTCGACAGCATTTGTTTTAGGTAAAATACCTTTTATAATGTCTGACAAAATCTTATCTTTATTTGTAATAAAACTACTGCTCATCACTAAAACTATAAAAACAAATTAAATGCTTATCTATTCCTGATTAAGGTTATTCTATAGGTATAGAAAATTGTTTAATGCAAAAATATCAAATTTTATTTAAACAAACAGGCTTATCTATAAATTATTTCCTAAAAAATGACGCTAAATACAAAGTATTAAATTTACTTTCAAACCACTTTCTAAAACATGGCGTTTTGCCTTGTAAAAGGTGGCATATTGCAAGGTGGAAGGTGGCCTTTCGGATGGCGGGAGGTGGTGTTCTGCGCGGCTGTGGAAAGTGTGTTGATAACTGTGGAAAAAGGTGTGGATAAGTGTGTTTACAAACTTGGGGTTTTCAACGGGGTCAGGCGGAGGTGGGTTGTGCAGGTGGATATCAACAGGGTTGTTAAGGGAAAATTATCAAGTTTTCAACAGTTTCATGACGGAAAAAAATATAAACTTATTAATTTTGCAGTCTACGCCGGTGTTGTTGATAACTTACGTTAATGGCTGACTGTCAGGCTGAAGATGTTAGTTAAGGGTGTTGACAACGGTGCCGAAGGTGTTTATAACTTATTATCAAAGGATTTTGACGGAAAGTTTTGCACTAATCCACGGCACATCATAAGAAATCATTCTTTTTTTTAAGGAAAGGAAAAAAACGGATAATTATAAAAAGGCGTTGAAAACTTTGTGACATTATTTTTTGCCCTGCCGGTTTGCGGCTGCTTTTGGCTGACGACAGGAGCCGGCGTCGGGGCTTGATGATAATTAAAAATGTAAAGACTTATGGTGAAAGACGAATGGAGGGGCAAGGGCTTCATTGACGAGCCTGCTCCGGCGGGGGTCGACCTCGCTGCCGAGATACGCAGAATGTGCAAGGAGAAGGACGCCGTGATAATGGCGCACTATTATACGGACGGCGCGGTGCAGGACGTTGCCGACTTCATTGGCGACTCGCTGGCGCTGGCGCGCAAGGCGGCGCAGACGGAGGCCAAGGTGGTGGTGATGTGCGGCGTGCACTTCATGGCTGAGACGTGCAAGCTGCTGTGCCCTGACAAGACGGTGCTGTGTCCCGACCTTAACGCGGGCTGCTCGCTTGCCGACTCGTGCGGAGCGGAGGAGCTGAGGAAGTTCAAGCAGGAGCACGTGGGCTACACAGTGGTGAGCTACGTGAACACCACGGCGGCGGTGAAGGCGCTGACGGACATCGTCGTAACGAGCGGCAATGCGGAGCGCATAATACGTCAGCTGCCGGAGGACGAGAAGATAATCTTCGGTCCCGACCGCCACTTGGGCGACTATGTAAACGCTGTTACGGGCAGGCGGATGCTGCTGTGGCAGGGCGGATGCCATGTGCACGGGCGCTTCTCTGCCGGGGCGATACGCAGGCTGAAGGCCGAGCGGCCTGAGGCTGTTGTGATGGCGCACTTGGAGTGTACTGCCGACGTGCTGTCTCTGGCCGACGTTAAAGGCTCTACGGCCGTCATGCTGAAGTATGCCGAAGAACATCCCGACGGGGTGTACATCGTGGCCACAGAGGCCGGAATTTTGCACGAGATGCGCAAGCGCTGTCCGGGTACGGAGTTCATACCGGTGCCGCCTGCCGAGGGCGGTGCGTGCAACGTGTGCGAGTATATGAAGATGAACACGCTGCTGAAGCTCTACAACACTCTGAAGCATGGCTGGCCTGAGGTTGACGTCGACCCTGCAATAGCCGCGGATGCCGTTAAGCCGATAAAGAGAATGCTTGAATTAAGTTAAGAGTGAAGAGTTAAGAGTGAAGAATGAAGAACGAAGAGTGAAGAATTCGAATGCTTTTGTAGTTAAAAGATAAAAGTGAAAAGTGAAGAATCCGAATGCTTGTGCAAGTTAAGAGATAAAAGTGAAAAGAGAAAAATCCGAATGCTTGTGCAAATTAAAAGAGAATTTACTCTTCAATAACTCTTGGTTTTAAGCCCTGCGGTGCAAGCGGCTGTGGCGGATTAATGAAAAAAGCAAGGCTTCATGTACGTTTCAGATAGCGTGCATGAAGCCTTGCCTGGTATTTAAGCAGATAGTCGTATGAGACTTTGCTTGACATTTTGCAGATTAGTGCATTGCCGGCGGTGCGGCACTGATATGCAAGTAGCGTAATTGCTATTTATTCTTTTTGTAGCGTATTGTGTACGAACCCTTGGTTAGTACGAGGCTGTCGCTTGTCAGTTTGTCTATGGCGAACGTGTCGGTGAAGGCTATTGTCTGCCCGTTGCCTATGCTCTTGCCCGAAAGCACGAGGCTGCGTCCTGCCTTATGCCACTTTTCGTATTTCAGCGTCGACATGTTAACCGACGAGGCCTTGCCGCCCTTGTCAATCCTGATGCCCTGCACCATGTTGTCCATGCCGGGCACGGGTTCGGTCCATTCGCCTGTTATTGCACTGCTTCCGCACGAAGCCGTCAAGGCTGCTGCTGCGCAGACGGCGAGATACTTGGCTGTTCTGTTTGCTTTCATGTTATTTATATTGTTTTATTGCGTTAAATAATTGCCTTTATCGTGTTTGTTGCCCGTCCGTCACTTTTTCTTTTCGTACACGAGCTCTATGCCTTCTTCCCTGCCGAGGTTACGGCTGTACTGCCGGTCGGTGGCGTTGTTCCAGTGTTCGGCCACACCCAGCGACTTGAGCGTCGTGCCGTCGCCTTCGGGGTCGTATGCCGTGCCCGATGGGGCGTTGCCGGCTTGTGCGGCTTCAATGAGGTACATGTCGGAGTAGTCGGCGTCGGGCATGTCGGGGAATTGGCTTGTAAGCAGGTCAATGCCAACCATGTCAATGGCCACCGGGTCAAGGCTGCCTATGAGCGAGCACGGCCACTGTCTGTTGAAGGGGTCCATGGTCCACAGCGGTCCCGGTTCGCCGCCTACGTTCTTGCAGCCGTAGAGTCCGTCGATGAGCCAAAGCAGAGTCTTGCCGCCCAGGTCTTTGTGCCCCATGAAATCTACAAAAGTCATGTATTTGGGCGTGCCGTCGCGGTTCTGGTCGAAGTTGTTGTGCGCGTTCTTGCGCCAGTCGGCATTGATGCTCGTGCATCCGTACCAGTTCTTGCCGCACAGCGTTACGCCCTGCCCCACATGGCCTTTAAGCAGCGCCATGTTTATTACATAGTCGGCCTCGGTGAACGCCGTTGCCAAGCCGCGTGCAAGGCGGCCGTTGTCCTTTGAGAAGCGTATTGCGCCTTCACTGTATTCAGCCTTCATGCGGCCGTCGCCGCCGCTATTGTCGACAAACCTTATGCCCGGGTAGCGGCCATGGCACTTGTTGTAGAGGTAGTTGGTGATGAAGCGGCTCGGTTCGGCCACGGTGATGCACTGCTGCGGTACGCCCGCCTCCTCGACAAGGCTTTCGAGCAGGGCGAGCAGCATTTGCGGCGAAGCGTTTATCTCCCTGCTGTCTTCGTGCGAGTACGTGTTGTTGTTGTTTACCTTTATGGCTATCTTCTCCCCTTTGCCGTAGCTTTTGCCCTGCTTGCCCCTTTGCGTGTTGAAGTAGGTGAACACGGCGCGCCATGCCCTCTTTTCCGACTTCTCGCCCGTCAGGTTGCGCAGCGTCGTGGCAACGAGCCACCGGCACAAGGCGTAGTCGTTGCAAGAGTCGTCAAACCATGCCGACGCCTGGCTTCCGTCCCACGTTGCCGCGCCCGGAGCGTGGCTCCACGCCACCCTGCCCGGATGGATGCCCCGTGGCGTGCCCACGGGCGTATTGGGGGCAAGGCATTGCTTAGGCGCTTGCGGTGCGGTCTGGGCATGTACGGCCACAGGTAATGTAAAAATGGCGATAACGGCCGTCTTTATCAAATTGGTTGTTCTCATGACTTTATTGGTTTAATATTTCTTTCCATTCGTGCAAAAATACAAAAAATAGGGTTATTTCATAATGGATTTAAGGCTATTCAGTAGTTTTATAAGTATATTTGCCTACACGTAATGCAGGTACGTGTGAAACAGGCGGTAAATATTGCCGTCACCGGTTTTGCAAGGCTATTGTAACAAGATTATCGGATGAGGATTCTTCTTATAGGCGAGGCGAGCTACGCCCATTCAACATTGAGAGACGGTCTGGCAGCATTGGGCCACGACGTTGTGCTGATGTCAGACGGCAACGCCCACCGCGGCTGTCCGCGCGACATAGACCTGCGGCGCGACATGCGCTGGGGCAAGCTGGGCGGACTGAAGGTGGTGTGGACCATACTGCGCAACATACGCCGGCTGAGCGGCAACGACATAGTGCAGATACACAACTACCAGTTCGTGCCGCTGAAGATGGGCTGGAACAAGATGCTCATAAGCTACCTGAAGCGCCACAACCGCCGCCTCGTAAAGGGCTGCTACGGCGACGATCCGCTCGTGCTTGAGCGCCAGCTTGAAGGCGTGCCGGCATATTCTGACATGTACTGGCTGGGCGAGGCGCGCAACATTGAGGAGAACAGGGAGCGCCTGGCCGAGCAGCGGCTGCCCGAGTGCGTGGCGTGCTTCGACAAGGCCGTGGCATGCGCCGACGCCTTTGCCGCCTGCCTGTACGAGTATTACCTGGCTTACGACATGGAGCCTTACCGCGGCAGGCTGCACTACCTGCCACTGCCGATGCACCAGCCTGGCGTAGCGCGCGTAAAGGGCACCGGAGGCAAGATAAGCGTGCTGGTGGGCATCCAGGCAAGGCGCGACTACCTGAAAGGCGCGCGCAAGATAGCGCGGATGGTAGAGGAGGTGGCGCGCAGGCACCCCGGACGGCTCGAGATAATGTACGTCGAGGACGTGCCATACGACGAATACTGCGCCATGCTCGAACGTGCCGACGTGCAGGTGGACCAGCTGTACAGCTACACGCCGTCGATGAACTCGCTGGCGGCAATGGCGCGCGGCACAGTGGTGATAGGCGGCGGCGAGGAAGACTTCTACCGATTCATAGGCGAAAAGGAGCTAAGGCCGATAATTAACGTAAGCCCGGTGAAGAGTTTCGAGGAGAATGTGGCATGCCTGGAGCGCGCCCTGCTGACAGAGGGCAACGTTGAGCGGCTGTCGCGCCAGAGCATGGAGTTTGTAAGGAAGCATCACGACTACCGCAAGGTGGCGGCAAAGTATGTGGCGATGTACGAGCAGCTGCTGGGCGGCAGGTAACGGTAAGGCACTCTACCTGCCCTGTCGGTTCAGCAGACCGTCGTGCAGTTATAAATAAAAACAGTGTAAGGCAAGCCGCCTTACACTGTTTCCTTTTATTTGTTTATCTTGTATTATAAGGTTATTTAACGACAACCTTGTAAGCCTTGTTGCCTACGCGTACTACGTAGAGTCCGGCCTTCGAGCTTACGCTGGCAGCCTTGCCGCTGTAAACCATCTGTCCGCCTACGGTGTAAACCTGCATGGGCTCGCCTTCTGCACCTTCTACCACGATGGCGCCTTCAGCAGCGTAAACGTTGAAGTCCTTGCCTGCCGCCGGGCTTGTGATGCCTGTGCTTATGTTCTCCATGTAGCCCAGTATCGGGTAGCCGTCGTTGATGTTCTTGGTGTCGGCCATCCAGACGGTTTCTTCAGAACCGCTCAGGCTGTTTAGCTTGGTCACGAAGTCGTCAGCCTTCATCTCGTCAGTAGTCATGAAAGTAGCCTCGGTCAGGTCGAAGTTGCCCATGAAGTCGGCAACTGAGCCCCAAGATGAACCTGAGAAGATGTCAGAGTTGTTGTACACGTCCTTGATGGTGAGCTTGTTTGAGCTGATGAACATGCCGAGGCCCAGTATTGCGCCTGCATTTATTGCATCGGCGTTGATTGTGCCTGCGTTGTAGCAGTTGTAAACCTCGCAGTTGCCGCCACGGCCGAGAGCTTCGCCTATGATGCCGCCAAGACGCTCGGGACCCTTTATTGCGCCCCTGTTGAAGCAGTTGCGTACGGTGCCGCCTTCCATCAGTTCAACGATGCCGCCTGCGCCTGTTGTCATGGTCTCAACATTGCCGTAGTTGGCACACTCTTCGACCATGTTGTAGTTTGAGCCGACTACTCCACCAGCCGACATGCCGTTTGCGCTTTCGTTTCCGGCAAGTATGTATCCGTAGTTTGTGCAGTGCTTAACGGTGCCCTGTCGGTAATTAGAGCCTACGATACCGCCTACATAATAGAAGAAGCATGACACCTTAGCCTTGTTTACACAGTTCTCAACGATACCGTTGTTTGAGCCTACAAACGCTCCTACAACCATCTCGCCGGTGATGTCGCCACTCTCAATGGTAAGGTTTCTCAGCTCAAATCCTTCCTCAGTACTTCCGAACAGACCTGATGATCTGTATTCAGCCATCTGCGGAACTGTAAGGTTGGTAATCTTATGGCCGCATCCGTCAAACTTACCTCTGAAGTAGTTGTTTACCAGTTCCTCGCCTGTCGAATAGTTATATCCAATCGGATACCAGTCGTGGCCGTCAAGGTCGATGTCGGCTGTTATCTTGAAATACGTGTCGGCATAATCAGTGTCGCCATCGTAAATATCCTTGGCAACCTTAGCCAGCTGCTCGGCAGTCTTTATGAGGTAAGGAGATTCAGCCGTACCGTCGCCACCATCGAAACTCTCGGCTGCAAGGTCTTTCCACATAGTACCGTCTGAAACGGCAGCAACCTTGTTTACATCGTTCTGGAACGGATTGACTTCAGCTGCTGAAATGCTCTGAACAGTAAGTCCCAAACAAAATAAAAGTAAAGTTTTTTTCATAGTTGAATTAATTAAAATTTAATAAAGCGTTTATCTGACTCCAAATATATATAAAATGTCAATAATCTTGTCTATTAAGTTCAATATATTTTCATTAATTAAATAACGAATATTTATATTTAAATTAATTAACAAAGAAATAGGTAAGTTGGTAACAAAAAGTAAGCATAAACGCGTAAATTATAATCATGACGTAACCGACTGGCCGCTATCACAGCCCAGTGGTAAAATAAAGGAGCGGTTTTGTAGCTGAAAATGAAAAATCATTACACAGCATTCACATGCGGTGCGGCGAATGCTGTGCAATGCGTCTTACCGCCCGGCGCACAGCCTGTTGACAAGCTGCTGCCACTTTTCCATTATCTCGGCAGGGGCGAAGCGCTTTGCCGTAAGCCGTGCGTTGGTACCGCACGACGCCCTGAGGGCCTCGTCGGCCATTATCCTTGACAGTGCCCGGGCGTATGCGGCGGTGTCGCCCTGCGGCACAATGAGGCCGTTATAGCCGTCGTTTATGATGTCCTTGGCTCCGTAGTTGAAGTCGGTCACCACCGACGGCAGTCCGCAAGCCTGCGCCTCTATGAGCGTCATGGGCTGCCCCTCGTACCTCGATGTCATCAGGTGCAGGCTGTGGCTGGCGTATGCGGCCGTCATGTCGTCGCAGCGCCCTTGCAGCCTTACGCTGCCTTGCAGGCCGCAGCTGTCTATCTGCCGTTGCAGCTGCTGCCTGAGCGAGCCTTCGCCGTAGATGTCGAGCGTCCATCCGGGATGGGCGGCGGCAACTTCTTTCCAGCAGTCTATCAGTATGTCAAAGCCTTTTTGGCTTTCCAGCCTGCCCACAGCTATGGCTTTTTTCACCGAATAGTCCTTTACGGCAGGGGGCGTTTCGTAGTCTATGAAGTTGGGTATCACCACCGTTTCCCTTGCCTTGGTGTAGTTGCGGGCGTCGTCGCGGGTAAGGCAGACCACGGCGTCGGCCCTGCGCTCCATGAGCGTGAAGAGCCGCTGGTATGGCGTGAACGGTCTTGCCACGTGCGACTCGTAGACGCGCCGTGCCTTGGTCCTGCACAGCGGCAGCAGTAGCGCGCCTATTATCATGGTGAAGAAGATTACGTCGGGCTGTATCCCGCTTACCACCTTGTTGAACCTCCTTAGTGCTGTCAGCAGGGTTTTCGTCCTGTTGAGAGTCCTTCTTACCACGTTGCCGCCGTTGTCGGTGAAGCCTACGTCGAGCGACACCAGCCTTACGTTCTTGTTCAGCGGATAGCTCTGCGGCCGTTCGTCGTGGTATATTGATATTATGGTGACCTCGTGCCCGTAGGTAGAGTCGAGCAGGTTGGCCTTCCTCGACAGTATCCGTTCGGCGCCACCCTTTATGCTGAAGTCTTCGATTACGTAGGCTATTTTCATGGTTTGGCTAATAGTTTGAACAGTCTGCACGACAGTTTTAGGCCGAGCATGTCGAGCATGAGTGCCTTGACGCAGTCGTTCAGGCTGTTGTATTTCCTTATTGTTATTCTTTGGCTGTGCAGCATTATCCTGCCCGTGGCGCGGTAGACGTGCAGCTGTATGGTGAACATGTCGAGGTAGAGCCTGTGCCAGCGCTTCTGCCGTGTGTCTATGCCGAGGGTTTTGACGAGTCTGACCTGCGCCTCGAGCAGTGCCGCCATCCTGCCGTCGCCTGCCGAAGTAGCCACAATGCCTGCGTCGTTCCAGTGGTAGAGGTACATGCCCTGCGAGGTTGTGGCTATCACGGGACTCTTCTCCAGCAGCATGGCAAGCGTGGGCACGTCTTCGTATAGTCTCCCTTTCGGGAAGCGCACGCCGTCGAACATGTGCCGTTTGTATATCTTGTTCCAAGCCCAGCTGTGTTCAAGTCCGAAGGCGGCGAGCCAGTCGAGTGCGCTGCCGTACACCTTGTCGCCCGGGTCGAAGAGGTGTTCGTCCGGCCGTCCGGGGCGTTCCAGCACGGGATATTCCAGCATGTCGTACCCAGGGTTGCTGTCAATTATGCCCATCAGCTTGCCGAGCGTGCCGGGAGCCAGCTCGTCGTCGCTGTCAGCAAACGTGATGTATTCGCCCCGGCAGCGGTCAAGGCCGTAGTTGCGTGCGTCAGACAGTCCGCCGTTCTCCTTGTGGAATACCTTTATCCTCGCGTCTTTGTGCGCCATGCTGTCTGCCAAGGCTCCGCCGCTGTCGGGCGAACCGTCGTCGACGAGCAGCAGCTCGAAGTCGCCGAAGTCCTGCGACAGTATGCTCCGCACGCATCTTTCGAGCGTCTTTTCGGTCTTGTAAACGGGTACGATTATGCTGAGTTTCATATTTGCAAATTTAAGAATAAATAGTTTTATATCCAAATTTTACCATTTATTCTGCCTTTTTACGTATATTTGCAAAGTTTGCCGGAAGGGATGCGGTCGTTTGGCTGCCTGCCGGCACAACCCTGACATGGAAGCCTTGTTATAATAACAACCTATGCGAAACCGAATGATTAACGAACTGTCGATACTCATACCCGTCTATAACGACAACGCCACGGCGCTGGTGAGGGTGCTCCAGGCGCAGGCCGAGGCGGTAGACGGACTTGAATACGAGATACTGGCCGTGGACGACGGCTCGACCAACGAGGCCGTGATAGCCTGTAACAAGGAGATAGACGCCATACCGCACTGCCGCTACGTGATGGACCGCCACCACGACTGCCGCGCCGCCATGCGCAACAACATGGCCTCAAAGGGCAGGTATGAGTGGCATCTGATGGTCGACGCGCGCCTGAGCATCGTCTACGCCGACTTCATAAGGCGCTACCTTGAGAGCGGAGCGCAGCCCGGCGAGGCCGTATGCGGCGGCGTGATGGTTGACGGCGGGGCTGACTCCTCGCGGCTGTACCGCGAGAACCTGCGCTTCCGTTACGAGAAGTTCGAGGAGAAAAACCATTCGGCCGAGGTTAGGAACAGGTTTCCGTACATTTCTTTCCGCACCACAAATTTCTTCTACCACCGCACGGTGCTCGGTCGCGTGCCTTACGACGAGCGCATAAAGGGCTACGGATACGAGGACGTGATGCTGGGAAAGACGTTCAGGGAGAAGGGCATCGTGGTGAGGCACATCGACAATCCGGTGGCTTACACGTGTTTCGAGAGCAACGAGGCTTACCTCCGCAAGATAGAGGAAGCCATGCGCACGCTGAAGGATTTTGCAGGCGAGCTTGGCGAGTATTCGCCCCTGCTCGCCGCTGTGAATAAGTTAGGCAGGTTACGCTTGCTGTGGCTTGTGCGCCTGTGGCACGGGCTGTTCGGCCGTGCAGAGCTGCGCAACCTCAAGGGCGACCGTCCGTCGCTCTTTGTTTTCAAACTCTATAAATTGGGATTCTTTGCTTGCATCAGGCCTGTGCGCCATGCCGCTACGAGCGTTATGCAGAAAGGCAACGCCGCGTCGAGGTAGGTTATGTCGTAGGCAGAGTTGAACACGTCTGTCCAGTTGTCATAGACGTACATGTTGTGTCCGTATGCAAGTACGGGCACAAGTATCAGAATGGCTGCCGAATAAAGCATGAGGCGGCCGGTATTGCCACGCCATTTTAGCGCCATGAGCACTGCCACGAGCAGCATCACCACCGTGTCGGCAGGCCTACCCTGCCGTCCCTGCAGCGAGAAAGGATTGTTTTCGGCGTAGAAAAGGCTGTCCCAGTCCCACACGGCGAGCGGCAGGAACGTAAGGCAGAACACCGCAATGACTATGAGCAGCGTGGCAACCTTCCTGCCGGTTGACAATCTAAGCCAGTCGGGGAAGAACATTATGAAGAGCGGGAAGGCTGTGCTGAGCCTCGTGGAGAGCCACAGGGCTGCCACGGCCGATAGCAGGTAGGGACGGCGGTAGAAGCCGGTGCGCTTCATCACAAGCATGTTGATGAACGCCGCAAGTAGCAGGAAGTTGGATATGAGGTCGCTCCTTACGGCAGTCTCGTACCACAGGTTGACGCTAAGCCCGAGCAGCACGGCAGCCTTCAGTGCGGCGCCGTTGCCGTAGGCCGCCTTTATGCTGTACAGGAAAAGTATCGCGGTGAATATTTCGGACAGGCCGACATTGCCCAGCGCCCAGAATGGTATGTGCAGCGCAAGCCACACAGGGAAGGGCGACGAGTTGCCGCCCAGGTGTGTCTTGGCAAGGTATGGGAAATCGCCGTTGAACAGCGCTGTGAGCGGATTGGCTATTGCCGACCAGCGGTCTACCTTGTTTTCCATCGGGTCGAAGTGGTACTGCACGGCGAGCATGGCGGCTGCCAGCAGCGTCAGGACTATCCATAACGACGCCTTTGGCCACCGCAGGCGGTAACGCAGCCAGTCGCTTGTGAACAGCAGGAACACCACCGCAAGCACCGTGGCGTAGGGTATGCAGGCGTAGCCGAAATGCTCAGTTGCGCGCATGGAATACTTGCACGCCAATATGTAGCATATTGCGATGTAAAAGACGGCAGACAGCGTCACAATAAGCCGCCTTTTGTCCCTCAAACTGTCGTTGAACTTGTTGAACACCGCGCTGACGGCGAGCGAGCCTGCCGTGAAGCCCGCTATCGAGGCGGGTCCGGTGATGCAGGGCATGAAGTTGAAATGCACTATGTAGGCTTCGTAGCTCACCTTGCCCAACCATGTTATCAGCGTGAGCTTCTTCAGTCCCGGCAGCAGGAAGGGTGCGGCCAGCACGGCGGCGGCCAGCGGCAGCTTGATGTTGAGCAGTATGATGTTGAACGGCAGGGTGCCTATGTATTGCCTTACGGCGGGCAGTTCTTTGACAATGATGAACAGCGTGCCGTAGGCGAAGGCGCAGGCCGTGACGAGCGCCACCTTGCGCCTGTCCCAGCTTCTTACCTTGTCGTAGTGTGCCGAGGCCATGTAGCCTGCCACGAACGAGAACGCCTGCTCGGCCATGAGCTGCTCCATGAACAGGCAGGCGAGGCTGAAGGCGGCGAGTATCTTGCCAGTGTGGCGCGGCGCAAACCTGCGCGCAGCCCAATATACTATGTACCAGCGGATTATGAAATCGACGTACCACAGGTCGGAGTCGATGAAGAGGAAGTTAAGCAGTTGTGTTACAGGGTCGAACGAGTCTGCAAAGGGCAGGCGGAAAAGGAAGACTATCCAGCACGGCAGGATGACGCGCAGCACCCTCTTGCGCCAGAAGTCGCCGAGCCCGTTGTGCTTGTAGCTCTCGTTGATGCCGAAGCCCGACGTGAAGAGGAAGGCGGCCACGCCTATGCTGCCGATGATGTTGAGCACGCGCGGGTAGCTGTCGAGCTGCATGACATAGTGCATGAGCATAATGCCGAGTATCGACAGGCCCTGCGCCCATAGCGTGTTGTCGCGCGAGAATATGTCTTGACGAAGCATTGCAGGTGTGTTAGGAGTTCAAGCCTTGTCAGTTTACCACAGCTATCTTGCACACCGTACCCTTGTCGCCTGTTGACGTAGCCGTCTCCACCATGTAGACTCCGCTGGCAACGCGCTTGCCGTTAAGGTCGCATCCGTCCCATGTGTACGAGCCGCCGGTGCTGGTGCCCTGGTTTACGAGTGTGCCGTTGGCCGTCACGATCTTTATGTCGGCGTTGAGCGTAAGTCCCAATATGGTTATGGGTCCGGTGTAGCCGGGCTTCACGGGGTTGGGGTATGCGTACACGTTCTCTTTCTTGATCTCGGTGCTTGGCTCAGTGGCGTCGCTGCGGAACGAGCACAGCCCCTTGTTGGTGGCTATGAACACCTCGCCCGTGGTGCCGTCGATGGCCAAGCCCTGCACGATGTCTGACGGCAGCGGAGAGTTTTCGGTTGTAAAGTGGTAAACCTGCGTGTTGCAGTCGTCGCTGATGAGGAAAAGGCCGTTGTTGTTGGTGCCTATCCATTTGCGGTTGCCGCCGTCCACGGCTATGGCGCGTATGTCGATGTTGGCCAGCAGGTAGTCGGCGTAGTTGGTGCCGTCGTTGCGCGGCACGGCGTACTGGGTGAATATGTCGGAACCGCTGCGTATGCTTTCGGCCGACAGGTATATGGGGCCTACGTCGGTGCCTATCCACACATTGCCCTTCTTGTCCTCGGCGGCGCACGACAGGTAGTGCGGATACACCTGCGTGCCGTACTGGTTGACGTATCTCGGGCCGTAGCTTACAAGCGAGTCTTTCACGTAGTCGTAGGCGTAGAGCCGCGTTTCGTAGTAATAGTTGTTGGTGAACCACATCATGCCGTTTGAGGGGCTGATGAAAAGGTTTGACAGTTCGTAACGTGCATTATCGCTGAGTTTCTGGTTGGAGAACGAAGCCCATTCGCCCGTCTGCTGAGTATATTTCTTTATCGAGTTTTCAGTCAGCGGATTGAGCACCCACAGGTCGCCGCCATTGTACAGGACAGAGGTTACCAGAGTGTAGTTGTAAGTGTTGAATGGCGACTCAAGGCCGCTGTTGTATATGTTGTAGTTGCCAACGTACTTGTAGTCCTGGAATTCGAACATTCCGTTCTTTGACCCCATCATGACGTGTCCCGGCTTCATCGGGTCGAAGGCCAGGCAGAGCGGGTCCTGGTAGTAGTGGTTGGCAGCCAGGTCGTCGGGCTTCTCGAACTCGTCCCACTTCTCGCCGTCCCATACGTGCACCTCGCCCGGCCGTTGGGCGTTTAACTCCTGCGACCAGATGCCCGACACGCCGTAGAGCTTGCCGTCGTTGATGAACAGGCGGTAGAAGTAGTTTGATGCTGGCCCGTCGGGGCTCACGCCTTCGGTCAGGTAAGTGCGGTTGCCGTCGGCGTCGGTGGTGTAGTAGGTAAGGCGTCCGTCTTCGGTCTTCGTCCACCAGTAGTTCTTCGATGTGTCCTTAACGTTCGTGCGGTCTGTGCTGCGTGCCTCGTATTCGCCCGTCCTCGTCCAGTTGTTCTTGTCGATGAGGTTCTTGTCGAGCGTGCAGCTGTATGTCCCCTCGGTCTTCGAAGCGGCGTGGATGGTGTTGCCCTCGATGTAGCAGTAGTCTACGGTGAAGCCCAGCGTGTAGCTCTCGGCTATGCTGCCGTCGGCGGCGTTTAGCTTCACTATGCCGAAGCCGGTGGACAGGTAGGCGAAGCGCCCGTATATGTAAATGCTGTTGATGGTCTTGTCGAGCGTGCTCTCCTTCATGTACAGGTCGGGCACATTGGTCACGGCGCCGTCCCTTGACAGCAGGTCGATGTTAGAGTTGTCGTAGGCTATGACGAGCCTCTTGGCGTCTTTCGACCATGCTATGTGGCTTATGCCGATGTCGCTTAGCACGTCGGTCTTGTCGTATGTCGTCACGGTGTAGTCGTCGGGGTTGTACGAGTATACGCTGCCCGAGGCCAGCACGAACACGTCCTTGCCCGTCGGCTCTATTTCCGTTATGTCGTTGTAGCTCAGGTACAGGCGCCAGCGGCCGGCGTCGTAGTCCTGTGCGGCGGCCGGCGTTAAGGCTGCCGCCAAAGCCAGCGCGGCGGCGAATTTCTTGAACATTGGGCGGATATTGGCAAACATGTTAGGCATAAGTCATTGTTGTTATGTATTTTACGTATGGCGGCACGGCCGCGGCGGTCAGTCTTGCGGCAGTCCCTTAAGATAGTCTACGAGCTTTGCCACGGCCTTGGCGCGGTGCGAAATCTTGTTCTTAACCTCGTGTCCCAGCTCGGCGAAGGTGCGGTCGTAGCCGTCGGGGCGGAATACCGGGTCGTAGCCGAAGCCCTCCCCTCCCCTTCTCTCGCGTATTATCTCGCCGGTGACGATGCCTTCGAACAGCTCTTCACGGCCCTGCTCCTCGTCGAGTATCAGTGCGACTACGGTGCGGAAGCGTGCCCGTCGGTCTGCCTTGTCCTCGAGGTTGGCCAGCAGTTTGGTCATGTTGGCCTCGCTGTCGTGTCCCTCGCCGCCGGCGTAGCGTGCCGAGTAGACGCCCGGAGCGCCGCCGAGTGCGTCGACTTCGAGGCCGGTGTCGTCGGCGAAGCAGCTCATCTTGTACTTTTCGTGTATGTATCTTGCCTTCTGCAGGGCGTTGCCCTCCAGCGTGTCAGACGTCTCTGGTATGTCGTCGTGGCAGCCTATGTCGGCCAGCGATACTATCTCTATGCCGCTGCCTTCAAGCATCTCGCGTATCTCTGCAAGCTTGTTCTTGTTGTTTGTGGCGAAAACTATCTTTCCCATTGTCTTGATATAGAGTTTTTTAATGTCTGGTATGCAGTGCCGTGGTGCGTCATTCGCCGGGATTGATCTGCGACTTGAGCTTCTTTGGCACTTTCACTTTTATCTGGTCGAAGCCTTCGCCGAACACTCCTATGACGGAGCTCTGGCTCACGAAGGCGTTGGGGTCTATCGACTTTATCAGGCGGAATATGGTGACGCTCTCGCGCTTCTTTGCCAGCAGGCACACCACCTTCGTCGGTTTGCCGCTGTACCAGCCGTGGCCGTCGAGTATCGTCAGGCTGTGGTCGGTGGTCTTGGCAATGGCGTTGGCTATCTCCTGGTATTTCTTGGAGAATATCATGAACTGCACCGACTGGCGCTGCCAGTTCATCACGTAGTCGAGCATGGTGCACTCTATGAACATGGTGCAGAAGCCGAACACAACCTTCTGGCAGCGTAACTGTACGGGACCGAACGTGTCGATGAACAGACAGCTGCCCACAATGCACACGTCGATTAACAGGATTACGCGGCCGAGCGATATGTTGCGGTACTTGTTGACCGAGGCCGCTATGATGTCGGTGCCGCCCGTAGAGCCGTTGTTTAGGAACACTACGGCCAGGGCCGTGCCGGTCATCATACAGCCGATGACGAGCGACATGAAGTCGTTGCCATCGCCCAGCAGCTTGTAGAACGTGCCGTCGGGCTGCATGACAACCCTCTGGGCCACGTCGAGCAGGAACGTCAGCATGAACGTGGCGTAGATGGTCTTCATCAGGAAGCGCCAGCCCAGTATCTTCAGCGCGGCCACGATGAGCACGGCGTTGATTATGAAGAACGTGTACTGAACGGGGAACTTCGTGGCGTAGAACACTACGGCGCCGATTCCCGCGATACCTCCCGTCACTATCTCGTAAGGCAGGAGGAACACCGTGAAGGCGAACGTGTAGAGCATCAGGCCGAGCGTTATGTTAACGTAGTCCTTCAGCTCGTTCATTATTGCTTGTTTTATCATAGTATGGATTATTATTGGGCTGCCGGCGTGTACCTGTATGGTGGTGCTGCCGGCAGCCGGTGTGATTGCCTGTATCTTACTTGACGACGATGTTTACTATCTTCTTAGGCACGATGATGACCTTCACCACGCGCTTGTCGCCTATGTATTTCTTCGAGCGTTCGTCTTCGAGTACGGTGCTCTCTATCGTCTTGTTGTCTGCGTCGGCGGCGAACTGCATCTGGAAGCGCGCCTTGCCGTTGAACGATATCGTCATCTGCACGGTGCTTTCGACGAGGTACTTCTCATTGAACTCAGGCCACGGTGCGTCGCACACGGTGCCCTCGTTGCCCAGCATGTGCCACAGCTCCTCGGCTATGTGGGGCGCGAACGGTGCTATCAGCCTTACCACGGTAGAGAGCATCTCCTTGTTGCGGCACTTCAGCTGCGCCAGTTCGCCCACGCATATCATGAAGGCGGCCACCGACGTGTTGTAGCTGAAGGTCTCTATGTCGCCCGTAACCTTCTTTATCAGCTTGTGTACGGTCTTCAGATCGTCGGCGGTAGGCTCGCCGCAGTCGAGCTGCTTCATGCCGTCCTTGTCGCAGAACAGCGCCCAGAACTTCTTCAGGAAGCGGTGGCAGCCGTCGATGCCGTTGGTGTCCCACGGCTTGCTCTGCTCCACCGGACCGAGGAACATCTCGTAAAGGCGCAGCGTGTCGGCTCCGTATTTCTCGACTATCATGTCGGGGTTAACGACGTTGAACATCGACTTAGACATCTTCTCGATAGCCCAGCCGCACACGTACTTGCCGTCTTCGAGCAGGAACTCGGCGTTAGCATATTCGGGGCGCCATGCCTTGAAGGCTTCGATGTCGAGCACGTCGGCGTGTACTATGTTCACGTCAACGTGTATTGGAGTTACGTCGTAGTTGCCTTTCAGCCCGTGGCTTACGAAAACCGGCGCCGCCGTGTGGTCGTCTGAATTGACGCGGTACACGAAGTTAGATCGTCCCTGTATCATGCCCTGGTTTACGAGCTTCTTGAACGGCTCTTCCTCGCACGATACGCCGAGGTCGAAGAGGAACTTGTTCCAGAAGCGCGAGTAGATAAGGTGACCCGTAGCGTGTTCTGTTCCGCCTACGTAGAGGTCAACGTTGCGCCAGTATTGGTCAGCGCTTTTGCTTACAAGAGCGTCGTTGTCGTTCGGGTCCATGTATCTCAGGTAATATGCTGACGAGCCTGCGAAGCCCGGCATAGTGTTCAGTTCGAGCGGGAACACAGTCTTGTTGTCCACCAGGCTCTTGTCTACCACCTCGTTCTTCTCGGTGTCCCATGCCCACATCTTGGCGTGTCCCAGTGGCGGCTCGCCCGTCTCGGTAGGCTTGTACTGGTCTATCTCGGGCAGTTCGAGCGGCAGGCACTCGGCAGGAATCATGTAGGGCATGCCGTCCTTGTAATATACGGGGAACGGTTCGCCCCAGTAGCGCTGGCGTGAGAAGATGGCGTCGCGCAGGCGGTAGTTAACCTTGACGCGGCCCATGTGGTGAGAAGTTACGAACTCCTTGGTCTTCTGTATTGCCTCCTTCACGCTCAGTCCGTTGAGCGAGAAGCCGTCGAGGGTCTCCACCCCGCTCTTTGGCGAGTTGCATACGGTGCCCTCCTTGGCGTCGAAGCTCTCCTCGCTGACGTCGCAGCCCTCGATGAGCGGACGTATCTCCAGTCCGAAGTGCTTGGCGAAGGCATAGTCGCGCGAGTCGTGAGCAGGTACCGCCATGATGGCTCCCGTACCGTATCCTGCCAGCACGTAGTCTGAAATCCAGATTGGTATGTTCTCGCCCGTGAACGGATTGATGGCGTAAGAGCCAGAGAATACGCCGCTGACGGAGCGGTCGCTGATGCGCTCGCGCTCGGTGCGCTTCTTAGTCCTTTCTATATATGCGTCCACCTCGGCCTTCTGCTCAGGTGTAGTGAGTTTTTCAACGAGTTCGCTCTCCGGCGCAAGCACCATGAAGGTCACGCCGAATATTGTGTCGGCGCGGGTAGTGAAGATTGTGAAAGCCCCCTCAACTCCCCCCGTGGGGGAGCTTTGGTTTGCTTTTGTGGTTATGTTTTTCTTTATCTTCGTCAGTACGTCTTCGATATTGCCCAAGACTTCTTCGTTTGTAAATCTTAGTACGGTGAAACCTGTTTCGTTCAGGAATTTGGTCCTTAACCGGTCTGCTTCTATTTGCTCCGGCTCGTTATGGTATTCTCCGTCTACTTCGATTACGAGTTTGCTGCTTAATGAGATGAAGTCGGCAATGAAGTCGCCTATTACGTGTTGTCTTCTGAACTTATCTCCGAGCTGTTTGTTTCTCAGGGCTTCCCATAAGGCGTTTTCAGCGTCAGTCGGATTCTGCCTGTTTTCTTTGGCATGTTCTTTCAGAATATCGTAGTTGAACGGATTGGCAGTCTTAAACTGCTCCCATTTCTTTTTTATGGAAGTTTCATCTGCAGGAGAAACCTGTTCTCCCCCACGGGGGGAGTTAGAAGGGGCTACCTTAAACTCCATCTCCGTTCCTTCCGAGCGTCCTATCCAGTTGCGCTGAGTCTCCTTAAGCGACTCTGTCCAGTCCACGGTGTCCAGTCCGTCGAGCAGACGCTGTGCGTATGCGCTGACACGCAGGCACCATTGCATCATCTTCTTCTGAACAACGGGATAACCGCCGCGCACGCTCACGCCGTCTACCACCTCGTCATTGGCAAGCACGGTGCCCAGTCCGGCGCACCAGTTCACCATCGTCTCGCCCAGGTAGGCTATGCGGTAGTTCATCAGCACCTGCTGCTGTTCCTTTTCGCTCATGGCGCGCCACTCGTCGGCCGTGAAGCTCAGCTCCTCGCCCTGTGCCACGTCGAGTCCCTCGGTGCCCTTCTGGTTGAAGTGCTCAACGAGCTTCTCTATCGGCTGCGCCTTGTGGCAGGTGTTGCAGTAGAACGAGTTGAACATCTTCTGGAACGCCCACTGCGTCCACTTGTAATATTTAGGGTCGCACGTGCGCACCTCCCTGTCCCAGTCGAACGAGAATCCTATCTTGTCCAACTGCTCGCGGTAGTGGCTGATGTTCTGCTCGGTGGTCACCGCCGGGTGCTGTCCCGTCTGTATGGCGTACTGCTCCGCCGGCAGTCCGTAGGCGTCGTAGCCCATCGGGTTGAGCACGTTGTAGCCGCTCATGCGCTTGTAGCGTGCGTATATGTCTGACGCGATGTATCCTAAGGGATGGCCTACGTGCAGTCCCGCGCCTGACGGGTAAGGGAACATGTTGAGCACGTAGAACTTGCGCTTGCTTTCGTCTTCGCTTACGTGGTAGGTCTTTTCCTCGGCCCACCGCTTCTGCCATTTCTTCTCAATCTCGTTGAAGTTGTATTCCATCTCGTATTTTGTTGTTTTTATTTTTCCTTTGTCTTGTATTTTTGTTCCGGGTGGTTAGGTGTATCGTTATACATTCTTTCCAGTTTGTTGCTCCTAACCATTTCCGGTATTATTTTGTTTTTTAGATAACTGGCTTTCTTTCCGGTCCTTGAGGCAATTTCTTCCAAAGAAACGTATTCTTTGGCATTTCCCATTATTAATTGCTCAAGTTCGTTTCTTTTTAAATGGGATTTATCCCTTATTATTGTGTCTTCACTGCAAAAGGTGTCAACCTTTCCTTCCGAGGTGTCAACCTTTCTTTATCGTCAAGCAGTGAAGAGATGAACAAATCGAAATCCATATTTTATTTATGAGAGTATCATACATAAAAAATTCCGTGTCCGACGGGCTTTTTATCGGGCATGAACTTACAGTCAGACAGATACGGATTATATCCGTCTTGCAAAGATAATGCAAAATTTCGATTGGGCGAAATTATAATGGTTTTTATTATGTTTTGAAAGTCCTGTCGTGGTTTTTGGCAGAGTCAACTAGCAAGTGCAACATTACGGAAAATTTTTGAAAAACGCTTC
>OHEP01000532.1_pt1 | contig 25390 bp, 3 predicted proteins | sample 1567271 | NCBI WGS metagenome assembly OHEP01 (sample SAMEA3879577, study PRJEB24766) | human gut metagenome | biome: human-associated habitat; feature: feces | place: USA | collected 1985/1987
TTCGTGAACACGTATGGGATGTCGCTCGACGAATTACTGTCAACGCCTTTGCCATACTCTCTTTTGGTGGTGGGTGCAACAGTGTCGTCTTTCACATAGTTGCCGCTTGGATCGGTTTTATACGTATACTTCAAAATGCTTACGGTGTCAAACGCCATGCTCATATCGAACGACTTGCCCGTCGTGTCGAGCGCAACAGTATTGATAAAATAGTATGCGCGATTGCTCGTATCAACGGTGTTTGCTCCGGCAATACCCTTTGTCATCAATTTGCCGGCATTCGTTCCGCTGTCGCAAAAAGCGGTCTGACCGACGTACTGCATATTGTCCCACAGCCTCTCGTTTTTTTGAAGATTGAAATCGATTTTGTACGACTCTGCCGTGGACATCGTGATTTCGGTGACGGTGACCTTGTCGGCATTTGAGAACCACGCAAAAGACGCACCCACCATAACAACGGTGGTCACCACTATCAAAAGCGGAATCATGATTGACATGATGATTTTGAAAGTTTTGCTTTTGCTTGCTTGGTTTGTCATATTTCCCTTTTGCCGGTTTGCTCGATTGCGGCATAATATACTTTTATATATATTATATATAAACTACAATCGAGCGTAGCGTTTTATTGGCTTTTGTACGTCCTTTTTCCGTCCGAATTTACGAGATTTGCAAACCGACGGATTAGAACGCTGATTTTGCAAAAAATCAATCATGCCAAGGCGGCGTTTGTCGTCTTGGCATTTTGATTGCTATTGTTGCACCGAAAGCCATGCCGAAGCGTCGTTTGAATACGCTTCGAACATAGCTTTGTCGCAAGTGATTTTGTAACCATAACTCGTCCCACTCTCATTGGTTGCGCTTGTCACGCTGCCATAGAACGCACCCGAGAACGTACTTGCGATTTCAATCGACACGTTCGCTTTGAGCGTGAACGATGCAAAGCGGAGTTCTCTGAGCAAAGACACGTTTTGCTTGTTGGCAATCGCAATCGGTTTTGCGGTTGTGCCATCAGCCGTGCCGACAAGCCAGCTCGAAGTGCTGATTGCATACACGTTTGCACCGTTTAGATTGCCGGAATCGGTTGCTTGCGTTTCATTCAACGAATACATGAGCAAGTACACTTTGACGATGTCAGCAAGGCGCATGCTTTGGCGTGCGTTTTCTTTGTTGTCAACGGAAATCTTGGTCAAAACAACGTCGTCAAGCACGTCGTATTCACCCTTCGTTACGGAAGTTTCCGATTCGTGATAATACTTGTTTGTCGTGCCGTAACCGGACACCGATCCGCTCATCAAATCATTGTAGCCGACGTTTTTGCCATCAACGTTTTCGAAGCCCGTGCCGCTCGTGCCTTTCTTCCACACTGCATTGGTCATATGCGTGCAATTTTCTCCGACGTGTGCATTGTTTGACGTAAACGCTCCGACCGTACCGCCGCTTGCGGTGATTTGCATCATTGACACAACGTTGTTCAAGCCTGCAGTTGCAGTGCCCACAACGCCGCCGACTTTTGCATTTACGTTGCTCACGGTGATTGAACCGAGAACGATTGCGTTTTCAACGGCTCTTTCGCTTATGCCGAACAATCCACCAACGCTTTGATCCGTCGAACCGGTGACGTTGATCGAGCCGTGGAAGGACACGTTTTTCACACTCTTCTCGGTTAAAGCATCCGCCGCCGCAAGCACTTTGCCCGCGATGCCGCCGACGTATTTTGCATTGCCGTTGATGGTTACGTTTCTCAAATGCAAGTTCTTGACGATGCCGTTTGCGCCTATCACGTCGAACAAGCCGACGTTATCTTTGCCGTAGCCCATAATGTTGAGATACTCGATGACGTAGCCGTTGCCGTCAAACGTACCGCCGAAGCCCGTCACGTCGCCTGCTCCCTCTGCCTTTGCCGTGGACACGAACAGACTGCCGTTGATCGTTGCGATCTTGCCTTCAGCCGCTTTGAGAACGTTTTTGAGATATGTTCCGTTGCCGCTCCACGTTGAAGTTGTCGTTTTGCCGTCATCACCTATCACCGTGAAGAACGTATTGAGGATGGATATATCGCTTTCTGTAAACTTGCCGACTATATCTTTGGTCAGTTTATACGATGTCGGGATTGTAGAACTTTCGCTCGTCGTAGTCGCATAGTAGCCCCAAGTGTTTGCGGGGATATTGTCTTGTGCGTTTGCCTCGATATTGAGGAATACCGAATAGCCTTTTGCTTCCAACTCGGTAAAGTATTCGTCCCACGTCGTTGCCTTTGAATCGGTTATAGGCGTGTCTTGCGGAAGTTCGAACTCACCCTTGTCATAATCGTCCGCACTTACGACGCTCACCCACTTGTAGCCCGAAGATACGATCTTGATAATTTCAAGATTGCCGGGGTTCTGGCTTGCCGTGTAATAGAAGGACGCTATGAGCAAGCGGGCAAGCGAGTTGATTTCGTATTCATCTCCCGTGGACACAAAATATGCAATGGTCAACGTCGGTTGATTGCTCAAACGATAGTTGAGATCCATACCGTTTGTCGGATCGACCTTTGCGCCGAGGCGTTCGCTGTTTTGAGAACCTCTGATCGTCGTATAGCCGCGATATTCTCTCTTCGTGTAACCCTCCTCGGCAGTATGGTCTTTGCCGTCCGCATACATCCAGCCGTTTGACACCTTGATTTTGGCATCAGCCTTATCCATATCTTTGTTCGTGCCGGTTATAGGCTTCCAATCCGTATTGTAGGTGTTGTCGTCGTTTGCGTAGCTTTGCGCAGTGTCGGAGTACTCGACACGCACGGATTTGACGGTGATTTCAATTTGAATACTCGCCGCTCCGCTTGCGTTCTTATTCTTCGAATCTCTCGAATCGTACACGGTTACGCTTTGTATTGCAGCCGCCGTACTGTCGCTTTCGCTATACTTGTTGCCGCCTTCTGCGGACGAATCGTAAACGTTGAACGTATAGTTTGCCGCATCCGTACCCGTCATTGTGAATACGAGTTTCTTGAAATACTTGCCTGCCGACGCTTTCTTGAACGTACCGTCGGCGTCTTTGTATACGTCGTTGACGTATTTCGAGAAATCAAAGTAATTTCCGCTATTGCTGTTGCGCGTGTTGTCAGCCTCTTGATATCGTGCAACAACGTTGATATTGTCGCTGCCAAGAACACCGCTCACTGTAAATCCTTCGCCCGTGCGATAGGTCTTGCTGTGTCCGTTGCCGGTTGCACCCTCGGCGCCACCGTAAAACTCGTCGTCGGTATACGTTCTCGTCGCCTTGCCGCTACGCAACTTGTCGAGCGCAACCTTGATATGTGCCGGCGTGATTTGCCCGACGGTGTACGCACTGCCGTCAACCGTTCCCACAACGTAATCTCCCACGTTCGTCGGATCGGTAAACGTATATGAGAACGTAACCGCTTTTTTATCACCGACGTTCTTGTTGTCATACTGCGCCGTAACTTTAAACGGATTGCGTGTCGGATTGTGCCCTGTTGCGCTCCAACTGAAATAGCTATCGTTGATTTGGCTTGTGGGTACGGTTCTGTTTCCGTCATACACCTTTGTGAGTGTTGCGTTTGGCGCGTTGAACTTGATAGACACGACAGACGGAGTGATTGTAAATTCTCCGCTCTCGCTTCCTTCTACAATCTCGTAGTTGCCGATTATCGGTTGCGAACCATCCGCGTTTGTACCCGTAATGTCGGTTATGGAAGCAGTCATATGCGATTTTGGATCATTAACGTGTTTTATCGAACCAGACAATGAAAGTACTATCGTATCTTTCCCTCCGTAACCCGTAATACGCGCGGTTGTTATATCCGAAGAAATAAGTTTCAAACTGCCGTTGCCGTCAACACCCGAAATGCCGGTCACTTTTAGTCCTTGATCTGCATTGCTAAACACAAACGAATCAATGCTTTCCCACGTAAGTTTGATCTGTCTGGGTTTAATTTCGTAAGTTGTCGAATCCGAGCCGGAAATCGTGTAGTTGTCGGACGTATCGACCTCGCCGCTTCCGGCAGGACGCTTTCCGCCTATCTTAATGCTATACTTACCTACGTTGACCAGCGATTCTTTTTGAGCACTATCGCCTTCAAGAGTTGCGGCGAATTTGATCGAAATCGTATCGTTACCCCACTGAATCGTACCGTTGGTCACCTCATCTCCGTTAACTTTTAACGTAGGCGTATGTGCGGTTCCGTCATAGACCTTTTCACCGCCCGTCAAACCGCTCAGCGAAAGTTCCTTTCTGTTGATAGTCCAATTTGCCGTGCCTGTCGCAACGTTGTAGTTGTTGTTTCCACCGGTGGTTGCCGTGGCAACGTAAACTCCGTGGTTGATTGTGTCTACACCCGTTGCCTTTGCAGACGCATTCACTCCGCTCACGGAATAATTGTAATATGTTTCTCCGCCCCTCGTAACAATAATGGACACAGTGACGGAATCACCGGATATTATACCGACACTACCCGATTGTGCATTGACGTTTACTGTTGTCAAGCCTTGATGTTCGGTATTGTAGATATACGTTCCGTCTCCTTTAAGCGTCAAAGTCAGATTGCGTTTTTCAATCTCATAGCTCTTCGATTGCGGAATCATCGGATACGAGCAGTTGACTTTGTTTGCTTCGATAAATGCCGTTTCGTTCTTGTTTTGAGCAATAGTTGCCGTATATGTTCCTGCATTCACTCCCGTCGTAAACGTGATTGTTATAGACTTATTGTCGCTTGTAGTACCCCAAACAGCGTTTGCGCCCGTTCCGCTCATTGTCGGAGCGAAGAACTTCTTTACGAAATTTTCAAATCCGTCTATCGCGCTCTTTGCAGTAATGGTAAGTGTGATAGTTCCCTTTGTCTTTTTATCGTACGGGTGAGAACCGCCTGCACCTCTCCAATCAAACGTCAATTTATTGTCGGAAATCGACAATTTTATGGATTGTTTCAAACTTTCAACGCCCTTATCGAGTTTAAGCTTGTAGTTGCCCGCGCTCAATGTTGCGAATGCGATATAATACTCGCCTTTATCTCTTGCGCCGCTTATATCGATGGAATTGCTGTTTGAATAAATCGTATAGGTTACGTTTTCAACGCCATCGATTGTAACGCTGCCGGTTTTCATTGTATTCGGAGTGCCGCTGTTGAATAACGGAGCGGATTTTCCGAGTGCATAAGCAGTCGGCGAGAACAATGCAAGTTGCGAAATATCGTCGTTATATTTAAATCCCTCGACTTTCCAACTAAATGCATGCGTTTTGTTATCGAATATAACGGAATCCGGGTTGTTGGTAGTCGGCACGCCTTTCAACGTAAGTGTTGCTTGTTTGACGCTGAAATTCGTTGTTTTATCAAGCGTATATTGCGCACCGGACGTCGCTGTTGTAGTGACTGAAATCGTGTACGTCTTTGCGTTTGTAAAGTCGATAAAGCACGAGAAGTCCTTTGTCTGTTTGTCGTCAGGTTCGGTGACGTTGTAAAGCGAATCGCTTGCGTCCCAACCGTTCGTTGCGCCCGGATCGGTCATTCCTTCGGCGGAAATAACAATACCGCCGGCAGAAGTTTTGTCGAAACTTGTGCCGTCCCACGTAAACGTATAGCTTTCGTTGTCGCTTGAAATCGTAATGACAATACCTGCGTTTTTGCCTGCTTCGGGAGCGATGTTGCCGACGACGAGTTTCATATCGTGTTTAACCGTTCCGTCGCCTTCTTGTTTTCTGTCTTCACCGTAAGTTCTGTCCGTATTTGCGGTAAATTCGGCGGTGAGATCACGTTTGTTTATCGTCCAACCTATTGCAACGCCGCCGACGACGTGCGGTTTGCCCTCGCTGTCGAAATAATAGATATTGACTTGCGAATGGAAGGAACCGGGATTGGTTTGTGCGCCGTCCGTGCCTTGTCCACCCGCAGTCGTGGTGTCTGCGGAATAGCAGTAACTATTCGGCTTGCCCGTTGCAGTTTCGGGATTTTTGATATAGCTCACGGTTTCGCCTTCCGAAGCGGTTATGCCGACGGGAGCGTAACGCAAATAGCCGTTGAACGTCAACGCTTTGCCTTTTGAAATCGTGCGATAATACACAGCGACGTTTTCGGCAAGCGCGTCGGCGTTGGTCGTGAGCGTTTGGATATAGAACTTGTTGCCTTGGTTGGTTGCGCTCGGTCTGGATTTTCCGGACGTTGCCATATAGAGATAGTATCCGCTCTCCGTACCTGCCGCGGTTGCGGTTGCATAAAGCGTGGATTTTTGAGGTGCGCCATTTCCGAGAACGATATCGGATGCAAGCGGATTTTTCACATTGTCGTCCTTACCCTCGTTGCGCTCGCTCGACGTATATGCGTCCGCAATTCGTTTCCAATATTGCAGATTCGCATTTGTGGAGTGTTCTGCGTTTATCGTGCCGATTGTCTTGTCCGTTGCGTAAACGAAATACCAACCGGTGTTGTTTGCACCCGTCGTATAAGTAGGCGCGTTTGCAATGGGTTTAACCCACGCGCCGTTCTTAATTTGCGCAGAAGTTTCGCCGAGTTTATCTTTGAAGTAGTCATACCAAGTCAACTGTTCAACGTTCTCGCCCAGCGTAATGGTCTTGCCGTTGTAGGTGTGCGTGCCGGGATAATCGTCGTAATAGGTCTTTGGCGTGTACATCTTGCAGAACTCTTCCGTAAACACGATAGGTTGCTCTCCGACGTGCTCGATTATGGTTTCAAACTTGCCGAGATCTTGTTGCAAATTCTTGACGTCGGTACCTGCAAGGATAGCGTTGGTATAGCCCTTAACCCAGTATGAAGTCTTTGCATCGGTTGCAACGCCTTCCGTAGAATTGGCAAGACCGATAATGCCGCCCACGTTTTCAGTGCCGCTGAATGTGCCCTCTATTGTGTAAGCGGACAAAATCTTCGTGTTCGTTCCGTTGGTTGCGCCGACGATGCCGCCGACGTTTTTACCGCCGGTTACTGTTGTGCGGTAGGCGAGCATGTTGCTTATCGTGATGTTGCCTGCATTGATAAGTCCGACGATGCCGCCGACGTTGTATATGCCTGTTTCTATGCCGTTTTCTATGACGTTTGCTTTGACGTTGCCGTTGGCGTAGTATGTGTTGTCTGTCCACGATTTGATAGCCGCGCCCATGACTCCGATTGCGCCGCCGACGCCGCCCCAACCGTTATCCTCTTTATCTTTCTTTGCCGCATTGATAGCGTCTTGGCTCGGATTTGCCGTGAGATTTCCCGAAGCCTCGAAGTGAGTGTTATTTATGTCGATCTGATGCGCAGTGAAGCCGACCAACTCATCGCTAAGCGGCGAAGGCACACCGATGTAGCCGACAGAGCCGCCGACCGAGTTAACCGCCGCGATTTCGAGACCGTCCGAGCTATTGACAAATTGCGCATAGGAAACGGGACCTGCCAACACGCCGATTGAGCCGCCGACAAAGCCTGTCGCATTGACTTTCTTTTTGTTTTCAAACTTGACCGCCACGGACGAGTTTTCGCCTTGAATCTTTCCGACAAGTGCGCCGATAGAACCGCCTACAAAGTAGCCTGTCGCATTGACTTCGCCGTCATTGACAAACAATGTTGCAACATTATTCTTTGCGGTGATTGTGACGTTCTTGCCGACGTAGCCGAGCGAACCGCCGACGAACTTACCGCCCGAAACGTTGCCGCTGTTGGTGAACGTACCTGCGATTGCGCCCTTGCCCGAATCCTCGGTGCGAAGTGCGGATGGAGAGTCGAGTTTGCCGACCACGCCGCCGACGTAGTCGCCCGAACCCGTGACGTTGCCGATGTTGGTGATCGAGAGGTTTTTGATAAGCCCGATTTGATCATCCGAAAGCGCAATTCCGCCGATAGACGTATCCGCCTCGCCGCCGCCCGTGGTGAGCAAGCCGTCGTTGAGTCCAATGATGCCTCCCACATTATTTGCGCCGTTGATCGTGCCTTGTTGAGTTATGGTGCCCTTGACGATATCGATGGTTGCATAGCTTGCGCCGCCGTCCGCACCCTCGTTTTTGCCGACGATACCGCCGACATTATCGCCACCGGTGATCGTTCCGTTTTCAATTGTAATGGACAGCGTACCCGATCTATACGGCTTTGCGTTTGCGACGTTTGAGCCGATATTGAGCGAGCTGCCCGAGTTGTTGACGCCGATGAAGCCGCCCACCTCGCTCGTGCCTTGAATCGTTCCGCCAATGGTGATATTCGTGCCGTTAAGCTTGCCGTCCACGATGCGCTCGGTGGTGTCGGCAAGTATGTATACCGTGCCGACGTTCTTGCCGATGAAACCGCCGACGTTTTCGGCATTTTCGGTTGACATATTGGGAGCGACGTTGAATTTGCCTATAAACGTTGCCTTGTTCGTACGTCCTACAACGCCGCCGACGTTTGCCGCCGCCAGAGTTATGTTGATATTGCCACCGACGGTGACATTCGATCCCGACGCGAAGTTTGCGCCCGAACCCATATCGCCCACGATACCGCCGATACAGCTTATTTTCGCATCGGAATCTTGCGACTTATTCGTTGCCTCAACCGAAACGGTTATTGTTCCGCCGAATGCCGAAGTGCCACTGAACGTGGTTGTAAGCGGACTTGTGTCGTCTTTAGAATCTTGCGTAAAGCCGACCAAACCGCCGATTGCCGTGCCGTGCTTGGGGCTTTCCAAAACCGTGTTGTCGTTACCGACGGCGATACGCTCGATCGTGGCTTTTTCGCCCACTATGCAACTGTCGATATAACCGCCTTTTGCATTGGACATACCGCCTGCGATACCGCCAAGGCTATGCTCGCCCTTTATGGTGACAGTATCTGCGCCGTTGCCGACCTTGCACCCGGTGATGAATGCCGCCACATACTCCGAGCCGTAGCCGAGAATACCGCCGATTTGGCTTGACGTATTTGCGCTGCTTGCGGCTTGAATTGCCGCCTTTTGCACCTCGCACCTCTCGATACGCACGCTATTGCCTTTTCCGTTTGCTCCTGCGTCACCACCGACATAACCGAGAACACCGCCGATGTTGCTCTTGCATGCTTGAATGATACCGGCAAATGCCGCTCTATCGCCCGTGGTGGTTGAGATATTGACCGTGCAACCCTTGATGATTGCAGAAATACCCGCTTTGTATTCACTGCCTTGCTTGGGATCAGTCAATCCGACAATTCCGCCTGCGTATGTGATATTGGAAGCGATATGCGTATCATCATTTTTACCATATGCTCCGATTGCAGTCGTTCCGCTCACGGCGCAATGCTCTATAATCGAGTCACCGGTAACATAGCCCGCAATTGCGCCAGTTGCCGCAATTTGTTGATTGTCAGACGAATATGCCCAAATATTGCTTTCTCCACCAACTTCGATATATCCAATATAGGCGTTTTCTACATGACCGAACAAACCGCCATATGCTCCACCGATTGTTTGTCCACTGGTGATACGCAAGTTGTTGATTACAGTATTTGCATTGTTTTCTTGTTTACCGCTGATACTGCCCTTGAATACCTTGCCGTTTCTACCGATAGTGAGTATATTTTGCGTTTTGAAAGTTGCGTAATTCTTATACGCACCCTCTTTATTTCCATATGCACCATTGTAATAATGGTTGCTACTCAGCCAATAACCATATGCAGTGTTTTGCGCAATATTATTATCATCATAACAAACTGCACTAAGCTTAAACAAATGATAGCTCTTTCCTATATGGTATGTGTTGTCTTTTCCCAATGACTTATACGCATTTTCCGAATCGGCAATCTTTGTGCTTGTGCTGTTTGAAATCGGCATATTGATAGCTTTTGCAATGTCAGAGGACAAGTTTTTGTCAAGTGTAATGTTGTTGCTGCCGTTGGCAAACTCGATATATTTGTCTTCAAATGTGTACCCCAAACCCACAAGTGTTTGAACACCCATAAGGTCAATGCCGTCACGGATAACATATGGACTGTACTCTTCGCCTGCTTTTTGCTCACGATACTCGCCATAAATATCTTGTCCGTAGTTCTGCGAGTTCATGCTCAAACCGTTGTAGGTATCCACCGCAAAAACGGCAAGTTGAGGCAAACAACCATAAACATAGACATAACCACCAAGCGTACCATTTTTGTAGGCTGTTGTGTTTTGTGCGCCGTCTTTTATTGTTGCCGTGCTTGCGTTCCATAGTTCAACTTCGTTATTCTGATTGTTTGCATAGTAGAATGCTCTTGGTTTTACACTTCCGTCAGAACGCATAATTGCGGTCAAATCTGACAATGAGTTTAATGTCGTACCTGTGCGCACATACTTAACATTGCCGCTACGACTATTCCAACCTGAGTAATAGACGACAGCACTATCTTTTCTGCTTACAATGTTATTTGCAATACCATAGCAGTTCGCAACACGAACCTTTGAATTGCCATCGTTATTATCGCCACCATCCTCATCTAAATATCCAACGATATCAGCACTGTATCTTGTGTCACTATTAGTTTCATTTTCCTCTATATATATTCTTCCTGTAGAATAACAATTGTTTATAGAAATACTACAATTTGATGCTTTTGTACATGCTTCGGCTAAAATTCCGCCATTTCTTACCTGCCAAGTGAACAGGTTGCCGACACCACCATAGCCATGAATATCGCCGGTATTATAGCTATACTCTATATTAAGTTTGACCGCAACACCGACAAGTCCGCCCGCATCCGTACCGTTGAAGTTATATCCGCTCAGACCTACCATAGTAATACCACCAAACTTTTTCCAGCCAATAGTAACTTCTCCAGTATTATAACAATATGCAATGGTAGATGTGTTATTTGCCTCAGTCGAATGCGGCTTTTCATTGCTTGGAATTGTACCCAAAATGCCTACTAGTCCACCCGCAACATTACTTTTGCCTCTTATAGCACCGGTATTATAACAAGCGTACATCTTTAACGTGGCGGTCTTGCTTGCCTCTCCGACAAGGCCTCCGACACGCGACCATGCATTACCTGCTTGCTTTTTGTCATCATTACTTATATATGGGTTAACTTCTTCACCAGTAATATCGCCGGTATTGGCGCTATTCTTTATTGTAGTAAATGCAGTAACACGACCGACCAGTCCTCCTACTTTCGTTTGCCCTACAACATTACCGGTATTAAGACAACTATCAATGGTTATATCATTCGTTGCATACGCAATCAATCCACCGGTGCCATATTGATAATCATCAGGATAACCGAGGTTTTGACCGGTACTCTTATTCCATTTTGATCCCTCAAAACTGGTTATATCGCCCTTATTAACACAACCGATTAATGTAATAGGAGACGTGGAAGAACTATAGCCGGAAAAGCCGGCAATCACTCGCAAACCTTGTATGTCGACAGCCGCAGTACAATTGGTAAACGTAATTGCTCCAAACGGCTTACCAACGAACGCCGCAATGTCATAACCGGAATTGCTTGTGTTCGTACCTGCCGCAATAGTGCCGTTTATCGTCAAGTTTTTGAAAGTTGCGTTTGCCGCATTCGGGAAAACACTGATACGATGGTAACCGCCGCTTGTATATTGTATATCGATCGTATTTCCGTTGCCGTCAAATGTGCCTTTGAAAGACGGTGTTGTTGTGCTCAACGTTGTTGATGTTCCAAAATAAATTCTATTGACTGCGGAGCTACCTTGAGATATGTTGCCTGCAAGATTATACCCAAGGTTTGACTTTGCATTTTTAATATCGTCCGAATTATTGTTCGGAGTACACTCCGTGCTGAAATTCAACGGGGTGCTTGAACTTGCAGTGCCCATATGTGCCGTTGTGTTGTTGATTGTTATGTTTGTAAGCAGTTTGACATACTCACCCGCATAATCTTTCGCACCGCTATAAACGCTATATGCAAAGTCGTTCCACTCTTTTTGACTGCTTATTGTATAAGGATTGGTTGAGCTACCCGGAGTGAATGTTTCGTCATAACCACCAATATTGCGTTTATCGTCGTATGCCGAGCCGATAACAACCGGTAAATTGCCGTTGCACTCAAAATAAACTGTTGCAACGATTTTTGTGATTTGTCTTTCACTATTGAAGTTTGCGGTTGTTACGTGCACTATGTATTTGTCTGAATTGGACGGTTTTCTATACTTACCCTCAACAACCGTTGTTTTGTCGGTATCGGTGTCGTTCTTTTGCGGAACGTTTACAAATTCGATACCGACAACGCAAATTTGCATGCTGTTGCCCGATGCCATATCGAGCGCAATCGTAAGAGTGTTGTTCTTGTTTTCAAATTTGCTGAAACTGTCAATATTGTCCGTCACGGTGTCACTGCCACTTGCGTTGTAGAAGGCAAGTTGCGTGTTTTCATAATTGGAATTCAACGTTTTGTTAGGCACCTTTACGGCAAATTCAAGCGTGCCTTCAACATTAGCATTCGTCAAAAGTCCGACAAATCCGCACAACGAAACAAACGTCGGATATGACGCTTCCGTTGCATTGATCAATCCTTCGTCAACAAGAATATACTTCCCGTACGGGCTTTGACTTACGGTCGCATAATACGCTCCGTTCGGTGTTGCATTTTTCGCAAAATTCGTGCGTTTTTTCGCGATATAGAACGTCCAGCTCAAATCTATCGTCGGGTTTGCGCCGTAGCCGAGCAAGCCGCCCTTCGTGTTGGATGTTTTTTCGAGATTGAACCCTGTAGATACACTGTTTCTGATGGTTGCGTTTTGCGTTTCGCCCACAAGACCGCCCACGTACTCACTGCCTTGATACGTGTCGGTGCTCGCCGTGATTGCGCTGCTGCCGCCGTTGGTTACGACGCAGTTTTGCACGTTGCCGCTGCCCATATATCCCACAAGACCGCCCACGCGCGTTGCGCTTTGGTTGTTTGTGTTGAATCTTGCTTTTACAACGATATATTGCAAGTCGTGTTCGAGGTTATCCACGAGGTAGCCTGCAATTCCGCCTGCGTAGTTTCCGTTGATAAAGATGTCGCTGCCGCCGCTGTATATGTTGAGTTTTGAAACGTCTATTGCACTGTCTTGCGGAGTGTTGCGCAACACAAAACGCACTTTTGCGCCGCCGTAGCCTGCAATACCGCCGACGTAACTTCCGCTCACGGATATGCTTGCGTTGTTGACAAGTCTGCCTTGCGCCGTGATACCGTTGCCGGAAACCGTGGGAGCAAGACCGAGCGTCGTGCTTGCATTGCCGCTTCTTACACCCGTTGTGAGAACATTGTAAAGAATGGAATTCGTGTCGTTTTCAAAAGTCTGCGCAACGCTTGTGCTAAGATCTCCGAGCGCGCCGAAAATACCGCCCGCGTAACTCGTCGCATAGATTGTCGCCAAGTTTACAAGCGATATGCCGTTGCCGAAAATCGTCGTGCCGGTTTCCCAATACACGCCTGCTTGCGAGGACACGTAACCCACGATGCCGCCCACAAAACTGCCAAGCGGTTTTGCCGCCGTGCCGAACGTCTTTTGCTCGTCCGGGACGCTGTGCGTGATGGTGTGCGTACCGCCCGTGAGGAAAGTGCCGTCGTTTTTGAGTTGATATATTGCTTCAATCGTTGCGTTTTTGCCCAAAACGCCTGCAATTCCGCCTATAAACGACGGAGTATAATTGCCCGTATCCAGCGTGACGTTGCTCGTTGTCCAGTCGGTGTTGAAGAGGATTCCAACGCCCTCTGCATAGCCCACAAGTCCGCCCACGACTTTCGCATTGCCGGACGCTGATTGCTCGTTTAACTTTTGCAAAAGGACTTTGACGTTGCCGACTTTAAAGTTGTCGCTTGCGTCTTTGTCGATTACGATTGCCGTATATTTGTCGTTTGTTGCGTTTTGGTGATATCCGTTGCCTATAAACGCGCCGAACAATGCGCCCACGTACTCGATGCCGCCCACAACAATAAAGTTTCCATCCTTTCCGTTGTTGTTGAGTTGCGGAGCGTACGAAATCGTCGTTGCGCAAGACGACGTATCCATCCAGCCTGCAATACCGCCCACGTACTTGATGCCCATGACGTCGATTTGATCTGCCGGCGTGACGTATCTTTGTCCTGCAACGCTTCCGCCGATTTGGCTTTGATTGCTGACGATCCACTTGCCGACGATACCGCCCACGTACGTTTCGCCGCCGACGTTTGCCGACGATACGGCTTCGGAACTTACAATGGTAATTCTTTCGCCATAACCGACGATACCGCCCACGTACGTTTCGCCGCGCACCCAGCCGCCGTATGCCAAGACTGAATTGTATAAAGTGGAGTCAACCGCATAGCCGGCAATGCCGCCCACGTATTCGATGCCGACGATACCGCTGTTGTCCGTTATGGAAAGTCCGCCATTGCTTGCAACTTTGAGATTGCTTATCGTTGCGCCGTTCAGATATCCGAACAAGCCGACGTAGTTCTTTCTCGCGCCGTCAACGTTGTAGAAACTGCCGACATTGTAAACGTAGGTTATCGTATTGTCGCCGCCGTCAAACGTCGCGCTGAACGGCAATTCCGTTTGATTTTGCGTTGACCTCGTGCCGATCGGCAAGAAGTTGTAAACGCCGTCAGTGCTGATATAACCGCTCATATCGATGTCGACGGTGACAAGGAAATATGCGTCCTTATAATCTCTGCTCGTTGCCTTTGCCGTGGTTTGCGGAGCAATACACACCCCTGCCGTAACGGTATTTTGAATCGAGTTCCACGCCGTGCCGCCGTTGACGATTTGGCTGAGGCGCAACAAATGTTCGGGCTTGCTTATGACGTATGGATTGTCCGCGCTACCACCCCAATCATTATCTTCGGGCGTTTTTCCGTCTTTCCAGCCAAAATCGCTGAACAAAGCGGTGTACCACTTGGTGATATTTCCGCTGAAATTGCCCGTGCCGCTTGCCGTCACACTCGTATTCAACGGAGTGGGATTTTCGACAGTAGGTGCATCAAGCGCACTCAAAGTGTATTCCGTGCCTTGCGTGAGCACGGCAACATTGCCGTTGTTATACTTGACGTACAGCACAAAGTTTGCATGAGCATAATTATGACCGCTGTACACAAGCACTTGTTGCACGCCTGTTTGCGCCGATTGCAAGGGATAGAACCGCTTATCGGCATAACTTTGGTTGCCGACGTTTACGTTTGCAATGCCTTGATTGCCGACAATCAAGTCCGTCCTTCCGCCAAACCACACGTTGCCGCTAGTGATGTTCGTCGCCAAACTATAAGGCACAATCTTCCACGTGTAGGTGACAACACTTTTCTCTGTATTCACATCAGAGCCTTTTTGATTAGGCAAAACGCTAGTGTTATAGGACAATCTATTTCCAACCTCATAGTTGGTTGTGTCTTTGATTGTGAATGTCCGAGTGTATGCATCTGCTGCAACACACTCAACGCCTTGTGCAATCTCATACGCAATGGTATCAATAACGTGCTGGTTTCCACGTGTATCAGGCTCTACATAAAACGTAATGCCATCTTGCAACTTCAAGCCTTGGTGCGCTGCATTGTATTCGAATGTATAAAACTCACCACTTGGATTGAGGTCTGCGCCGGTCCAATAGTTGGACACAGTGAGCTTGTTTTTACGGATTTTCCACTCGAAAGTAACCGTCGTACCGCTCAAATCGGCATTATTATTGTTTGCATTTTGAAGTTTATAGTTTCTTGTATCTTTAAGCGTATATGTGCGCGTATAGGTTGCGGCATTGGTGTTTGTCAAATCATTGCCTGTCACATCAAACAACTGCACATCACGAAGATGCTCGCTGACACTATCCAACCCCTGCGCTTTTCCGTTGTAGACAAACTGCACTTTATCTCCGTTCCCTGTGCGGTTATAGAGGTTTGCGTGCAAATTGTCCGTCCACTCCCAACCGACGTTCAATGCTGCTTTTTCAATTGTATACGTAACCCCTGTTTTTACACCGACAACTTGGTCGCCGATTTTCACAGTGATTGTTGTATCATACACATCTACGTCTTTCGGGACGAACTCGCCATAATTTCTGCCTAAGTACGCAAACTGCACCGCATATACATTTGCACTATTTGCAGATTGTGATGGTTTTAACGTAAAATCAAACGTATGTTCTGCATTGTCATAAATACTACTCTTATTATCAATATCGATATTTTGCACACGAACTCGGATATTGCTTTCAATAGTTGCGCTATACCATGCCGTAACATCGCCGTTATCACCTGCAAACCCCTCCGTTTTGCTTGGTTTCACATACTTTGTATTAGTATCAGAACCGTTATCCGAACAGAAGAACTCGTTTTTTGCAACACTTCCGACAACCTTAAATCCGTTGATTTTGGATGACAATATATCTTCCCACTTCTGATTTGTCGTATTTTGCAAATCGACTTGCGGTGTGACTGCAAACGCGGTCGTCAATCTATACCCTTTTGTGCTAACAACAGGATTTGGGTTATTTGCCGTAGTCTGCGCTTGTTTTTCATTTATTGCCCACGAATTTGTTACGTTGCCACCGCTTCCAGTAATTGATCCGTGATTACATCCGTCCCAACGGAACTTTCTTTGGCCTTGCACATCGTAGCAATAATCGATATTTGTATTATCCAATGCACTTCCGACAATACCGCCAATAAAGTTGTTGCCTTCAATCAAACCGCCGATATTTGCGCAGTATTCCACTTTTGCCTGTGCAAAACCGACGATACCGCCAACGTAGTCGCCATTGTTTATATAGTCACCACTTGCACTATGCGCCGCAATATGGCCTTTATTATAGCAATGTGAAATCGTGCCATTGACGGTTGTATATCCTGTGATACCGCCGACAAACACACCCGTTGGAGTCCCTGAAATTTCCCCCTGTGCGGTTGGATTTGTACCGACAATTTCGCCACTGTTGTAGCTGTTTTTTATAGGTGCTTGCACCCTGCCTGCAACACCGCCGACGGCGTTTCCGCCAATAACGTTGCCCGTGTTCTCTGCATTGCACATTTCTTTGTCGGCAAATGCAGTTACACCGCCAACCGTTGCGCCGTTTCTGCCATTGATTGAGCCGGAGTTCTTGAATGTACCATAATTGGAGTTTGTATCACACCAAAAGCCATGGTTTTCGCCCGACACGCCACCCACCATACTATTGGCTGTGATATTGCCGCTGTTGACAATCGTTCCGTACATTCTAGAAGTTGAGTCTGCATAGCCAACGATACCGCCAACACTTGTATCACCCTCAACGCTCGCTGTATTGGTTGCCTTATTAATAGAAGTGCCTTGTGCATAGCCGACCACACCGCCGACATTTTGAGAATTTGTTGTCAACAAATCAAACTCTGCAAATTGCAATGTCGAGTAGTTGTCAGCTGCTTTTACATATATGTAATAATATTTGTAATTTCTAAGCTTGAACCCGCTGAAAAACTCTTTCCTATCAGAGTTGGTAGATGGCATAGCAAGAGTGGAATCATAGACAACTTCCCATCCCCATTCGTTTGGAACGGTAGTATTGCCTCCGCCTGTATCATAGTCACCTCTTGTGAAATCGTTGTTGCTTCCCCAAATTTTTACGCTTTGAGGAGTTCTTTTTTGAATTTCAGCAGTATTGTTGGTATCATTAGCATTGGTAATTGCAAATCCAAAAATATACGCCAACGTCGTGTTTTGGACTATAAAACTCATTGCTCCTTTTTTTGCCGAATAATACTTACTGTTTAGATCTCCGTCATTAACTTTGCTGACCGCTTGTTCATTTGCGTCATATGGGTGCGCGTCAAATTGTTTTATTTCATAAGGCGCATCTTTATAGGTGCTGCTAATGCTTGCATTGTTGGTGACGTTCTCAATGGTGCTGTTGAGCGCATAGCCGACAACGCCGCCGACATATTGCGAGCCTTTCACCGAGCCGTTCACCGTCAAATATTTGATAGTTGCGCCGCTGATATATCCAAAAAGTCCGACGTTGTTGCCTGCAACGCTGATGTTCAAATCACTCAAATTATTCTTGTTTCCGTCAAAAGTTGCGGAGAAGACGTTTGAGCTTGTTCCGATAGGCGTAATGTTGCCAATGCTTGCAATACTTCTTGCCAGTTTGAAATAAGCTCCTCCATAGGAGGCAATCGTTCCTTTCACATACTTATAAACATCGGAGGTATACCAGCTATTTGTTGCATTTGTCGCACCTCTTACGATATTTGAAAGCGTAACGAGCTGATCTCTTGTGCCGATGATATAGGGGTTGCTCTCACTTCCCCACGGATTGTTTTCGATATTGGACTTGTTTATGCCGTTATTTTGCACGCCGAAATCGCCGGCTTTGACAATTACACTAAATCCGTTGATATCAAAGTTGTCATTTATGAGAGTATTGCTTGAATCATAAATGCTGATTATTGTTTTTGCAACACTAAACTCTTTTTGGTTTTGATCGATATCGATAGAACCATAGAAATTATGCTCGGTATCGTTAAAACCAAACACGACGGTGTACGCCCCTTTTGGCACACTAACATTTGATTGATTCTTTATAACAATTTGATTTTTTATTGCGTTCTCAATATCTTGACCATAGAAAAACTGGTTGTTGCCAATTGTAAATTTAAGTTTCTTTATAGTCCAGGTCGATTCTTTTCTTCCGACAAGATAATCTGTGTTGTTCGCCCTGATCCAAACGTCGGAATATACCTTGTATGTGCCTGCATTGGTTTTGCCAAGCGTTGCATTTCCGCCGCCGTTTTGGTCAAAATAGAACGATTGTTTGAAGTAGTGTGTATTGACGGTTGTCGGCAATTGAGTGTTATCGACAACATACTGTTCGGTCGCATTATAATCAACCGCCGCTGCATCGATTTTTATATCATTAAGTTCCGCAACAACATTCTGTTTTGTGTTGGCGTTATAATAAACGATGAAATTTACTACAAGGTCTGTTTTGGCAGGGCTTCCAGTGCTGTTTTTTTCTTTGCCGATAACGGTTTTGTTTGGGAGCGTTGATTTATTCGAGCCGTCATGCAAAGCAAGGAACTTGCCCGATTCAGTTCCTCCCAAAATTTGAAATGCGTTGATATTGACGGTGAGAATATCTGTCCATGTCTTGTCAACATAATTTGTTCCGTCAAAAAAAAGCGGTGCAACAGCGAAATCCGTTATGCAATCGAATTGTTTTTTACAATCTGTATATTTAACGGATGAATAATTATAAATCGCCCAGCTATTTTCAACCGTAATATTGGCAGTATTTGTACCTGCAAAGCAACCGCTGACGATACCGCCTGCAACGCCTCCGGTGGCAGAATTCGGATTGGTTGCATTGAGTTGTTTTTGCTCATCTGTGAAATCGGCATAGCAATATAAAATACTAATACTACCCCCATTACGAATACTTCCCACAATTCCGCCAAGCGCATACGAGCCGGTTATTTTAGCCTTGTTATAGCAATATTCGACAACACACCCGTTTTCAGAAAAACCGACAATACCACCAATCGAATCGGCAGTACCGAAAACTTCTCCAAGGTTATAGCAATTGCTAATTTTTACATCTTTATCGCCATTTTTTGCAAAACGACCAGTAATACCACCTACATTGTCTATACCTGAAATTTTGGCGGTATTGTAACAGCTTGTAATTAAAATATTATTATCTGCTGTATCAGATCCGCCCAAAATACCGCCAACATTGGTACTACTCCCTTGAATCGTATTAGTGTTGTGCGATGCATTTATTGTGGCATTTGTCGCTTTTCCCACTATGCCGCCGATAAAGGATTTACCCGATATGCTTGCATTGTTCCTGCAATTTGAAATCGTCACACCGTCGGCATATCCGACCAAACCACCGACTGCCGCGCCACCCGCAATCGAACCTGCCGTCGTCAAATGCGATATAGTCGCCCCTTTGACGTAGCCGAACAAGCCGACGTTATCCACACCGCTTTGCGATACGTTGAGATAAATCGTACGTTGTGTGCGATTGGTTGCGTCGCTATCGTTTCCGCCAAAAATCGTGCCTGCAAAATGATGTGTGTCATCTTTTCCGATAGGCACAAGCACGATTGACGCATCGGCAGTCCCCAAATCTGCCGCAACCACGAAATAACAATTCTCAAACTTTATATTGCTCGCGGCGGTATTGATATTTTCACCAAAATATTCGCCATCGACACTATTGACAGGATCGCGACGGTCATTGACAATATCTGATAAATTTATTAAATGCTGTGCATTTTTTATAACAAATGGGTTATTTATCGTCCCCCACGTTTCATCTGCCGTATGCCCGGTCAAAACGCCAAAATCGCTGTCAACCCAAACAGCGTACAAATGAACAGTTGCACCATGGTTTTCCGCAGGCAAAATACTTGTATCGCCGATTTTGTCCGCCCCCACCTCGAAACTTGTGTCGTATGCGTGCACAACAGCACCGCTCCGCGATGTAGACCACCCGACAAACGTCTTTCCGTCGTCCGTCTTTGGCAAATTTAAAAATGCTTTTTTAGAATTGTATGTAAAGACTTCGGTTGTAACAGAATCATCGCCCTGCAAGTTTTTGTGATAGTTCACAGTAATCTCATTAGGTGAAAAATTTGCAGTATATGTTTTGCCATTGATAATATTTGAACCATTAAAAACAAATGCACCACCGGCAAGTCCAACATTATCTATTCTACTAGTGCCACCATTATAAGTCCAGCCCGTAAAGTGATATCCTGAATTCGGAGTCGCCGTGATAGTTTTATCATCATTAGTTCCTATTATAGAATACGATGTTGCACTGGGGCTAATTGAGCCATAAGATCCATTTGCAGTAGAAAAAGAAACACCACTTTGGAAGTAGAATGTTAATGTAATATTGTCCCAACCTATCTCGAAATCCTCTGAGGCAACTTGATGAAATCCTAAATATAAAGTCTCACAATTCTTTGGTATTATTGTCGAGGCACCGCCCAAAGTCATTATGGCGCTATCGCCTTGAGATTCAGACCATTCATTGTTTTTTCCAGTTCCGTTATGTAAAAGGGCTAAAGCATCGCTTGGTAATGCCCCCCAACAATAGTTATTATTGGCAACTTCCCACCAGTTTTTATCATTCGTTACATTGTATGTGGTCGGCTTTTTTGTGTATATACCCAATGTCCCCCAATCTGGACTACCAGAGCCTCTTTTTATCGCAGACATTGAAACACCGATTGTAATATTATTTTTCAGTGCACCCGTTATTTTCGAGGATAGCGAAACCTCCAACATAAAATGTCGAACCGTTCCCGTACTTGCACTTTCAGAAAATCCCCATCCGCGTTGATTGCTAGTTTTTGACGGAATCGTATAAGGGCTTGTGCTAATAAAATCGCTTTGAGATAATTTATAAGAATTTGTGCTCTTGATATTATTTTCTATTGTAACTACAAAGCCATTTCCTGTAGTTGCTTCGTGTACTTTTTCAACCGCAGCATTCGCCACATTGTTTTCAATCGTACCGTTTTGTTGGAGTTCGTTTTCAATGCCGAAAGCACCGGAGAGCGTGCCGGCAAAGACAAGGACAAACGTAATAGCAAGCAACAATGCGCCTGCGGTCAGCTTTATGTAATTTCTCAATTTCGTTTGTGTTTTTGTCCTTGAATTTCTCATGTTTTTCTCTCCGTGTATGCGCCCACGACGCATTGATTTATATATTTTATAATATATATACATTCAAATCAATCGTTTTATTGGACATTTTGAAAAATTAATTTGTTTTCGCTTTTTTGCATACTTTCCCTTGACAGTTTTTCGCCAAATGGTTTACCATAAATATACCCCCACAGGGTATATAAACACCCCCCCTCGTTTGTCATTGCGAGGAGCAAGGCGACGCGGCAATCTTTGAGGACGGAATGAAAACAACAAGGACAATCTACAACATCAAAAGGAATATATCAAAATGGACGACAATCAACAATGCACGGCATGTTGCTCGTGCTGTTCGCATCAAAAGCACACTCCCCGAAGCGAAGAGCAGCTCAAATCTCTCAATTCACGGCTCAACCGCATCATCGGGCAACTTGGCGGCATAAAGAACATGCTTGAGGACAACCGCTATTGCGGCGACATACTCATACAGCTGTCGGCGGTGCAAAGCGCGCTTGAAAGTTTCGGCTACGAAATTCTCGGCGAACACTTGAAAACCTGCGTGGTTGAAAACGTGCAGTCGGGCAATACTCAAATACTGGACGAAGCCCTCGCCCTCATCAAGAAATTGAAATAGTTGTTACGTTTCGCTCCGCTAGATTGCCACGTCGCAACTCTCGTTGCTCCTCGAAATGACAAAATGGAAGATTCCATTTTCCCCTTGTCATTCCGAGGGAACGCAGTGACCGTGGGAATCCGACCATCAGACGCAATCGAATCGAGCGTGGGTGTCCCACCCCTCTGTCATTCCGAGCGTAAGCGTGGGAATCCAGCCCTCAGACGCATTTCGCTCCGCTAGATTGCCACGTCGCAACTCTCGTTGCTCCTCGCAATGACAAAAGGAAAAATTGAAAAACACACAAATAGGTAAAAATTATGGAAAAACAAAAATTCAACGTATCGGGCATGTCGTGTTCGGCGTGCTCGGCAAGAGTGGAAAAGGTCGTGGGCGCGCTTGACGGCGTAAAAAGCGTAAGCGTGAGCCTTCTCACCAACTCTATGGTGGTGGAATACGACGCTCCCCTCACCGCAAAAGACGTATCCAAAGCGGTTGCCGACGCAGGCTACAAAGCCGCGCTCGCAAGCGATAAATCCGAAAAAAAGGATAAGATGAATCCCATTCTCGTCATGGTGATTCGCCTTGTTTTGTCCTTTGTGCTTCTCATACCGCTCATGTACGTTTCGATGGGTGTTGTGATGTGGGGCTGGCCTCTCTCGTTTGCGGACGATACAATGGCGATTGCCGTGTACGAACTCGTGCTTTCGCTTGTTATCATGGTTATCAACGGCAAGTTTTTTGTCAGCGGAACAAAGAGTCTTATCCACCGCGCGCCCAATATGGACACGCTTGTTTCTATGGGCAGCGCAATCTCCTTCATATACAGTGTTGCGCTGATGATACAAGCCGCAGTGCGCCCCGAGCATCTCGCCCACCTTGCGCACAACCTCTACTTTGAATCGGCGGCAATGATTCTTGCGCTCATCACCCTGGGCAAAACCCTCGAAGCATACAGCAAGGGCAAAACCACTTCCGCAATCAAAGGGCTTATGAACCTTGCCCCTAAAACCGCGCATGTGATTGTTGACGGCGTTGAAAAAGAAATTCCGGTATCCGACCTTCAAGAAAACGACTTGTTTGTCGTGCGTCCCGGCGAGAACTTTGCCGCCGACGGCGAAATAGTTTCGGGCGACACTTCGGTCAACGAATCTTCCGTCACGGGCGAGAGCATGCCCGTTGAAAAAGCAATCGGTTCGCAAGTCATATCCGGCACGACAAACATCAACGGATTCGTCACGGTCAAGACTAAAAAAGTGGGAGAAAACACCACCCTTGCAGGCATCGTAAAACTTGTCGAAGACGCATCCGCTTCAAAAGCTCCAATCGCAAAAACGGCAGATAAAGTGTCCGGAATATTCGTACCAACCGTCATTTTAGTTGCATTGCTTGTTTTTGTCGTGTGGATAAGCGTGACGAAAAATATCGAAATTTCACTCAAACACGCCATCAGCGTTTTGGTGATAAGTTGTCCTTGCGCGCTCGGACTTGCAACCCCCGTGGCAATCATGGTCGGCAACGGCAAAGGCGCAAAAGCAGGCATACTTTTCAAAACCGCAACCGCCCTCGAACAAGCCGGAAAAGCAGATATAGTAGTGCTTGACAAAACGGGCACAATCACCAAAGGCACGACCGTCGTCACCGATGTAAAAACGCTTTCATCATATTCGGAAAACGAACTTGTTTTGCTTGCCGCGCGACTTGAATCGGGCAGCGAACACCCCATTGCGTCGGCGGTTGTAAATCGCGCAAAAGAACTATACGGCGATGAAATCCTGCCTGCCGACAGCTTTGAAAATTTGTCCGGACACGGCGTAAAAGGCACCCTCGACGGTCTTACCGCCCTCATAGGAAACGCAACTTTAATGCAAAAAAACGACATGCTTTCGCCCGAAGCGCAAGAGGTCGGCAACGAGTTTTCAAAGCAAGGCAAAACTCCTCTCTTCTTTGCTTTGGACGGTAAAATCGTAGGTATAATTGCCGTTGCGGACGAGATAAAACCCGACAGTGCGCAAGCGATTTCCGCTCTCAAAAAACAAGGTTTGCGCGTGATTATGCTCACAGGCGACAACGCATTGAGCGCAAAAGCAGTTGCAGAAAAATGCAGTGTCGATGCGGTCATTTCCGATGTTTTACCGAGCGACAAAGACAACGTTTTGTCTGCTCTCAAAAAGTACGGCAAGGTCATAATGGTGGGCGACGGAATCAATGACGCACCCGCACTCTCTCGCGCCGACATCGGAATTGCGATAGGCGCAGGCACGGACATCGCAATCGACAGTGCGGACATTGTGCTTATGAAGTCATCTCTTTCCGATGTAGCAAAAGCAATCAACCTTTCAAGACCCACCCTTCTCAACATCAAAGAAAACCTGTTCTGGGCGTTTATTTACAATGTTATATGCATCCCGATTGCGGCAGGCGCGCTGTCTTTCGATCCTGTCAACATAACGCTCAATCCGATGATAGGAGCGGCGGCTATGAGCTTGTCAAGCGTGTGCGTCGTCCTCAATGCATTGAGGCTCAATTTGGCAAATTTGAACAAGGAATCAAAGCGCAAAAAACCGCCCGTAGACGTGGACGTAGAAGAGGTAAAAGCCGTCGTAAAAAATCGCAAAAATCAAAGCGAATCCGTAGCGACTTCACCGCAATCAACACAAACGGAAACCGCAATCGACTTCACAAATGGCAATTGCTCAACCGACGAAAGCAACCGTCCCGACACGTGCGACGCCGCTCAAATCGAAACGGAAACAGACAAAAATAAAGGAGAATATATTATGCAAAAAACAATTTCAATCGAAGGCATGATGTGCATGCACTGCGTCAAACATGTAAACGAAGCACTCTCAAAAGTGGACGGAGTATCTCTTGTCGAGGTGTCGCTCGAAAACAAAAACGCAATCGTAACGCTCACAAAAGACGTTTCCGATTCCGCTCTCAAAGCCGCCGTTGAAAACGCAGGCTACGACGTGACGGAAATAAGATAATTTTTTCAACGACAAGCAAATTTTACCCAACAAAAAAAACGACGCCTTCCGCGTCGTTTTTTTTGCTAAAATCTTCCGCAACCGCAACATAATTAAATATATTTGTTCCGCCTCTACAAGAGTGTTAGACATATACCTTAATTGCAATGTCCCCCTTCCTCACGTGTTTCCCCAACCGCCGTTCCCCCTTGAAAGGGAACCCACAGCGTCCGCTTCGCGTGGGGACACACTGACGCGATTGACTTCGTAGCAATCGCTAGTTC
>OHEP01000535.1_pt1 | contig 25339 bp, 20 predicted proteins | sample 1567271 | NCBI WGS metagenome assembly OHEP01 (sample SAMEA3879577, study PRJEB24766) | human gut metagenome | biome: human-associated habitat; feature: feces | place: USA | collected 1985/1987
AGAATCTTATTTACAGAGATTTTCTCATACTCTCCTTCAAATCTCTTATACAAAAGCATGAATCCGGTCCCCATCCATAGGAGCCCTTTGCATCTGTCTGAACGTTTTCCGCAAAACAAAAAGAGTGTTCCTTTCTCAAATGGATTTTGACCATATTTATCGCTTATGATCGTTGCCAGCCCATCAATGCCCTTTCTCAAATCAACCGTGCCGCAGGCAAGAACAACACGGCGAATACCGGCAGCATCTTCAAGCATGGGACACCTCCCGAATGATCCGGGTCAGAAGAGCATCCGAAATTTCATTAGAAATAGCAATCTGTAACGTTGCCGTCCGGATCGTTGCAACAGGTTTATCGGAAACCATGTATGTATTTGTTTCCGCAGAAGTGTGGCATGGGATTTCAACAAAAGTCAGTTCTGTTTTCTCTGCCACGGCATGAACGGAAGCATTTCCTTTCATTTCTTCATAGGCCTGTTTCCGGAACCGTCGCTGCCAATGATAGTAGCTTTGTTCCCTAATACCATTCTCATTCATCCAGCTTTTTGCCGACTGGCCTGCTGGTCTCTGACCACAGGCCTGGATGATCTTTTCCAATACTCTGCACGGACTTCATGAGTGCACTGATCCATAGTCTTTAGTCCTCCCTTGAAAAAATCTATTGTTTTTCTCAAGTATGCACTAAAAATGGATTTAGCGAAAGGCGAGTTGTTTGACCTTTACCTTTAACTTAGTGTTAGTCTGTAGCCAACAATTTTATATTATTCTCTAAGATATTTTCTTTCTAATTCAATATATTCCTCCTTACCTATAAATTTTAAGAATTCATTAAAAGGCATCATATTATCTACAAAGCCCCAATCAGTTCCTGTTTCGTATAATTTTTTCATATTCATCATCATTCCATAAAGTGATGATAATAATGGTGCTGTTGGATAAGTAACTATTTTATATCCTATTTCCCCTGCATCATATGCAGTCATACCTTTAGTTATCTCACTGCAATCGAAACTAATATGCAGCTTGGCATCTACTCTCTTTGGTAATTCTTCTAATTCCCATCTTGTTTTTGGATCAATTTTTATCATATCAGCACCAGCTTCCATATATGCCTTAGCTCTTTCTACTGCATCTGCAAATGGAGCATCAGATCTTGCAATTATTAAAAAGTCAGGATCTTCCCTTGCATCAACAGCAGCTCTAATCTTTCCGCACATTTCTTCTGTACTTATAACCTTTGTCTCTTTTACATGTGGGCAGTTTGGTGGCATTTGTTGGTCTTCAATAAATACACCCGCTATTCCCGCTTTTTCAAAACAACGTATAGTTCTTATAGTATTGATTGCATTTCCATATCCTGCTTCAGCATCAGCTATAATAGGAAGTTCTACAGCGTCTACCATTTTACCCAACGCTTCAACCATCTCATTAAAAGCTAGTTGACCATTATCAGGAGTTCCTAACATGGCTGCGTGCATACTGAAACCTGAAGTTCCTAAAACTTGGAATCCTGCGGCTTTGGCTACTTTAGCAGAAATAGCATCATAAACTAGAGGTGAAATAATAACACCTTCTTTTGACAATTGTTCTCTCAGTATTGTTGCTTGTGTTCTTTTTTTCATATTTACCAGTCCTTTCCACTATTAAATATTGATTTAATAATTAAATAGTAAAGTAAATTAATATAATGCACATTCAGTTTTATCACTTAAAAACTTAACATTTGTCTCAATCCTATTTGGAATACGATTAAAAATATATTCACCTTTCCGAACCGAACCCAGTACAGATGCTCGTTCACAAATTGCTTCGAATTCATCCGTGGCATCTATTACGATAAAATTAGCCTCTCTACCTTCAATTATTCCATATTGATTCTCTACACATAGTGTTTTAGCACCATTAATGGTAATCAAATCAAAAGCATTCAAAATCTGTTTAAGACTGGTCAAATGACAGGCATGAATACCTGCATCAAGAATATTCATAGGATTTCCTGAACCAAGTGGGTACCAAGGATCTGAAATTGAATCCTGAGCAAAGGATACGTTCATACCTTCATCTAATAATTCAGAAACCCTTGTAAGCCCTCTACGTTTTGGATAACTATCTCCTCTACCTTGCAAATGCAAATTTTCTGTAGGACATGAAACAAAGTTAATTTTTGAAAGCTTTAGAAGTTTAAATAATCTAGTTGTATAAGCGTTATTATAGGAACCCATTGCACAGGTATGACTAGCATTTGTCCTAAATCCTATTCCGTTTTTATAAGCTTCATCTGCTAATACTTCAATAAATCTAGATTGCTCGTCATCCGTTTCATCGCAATGCAGATCTATCAACTTATCATATTTTAATGCTAATTCCACAGCCTTATACACAGACTGATTCCCTAACTCACGGGTATGCTCAAAATGTGGAATCCCCCCTACCACATCTGCCCCCATTTTTAATGCCTCTTCAACAAGCTTGTCACCACCTTGATAAGCGTACATCCCTTCCTGTGGAAAAGCCACGATTTGCATAGTAACCAGATTCTTCACTTCCTCACGCAGTTCAAGCAATGCCTTAAGTGCGGTTAAGTCCGTATCAGTAACATCCACATGAGTTCTAATAAACTGGACTCCATTTAGAATTTGTTTTTTTACTGCAATACGTGCACGCCCTATAATATCCTCTTTCGTTCTCTTTAACTTTGTTTCAGACCAACGTTGAATTCCTTCGAATAACGTGCCGCTTTTATTTTCTGCCTCGGGATCTCTAGCGGTGTATACATAATCCAGATGAATATGAGGTTCCACATAAGGTGGCAATATCAGTCTCCCTTCTAAGTTAACTATATTGATATTGTCAACCCTACTTATAAGGTTGGGACCGATTTCCTTAAAAACGCCATCTTCTACCAAAATATCCACAAGATCTGTATTCCCTCTAAGTCTGGCGCATGTAAATAATGTCGATTTCATTATGCATTCCTCACTCTTTTTTTGTTAGATTGACGAATTCTCGTCTATTAATATAATAGCACCTATAGAAGACGTATTCCTCATACTATAAGTACAAAAAAACTTCGAATGTCTTATACTTTTTGGATACTTTTTTCAATTATTAAACTGAAAACTTATGGATTCCCAATCAGGTTTGATATATACTATTATATATAGAAAATAGATTATACAGGGGGGCGTTATATGTCTACTTGCTGTGCAGATTTACTAGAACTAAAATCTTTTCAAGAGATTTCTTTAATAGCAGGAAAAAATGGGCTTTACAGACAGATTACTTGGCCATTTATTTGTACTTGAGAGTTGAAAGTTTTCAATAAAAGAATAACCCTTTCGCATGTTTTGTGATATCCTTATGTCACCACAACAAAAAGGATACAAAACCACCCGAAAGAGTTATTTCGTGTATGAGTTTACCATACTTTCCGGTGGTTTGCCATACGATTATGCTAAATTTTATTGAAAATATTTTGTGCCACTTTGAACCATGTTTTTCCCGCAGGGCTGCTTTCCGCTGGTTTGCCGTCATCACCATAGGGCTGATGATCCGTTCCGATAAGCTTGGTGTTACCTCCATAATCCGTGACCTTGCGCTTAACCCGGGCTGTTATGATTCCATACTGCATTTTTTCAGGGCCTCATCCTGGTCGCTGGCGGACATCCGGAAGCGCTGGTTCTCTGCTGTGCGGCAGTATGCACCTCTTTACAGGGAAGGAAACCTCCCCGTCCTTGTTGGTGACGGGGTAAAACAGTCAAAGGAAGGGCGCCGTATGCCAGGAGTGAAGAAACTGTTCCAGGAATCTGAAAATTCCGCAAAACCGGAATATATCCATGGACATATGTTCGGCGGACTTGGCATCCTGGCCGGAAGCGTCCGCAGCTGGGCATGTATTCCTTTAAGCATCCGGCTCCATGACGGCCTGCAGGCTGCCACGGACTGGAAAGGCTCATCTGTTTCAGATGCTTCCCATGTGGTCCAGATGGTGGAGGATGCTTACCAGGCTGCCCTTACTTTTGGTGATTCCCTGCTCCTGCTGGACAGGTATTTCCTTACGGTCCCCGCCCTTCAGAGGCTGAAATCCCTTAATGAGAGCGGGAGTGTGCACATGGAAATCATTACCAAAGCGAAAAAGTCCTGTACCGCATTCCAGAAGCCCGGCGCCCGCAAACCCGGGAGGGGCCGGCCTGCCAAAAAGGGGGCAGCCGTCCATCTGAAAGAGCTGTTCATCTCCCATAAGGACCAGTTCCGGGAAACGGAGACTGAACTTTATGGCAAAAAGGAAACCATCCGCTATTACTGCACTGACCTGTTATGGGGACAGAAGCTGTACCAGGAACTGCGGTTTGTACTGGTGGAAATGAATGGTATCCAGAGCATCCTGGCAAGTACCAGCCTGACCCTGGACCCGCTGTCTGTCATCCGGCTTTACAGTTATCGGTTCCGGATCGAATGCACGTTCAGGGAGCTGAAGCAGCAGGCTGGCGCATTCTGCTACCACTTCTGGTCAAAGTACATGCCAAAACTGGGCTATTACCGGAAGAAAGGGGAACCCACACCGCTGGAACGGGTGGAAGACGGGCATGCCCGTAAAAAAGTGCTGGAAACCGTCCGTGCCATAGAAATGCATGTGGCACTGTCCTGCATCGCAATGGGGATCCTCCAGAGTCTTTCCATCCGTTTTATCGGGCAAATTCATTCTGACCAGATCCGTTACCAGAGGACCCCCTCCAGGGGAAGGGTTTCTGAAGCAGTCCTTATGCACTATTTTCGGAAATATTTTTTCCGCCTTTTAGGCCAAAAGCCCGAATTATGCATAACGCAGTTAATTCAAGGGCTCCAGGAAAAGCCAGAAGAACAGTGGGATTCCCTGGCTTCTTAATACTGCAAACTTTCAACTGTCAAGATTTGTATAACACAAACTATTTCTCAATGGATACATGGAGGCGAATTACTATTTGTAACAGGGGCTGGCATTAAATCGGATGAGACAAGCCTGTTGCAATTAGTACAAGAATCCATTGAGAAAGGTATTAGTGCTATTGTAATTCTTAAAGGAGATAATTATATTCCTACCATCCCAGACTCCTTGATCGATCTTGCTAACCGGTCATTGTTTCCATTGTTTGAGATGCCCTGGACTCTTAAACTAATTGATGTCATCCAAGAAGTTTCACAAATAATCATAAACAATCACTATCAGTCAAAAAAACATATGTTATTTTTAGAACAATTACTATTTTCAGACCTGCAAACACGAGATTTTGAGGAATTAGCATTACATAGAAACATTATACCTCGTCCATTTAGATTTATTGCACTAATTGGTATAAATTCTATTAGCGAGGATTTAGAATTAATTAAAAGTGAAGTAGCCCAATCATTAAAGTATTATACAACAGAGATATCATGCGATGTAATCTGTATGGGGCACAATAATACTGTAATCTGTCTAGCTCTAGCTGATTCAAAAAATTGTATATCCAATCTTGATGATTCAATTATTAAAACATTTAATAAACTAGAAAAACGATATCCTCATATTGGACTTCAACTCGGCATTGGGATGACTTGCCATGAAGGTGATAGTATTCAGCAAAGTTATTCTGAGGCAAAGAGGGTCCTCACACTAATGAACAGAACCCTATTGCCGAGTAATATTTTTCATTATTGCGACCTTGGCATCTTCCGTCTACTATTTGAAATTAATAATATAGACAAAATAAAGGATTATTGTATGAAGAATATTGGAGAACTCGTGGAAGCTGATCGAAAAGATAATTCTGAGTTACTGAAAACTTTACACCACTACCTTAATAATAATTGTAATCTGTTAAAAACATCTGAATCATTATTTATTCATAGGAATACACTGATTTATCGTCTAAATTTAATTCGGAATAAACTTTATAAGAATATTGATGATTCTCTTGTACGGCATGAATTGTTCCTTAGTATAATTGCAGCTAAATTTTTGGGGTTAATTTGATAATCGGTAAAGGTCAAATCCTTCGCTCCACGTCAAATACAGCGCCGCTTACTTGCGGCGCTTGTAACACTCAACCGGAAGGTCTTTTGACCACGGCATGAGTGGTTCTAAATCTTTTTCATCTATACTTCCATCGGCACGGACAACCTGCGTCAGTTCTGTCAGCAAATACTTCATGTAGTAGTAGACATTCAGATCATTTGCCCGGGCGGTCTCCGTAACACTGTAGATGATTGCGCTGGCATCGGCTCCTCGTACTGTATTGATGGTCATCCAGTTCTTACGACCGATCGTAAAAGTTCTCAGCGCACGTTCGCTGGCCAGGTTATCGATCGGAACTTCTCCGTCTGACAGGAACACCTTCAGGTATTCTTCCTGATCCAGGCAATAGTTGATGCCTTTGGCTGTTTCACTCTTTGGAAGCACCGACCGGTCCGCCTGTATCTTTCGGAGCCAGGAAAAGAATTCTTCAACCAGAGGCTTGATGGAAGCCTGCCGCTCTTTTAAGCGTTCTTCTGGAGTCAGCTCCTTCAAAGCTCCTTCCAGATCATAAATAGCACCGATTCGTACAAGTGCTTTATACGCAACGGATGACTCGACTGCTTTCGGATTGCTTTTTCCAATCGCCTTAATCGCATTTGCAAAGTGACGTCTTGCGTGAGCCATGCAGTTCGCATTTTTTACACCGGTCAGATCCCGTTCCAGCTTATGATACTGTTCCAGACCATCTGTCATAAGAACACCGTCAAAGTCCTTATAGTACGCTTTCGGATGATCGCTGTGCCGCGTCTTCTGGTATTCATACACAATGATTGGCGACACCGGACTTAACTCTCCGGTGATGTGAACCCACATATAGCTTTGACTACCTGCAGGTCTGCCATCATGAATTACATCCACAGGTGTTTCATCGCTTTGATTTACGTGTGCTTCCAACTGACGCTTTCTCATGAAATCACACACTGGCAATAAATAGCGTTCAGCCGTCCACACTGTCCAGTTCGACATCGTCTGTTTGGACAGATTCAGGCCGTTTGCCTGGAAGTCTCTGGAAATCCGGTCAAGCGGATTGCTGTTTACATACTTGGCATTGATGATCGCGGCTTCAAGAGAAGGAGTTGCAATGCTTCCCCTGAACATCGTTTCCGGATGATCGCCACGAAGAAATTCATCCTGATGCGCACCATCTGTTCCAACATACACTTTTATGATGTGTTTTTCCGCAGTCCATTTGGCTGGTTCGAAACGAAGCTGCCAGAAAACCTCATCCGGCATACTTTTCCAGTTCCCTTCACCGAAAGCTTCATTCAGTTCCTGTTCCGGTATATCATGAGGGATTACTTCCTGCGGAAAATCCTTCAGGTCTTCTTCACGCTGGCCTTTCTTCTTAGGCTTTCGTACTGCCTTTCTGGATGGATCAATGACATCTTCCACGGTTGGCTCTTTGGCTGCTTCATCATAATCCGCTTCTGCTTCATTAAAAAAAGAAAGCTGTCCTGCGATATCATCCAGTTTTTCTGTCTGGCGGCCAAAACGCTGCTGACCTGCCAGCCGGACCTGCTCTATGAGATTTTCATAGTTCTGTTCCAACCGGTCAAGCCGGTCCTGCATCTGGTAGATGACATCGTTCTTGGTTTTGTGATCCATCTTGTTCAGTTCATCTGGAGTGAATTTTTTGCACATGATATCCGCCTTTCTTATTAATAGTAGTATAGCAGAAATCTGCGGCAAATGCGAATCAGCCCTCAGGCAGAGTCCGTCATTTTTTCCTGCCATGAAAGTCATCTGAATCCGCATGCCAGCCTTTGGAAATATAGGGTTTTCAAGGTGCAGTTGCATCATTCCTGCCTAACAGCAGGCGAAAGAATTGTCCTGGTCCATGCATCCGCTGAGAACGAAGGCAGTTCTTTTCGGTGTAAAAACAGAAAAGTATTTTCTCTGTTTTGCACAAACATCTCAATATATTTTTTTCGGATCGACATCTTTGATCTTGGGATCCAGGGGATTTAAACCCATCATGAGATACTTGTACTGTTCCTCGGTAAGATCCGCTGCTTCCTGCGTATTCCTTGGCCAGGATAACCGTCCCGCTTCAAAGCGTTTATACAAAAGTAAAAACCCGGTACCCATCCACAGGAGCCCTTTGCACCGATCAGAACGCTTCCCGCAAAACAAAAAGAGTGTTCCCTTCTCAAATGGATTTTGACCATATTTATCGCCTATGATCGTTGCCAGCCCGTCAATGCCCTTCCGCAGATCAACCGTACCACAGGCAAGAACAACGCGGCGAATACCAGCAGCATCTTCAAGCATGGGACACCTCCCGAATGATCCGGGCCAGGAGAGCATCTGAGATTTCATTGGAAATATCAATCTGTAATGTTGCCGTCCGGATCGTTGCAACCGATTTATCGGAAACCATGTATGTATTTGTTTCCGCAGAAGTGTGGCATGGAATTTCAACAAAAGTCAGTTCTGTTTTCTCTGCCACAGCAGGAACAGATGCGTTTCCCTTCATTTCTTCATACGCCTGTTTCCGGAACCGTCGCTGCCAGTGATAATAGCTTTGTTCGCAGATGCCATTCTCATCCATCCAGCTTTTGGCCGACTGGCCTGCTGGTCTCTGCCCACAGGCCTGAATGATCTTTTTCCAGTACTCTGCACGGACTTCATGAGTGCACTGATCCATAGTCTTTAGTCCTCCCTTGAAAAAATCTATTGTTTTTCTCAAGTATGCACTAAAAATGGATTTAGTGAAAGGCGAGTGGTTTGACCTTTACGGTCAAAAAATGACCGCCATAAAAAATTATAAAAATTTACACACTTTACTTGACAAACTCTCCCATTCTGACAATCATTGATTATTTTCTAATAACTGCCGTTGTAATGTCTGCAAATCAACAGTTGGCCTATTCTCCGTTTTTTTGTTTTTTACGTTCTTCCCTTTTTTCTTTTCCACGTTCAAGACATGCCATTGTTAATGCCGTAACCTGTGATAATTCCATATCCAGACTTTGATTTTTCATCACAATACTAAATGCACGTTCAATCGTAATCTCTCTGTAACCAAGTTTCATAGCACGGATATCTGCTACCACATTCGTTCTCATCATAACAAATTTTCTATATGCTGGATCGGCCATGACTTCATCATAGCGCTTCTCCATCTGTGCCTGGTCAGTCATTTCTGCCGCAGTATTTAAGCGCGAAATCTCTGATGCAATCAGGCGCTGATTATCATCTCTTACAGGGTTATCCTCCAACGCTCTGGCCTGTCTGAGAATTTCATAATAAGTTTCCGCTTTTTTGGCAATATACTGCACCGTTACCTCCGGAGCTGACTTTCTTCTCCATTCTTTCTTTTCCTTTTCACCGCTATCCGGTGAAGGAAGATTCTTAATTCTGTCCTTCTGAATAAGCTTATAGATTTCAATCAGATCACTTATCACTCCATGCGAAGCAACGTATAATGCATGTATCAGCTCATCTGTATAATCAATTGGTTCTCCCCACTGAAATACCGTCAGCAGATTAATGATTCTACAAAATTTAGTTTCATCATAGCAATATTTACTTGCAATAATGCTGACACCCATTCTTCTTGCCGTCCGAGCTTTAAAAAACAGCTGCTTGTAGGCATCCATGGTTCCAATGACTGAGATTGCTACCCCGGTCTCATTTGTAAGGGTCATAATGGCCTCCAGAGAGCTCTCTTTCGTCGATTTGATATCCATTAGTTCAATCTCATCTAAGATAATACAACCAATAGAGAAACGCATTACAAGCTGTTTTAAAAGGTCATACTTATCCGCCAAACCACCTTTGCGAAATTCCAGTTTATAAATTGGATTAAAATTTCCAAGCGCCTTGTCAATCGCTTCTCCGATATTCTCATACAGTTTCGAAAAATTGCTGTTTGCTGTACACTGGACCAACAAATATACAATCTGATATGTTCTTTGCCATGTTTCTCGCTGATGAACAATCGTCTGAGGATAATGAGCCAACATCATATTTACACCAGTTGATTTTCCACAACCACCACTTCCGAGAAGTGTAAAACCACCAACCGGATCACTCATATGTTTTACTTCCAGACGATTATGGGTAACAACCTCTTCATCTTCTACATGTAGCTTTACGTTAATCCGTTTATCTTCAATAGTTTTTCGCTTTGCATAGGAACGAACCAACGCCCTATGAAACTGTTTTTCCACAGTTGCATGAAAAGGCAGATTTACGCGAAACTCATCCAGTCCAATATCGATATTATCATCACGATCATGCTCGTCCATTTCTAAAAGCTGCTCCACTGTCGGCACACGGATCGGCTGATTATAATTCTGAGCAATTTCTTTTATACTCCAAGGCTTCGGCAACGCCTCGATATACGGATTTCCCGGAGCATTTTCGGAATGAATATAAATAGCATCCACAATGGTTTCCTGATCAAGGTCATACCGTGCATCATACTGATTCTCACCAGGTCTTAAGTCTTCCACATACGGATATGTAAATCCCATATTTTACTCTCCTCTACTTAATCGTCATAATAATCTTCGTCAAGAGTTACCTGCATCATTTTTCTTTTCAGATCTTCCATTGTGTCACCATCTTCTCGACTGATCTGCACAGTTGAATGATTTTTTTCTTTTGTATGGTCTTCTTCTAACGTATGTTGAGAACTCTGTTTTAATATAGGTTCCGTAATCTGATAAGCAGAAATCTCCGTTTTGGGTACAACTTCAAATCTCTCTGCTATACTGTTATCACCTGAAATAATCTCTTTTTCTTCTTTACGTGATTCCCGCAACTCCTTGATTTCATTCTTGCCAGTATGTCTTTTAGCTGCGTTGTCTATAATTTGTCTGTTCTGGCGCCGTTTATTTATTCTCACTTGTAAATTCAATTCCGCTTCTTCCAGTTCCTGCGATTTACTAAGCTTTTCTAACTCATCAAACCGCTTTTCTGACATACCAAAATATCCAGCATAGCGAAAATCTTGCGGCAATGACGCTACCATCATTTTGCCGTCTCGCAAATAGTATAAATGTCCCATGTCTCTTGGATCATACCGACACTCGAATTTTGTTTTAGAAGTTCCCTGACGAAACATCTGTTTCTGCAATTCTATATCTGCACTGTTAAAATATGGCATATTTTTGAATGTAATACCGTAGCGAGATATTTTGGCTCCCTTTGCTGGCAGGCAAAGTTTATATAACACTTCTTCCTGGTTATAAAACTTTTCTGGCGGAAACATGGTATCGCAACCGTATTTCCATAAGTTCATGGGACTTGCAATAAGCCGTTTTTGCTTCATATCAGCCGATTTAGGGTATGTTTTGATTACATGGCTATTATGTTCTATGACATGATTTAAAACCAGCGCAAACGCCTCTCCGTACGTCAGACAGGCCTCTTCATGATGCTTAGAGTTGTATGTTTTACGAATCAACCCTTTATGTTCCAAAAGATCATCCAAATCTTTCTTAATAATTCCGAAAAAGCTTTCAACAAGCGGTTTTAAAGAGCCAGATGCCGGAGACACATGTTCCAGACGAATTCCCAACTCTCCCGCCATTCTCGCAATGGGTTTGGAAACAAAGTCAGAACCATTATCAAACTTGCATACCCTTGGTTTATACCCAGTTGGCCATATATCATCCATAGTTATACCATGATCAAATTCAAACATTGTCCCGGTATATTTTTTGATTAACTGTTCCTTGTTTTCTATCAAATTCAGAAAACAATTTGTTAAACCAACGATAGAGTTGTTATCCATGGCCAATGACACACCCAGAATAATCTCACTCATCACATCAATCATGACATAAAGAATGGGGCGGCCTACAGGCACCTGATCGTATTCATCTGAAATTAGTGCTATATCCATTTCCTGAGCATCGCATTCTACAAAATGTCCCGGTCCACGAACACCTTCCATAACGGTTCCGGTAAATACCCGATTGTTGTTGCGCACCACAGCTGCCGTCTTTTTTGCTTCTTTTCGTTGCTGTTCTGTTGAATGCTGTTCTATGTAGTAAAAAAACTGTCTACTGGATGGTCGCTGCTCTGGAGGTAATAAAATTAATTTTTGCTCAACAACACCTTCTGCATTTAATTGGTTCACAACCATCGAATATTCATGCTCGATTAAATCAAGATACGCTGCATTTTTTGTTTTGACTTCGCTGTTCAAATATTTACGAAGGTACTTTTTAAACTTTTTCTCGTCTTCTTCGGTAATTCGGATTGCCGTTTTCCCATTCTGATTTTTCCGCCCTACAGATATCACATTCGCATTACTGTCATGCTTGATGAACTTTCGCTGATCGATCAGAGAACTTTCTCGCATACCACTCTGCAAATATCTAATAAAAATTTTCCAAAAGTACTGTCGGGATATTTTATAATCAGAGATATATTTGTCTATTATAGGTTTAGATTTTTTAGATACTAAATCATATATGTGATACTTATATTCCGAATAAACATCCTCACACATGTTTCTATACTGTAAAAATTTTTTAGATTCAGAAGCGCTAAGCATATTTTGATCCACAAGATAAATTTGTTCTTCCAAAAGCAAATACTCTTCTTTTTTCATTGCATTCAATAATTCGGATACGCTAAAATACAAAATTTCCAATTTTGTAATGCCGCATTTACAGGCATAAACATTTCCGTCGAATATCGCCAACAATCTTATAATCTGATTTGTCTTGGCATGCTGTAATGCCATTCCTTCTTTAATTGATACATTCTCCATAAAATCGATCCTTTAAATCTATGTTAATGGGTATCTATCTACATATTAACATATCTTTCGATACAATTCCAGGCCTGGGCATTAATTTATCAACTGTATCATTGTATTTTTCAAAAAATGGAGCCTGACTTTCGTCAAGCTCCATTTTACGCCATCACTCATGGATTGTTTCAAATATATCAACTGTATTATTGTACATATTTTTTGTTGCTTTAATCAATATATCAACTGTATCATTGTTTTATCAACTGAATCATTGTACATTTACACAAGAATATTTGCAGTTTTACAGGTGCAGCACCCGATCCCGGATTTCCTGGGTCCGTCCCTGGTTCCAGAACTGGGTTCCGATGTATCCGCAGGTTCTTCTGGCTACAGACATCTTGTCCTGATCCCGGTTTCCGCAGTTGGGACACTCCCAAACCAGCTTGCCGGACTCGTCCTCCACAATCTTAATCTCTCCGTCATAACCGCAGCACTCGCAGTAATCGCTCTTGGTGTTCAGCTCTGCATACATAATATTGTCATAGATAAACTTCATAACCGTCAGAACAGCCGGAATGTTGTTCTGCATATTGGGCACTTCTACGTAGCTGATAGCGCCGCCCGGTGACAGCTTCTGGAAATCAGACTCAAATTTCAGCTTCTCAAAGGCGTCGATCTCCTCAGCCACATGTACATGATAGCTGTTGGTAATGTAGTTTTTATCCGTTACTCCCGGAATAATGCCGAACCGCTTCTGCAGGGATTTGGCAAACTTGTAGGTAGTGGACTCCATGGGAGTTCCGTATACAGAATAGCTGATATTTTCTGCTGCCTTCCACTCTGCGCACTTGTCATTTAACTTCTGCATTACCTGCAGAGCAAAGGGCTTGCCCTCCGGAGAGGTATGGGACTTTCCGGTCATCCGGACGCACATCTCATAAAGGCCTGCATAGCCCAGAGAAATGGTGGAATAACCGTTAAACAGCAGGCGGTCAATGGTTTCGCCCTTTTTCAGTCTGGCCAGGGCGCCGTTCTGCCACAGAATCGGTGCCACATCAGAGATGGTGCCCAGAAGACGCTCGTGGCGGCAGCGAAGCGCCCGGTGACAAAGCTCCAGACGTTCCTCCAGAATCTCCCAGAACCGATCCATATCGCCCTCGGAAGAGCATGCCACATCTACCAGGTTAATGGTCACAACACCCTGATTGAAACGGCCGTAGAACTTGTGGCTTCCATCAGGATTGCGCTGGGAATCCTCCACAGTCAGGAAGGAACGGCATCCCATACAGGTATATACATTGCCTCTCTTTAACTGGCGCATGATCTTGGCGGAAATATAATCCGGAACCATTCTCTTAGCTGTACATTTGGCTGCCAGCTCTGTCAAATGCCAGTATTTGGAATTCTCGGTAATATTGTCCTCATCCAGCACATAAATCAGCTTCGGGAAGGCCGGTGTAATCCATACGCCCTTTTCGTTTTTCACGCCCTGCATTCTCTGAATCAGAACCTCTTCAATAATCATGGCAAGGTCGTCTCTTGTCTGACCCTCCGGAACCTCGTCCAGATACATAAATACGGTTACAAAGGGCGCCTGTCCGTTACAGGTCATCAGGGTAATCAGCTGGTACTGAATGGTCTGAATTCCGCTTTTTACCTCTTCCCGCAGACGGCGCTCTACTACTTTATTGATAATAGCCTCGTCCATGGATTCTCCGCATTCCTGGCGCTCTGCAATCACACTTCTTTTCAGCTTCTGACGGCTGACATCTACAAAGGGAGCCAGATGGGACAGGGTAAAGGACTGACCGCCGTACTGGTTGCTGGCCACCTGTGCCACGATCTGTGTGGTTACGTTGCAGGCAGTAAAGAAGCTGTGGGGCTTTTCAATCATGGTTTCGCTGATTACTGTACCGTTCTGAAGCATATCCTCCAGATTGATCAGATCACAGTTGTGCTCCTTCTGAGCATAATAGTCTGTATCATGGAAATGGATAATTCCTGCCTCATGAGCCTGTACAATCTCCTCTGGCAGAAGTACCCGGCGGCTTAAATCCTTGCTGACCTCACCAGCCATATAGTCTCTCTGTGTGGAGTTGATCACTGGGTTTTTATTGGAATTCTCCTGCTTTACTTCTTCATTGATATGCTCGATCAGAGACAGGATTCCATTATCTGTGGTATTGGACTTACGGGTCAGCTCCCGTTTATAGCGGTAGCGCACATACTTCTGGGCAACCTCGTAACCGCGCATTTCCATAATGCCGGTTTCTACCATATCCTGAATATCCTCTACATTCACAGCATGGGTGGACTCTTCTACCTGCTGGGCAATATTGTCTGCAACCGCCCGGATCTGGTAATCATTCATCTGATGAATCCGCTCTACATTCTGGTTTGCCTTCCGGATCGCATTCTCAATTTTGGAAATATCAAAAGACACTTCCTTGCCGTTTCTCTTAATTACGTTGGTCTTTACTTCCATTTTCCTGCAGCTCCCTTACTCTCTATATTATACTTCCATGTCAGTCCCTGCCTCTGCCCGGACTGACCGGCGTCTTTCCTGTTTTCCCTATCTGTCTGAAAAAAAGGAGAGATGCACACTAGATATTGTTTTTTATTTCACCAGTTTTATCTATATCTGGTGTCCTGTAATATCATACTACAAAACCCTCTGGATTGGAAGAGGAATTTTAATAATATTTTGTACCAATTTGTAGCGCAGAAAACCGGAAAAAGAAGGCTGTTTTCAGACAAATAGTAACAGTTCAGCCTTGCATCTTCTTGCCCGCTTACAGCGGACAAGAAGATGCAAGGCTGAACTGTTACAACAAATGGCCGGCAGATTTTCTCTTGAATAATCCTCCTCAATACGGTATGATAAGATTGTGTGAATTTGATCAGAATTGGAGGTAGTTTTCCATTGAAACAAAAGATAAAGCAATTACTGTGCCTTTTGCTGGCCTGCCAGCTTTTTACCGGCACTGCCTGGGCCAGACCGGACTGGCCGGCTGATACAGGAATTCAGGCAGAGGCCGGAATCGTTATGGATGCTGATTCCGGAGCCATTCTCTTCGGACAGAATATCCATGTTCCCTATCCGCCTGCCAGCATTACCAAGATTCTGACTGCTCTGATTGCTCTGGAGCACAGCCAGCCGGATGAAGTGGTTACTTTTACAGAAACCGCCTGCAACAGTGTAGAATCTGACAGCGGAAACAAACTGGGCGTTGTCCCCGGAGATACCCTTACTGTAGAGGACTGCCTCTACGGACTTCTTCTTGTTTCTGCCAACCAGGCTGCCAATGCCCTGGCAGAGCATGTAGCCGGCTCCATCCCTGCTTTCGTGGATATGATGAACGACAAGCTGGCCGAGCTGGGCTGTACAGAAAGCCATTTTGACAATCCGTCCGGACTGAACGGCGATACCCAGTATGTCACTGCCTACGATATGGCCCTGATTGCCCGGGCGGCCTACCAGAATGAAACCCTTCTGGAGATCAGCTCTGTGCGGACTCATAAGCTGGCTCCTACCATCAATTATCCAGGCGGTCTGACGGTCTCTCAGGAACACCGGCTCTTAAAAGAAGGCGATGATTTTTATTATTCCCCGGCAAAGGCAGGAAAAACCGGTTATCTTCAGGCCGCAGGAAATACGCTGGTTACTTATGCAGAAAAAGACGGCAGAAGACTGGTTTCTGTTGTCTTAAAGGGCCAGCCCCGGCAGTATTTTACTGACAGCACCGAGCTTCTTTCCTTTGGCTTCCGCAACTTTCAGAATGCCGTGATTGCAGATTATGAAAGCCGTTATGTAACCGGCAACGAAATCATCAATCTGGATCGCGGCTCCTTTCAGGCATCGGATCTGATGGTTGACCCGGAAAGCGTAATCACGCTTCCTTTGGGCTCTACCTTCAGCGACGCAGAGCTTTCCCTGGATCCTCTTCCTGAGAATCACCCGGATCGTGCTGTTGCGCTTTTTACCTACACCTACAATGATCGTGTAATTGGAACTGCCTATCTGATGGCAAAGGACGGCGTTCTGATAGGCGATGAAGAACCGGAAACTGTACCGGAAGAGACGGAGGTATCCGAGACCGAGGAGGCAACGCCATCCAATCTGTCTGGTTCCTCCAAAGGAGGGCTTACCCCTGCTGCCCTGGGAATCATCATGAAAGGGGTCGGAATCGTTCTCGTCCTTGGTTTGATTGCAGCTGCCTGGATTGTTTACCGGCGCAGAAAAGAAGCCGAGGCCCTGGCCCGCCGCCGGGAAGCCCGCAGAAAACGTCTGATACAGTCCGGAGAGGAAGAAGAGTTTGAACGGCTGCTGGCCGAGTGGAAAGCCAGAGACGCCGCTTCCGTAAAGAACAAAAAGAAAAAATAACAACGTGCCTTATTTAAAGGTCTCAGAATCCGGGCATCAGGATTCTGAGACCTTGGTTTTTTCCCACAATATCTTTTCCAATGTATTGTTTCTAAACTGCCCCGGTGTCATTGCAAATTTCTTTAAAAAATTTCTAGTTAATGTTTTTTCATTTAAATACCCCACTTCCAAGGCAATTTCAAGAATACTTCGTTGAGTTTTTATAAGAAGCTGCCTAGCTCGGTTTACTCGGATATCATTCAAAAATTCTGTAAAGTTCATTTCTACAAAGTATAACAAAATCCTGTTCACCTCTTTTACAGAAATATGAAACTGATCTGCTATTATTTTTGCTGTCAACGGTTTCTCATAGTTTCTATAAATGCAAGAAACAATTTGATAATTCTCTTCACTTATTTTTATTCTGGAAAGTTCATTTACAATCCCGTATATTTTTCTATACTCACTTACCTTCAAACCTGTCCTGGCCATAAAAACACGACTAATATGAGCACTATCTACAAATCCAAGAATTTCCGCTAATTCTTCCAGATTCAAATCTGTATATGCAAGAAAATCCAACGTCCTCACCACTCTCATTTCATTAAGTAAATCAAAAAATGACAGTCCTGTCGTCTGTGTAATATAAGCACTGACCGTAGATTCACTCATATAAAATAAATTAGAAAGTTGCTTTAAAGTGATTTTCTCATTCAAATGGCCAAAAATATAAGAAAAAATATCACTCTTTACAATTTCTCTGTTTTCCCGCTCCGAAATTCTCTGTCTGTATTCTCCCCATCGAATAATTTCCAGTATCAATGCTACTATCTGATTAATGACATAGGGTGTAGCATCATTTCCTCTTTCTCGCAGCAGACATTCCATTCCCATCTCTTCTTGTATATTAAAAACTATATTTCGAAAATTCTGATTTTTTTCTTCAGGAACAGATAAAACCATGTTTTTTTTCAACAATCCGGTAAGACAAAATGATTCATTATCAATATTATATAAGGATTTAATTATATGATTAAAGTACTCATAATTATAAACAATAATATCATATCTTAAACTTTCATGTACTTGAATTACTTCTGTCATCTGCCAAGGAAGAATCGAAACAACATTTCCAGTGGAAAGCTCAAATTTCTGTTCTTGTATCTTAACAGTTGCTCTTCCACTTTCGATCAGCCAAATTCTAGCCTCCTGGTGTATTAAACATCGGGTTGGACAATCGATCATCTCTCTATTATAGCTGCATATTTGCTTTAGATTCTGAAGTGAACGAAACGCTTCCTGCATTTGTATTATTTTACTCATCTCGCCACATCCTCTCAATATTACTACCATTCTATATTACTACATATCAAATGTTTTCTGTATGATTCCGGTTTCAAGAAGAGTCTGTATCTTAAGTCCAAAAGATATATTAAAAATAATTTCACTATCGGAAAGACTTTTTCCTAATAACTGCGATATTTTATCCAAACGAGAATATAACGTGTTCTTATGAATAAACAAAGCCTGACAACTTGCCGAAGGTGAACATCTGTATGTAATATACGCTGTAAGTGTAGATAGAAGTTCCCCTCCATGTTGACTATCATATTCTGCAATAGGCTTTATATATTCTTCATATACCTGCATGAGCGGAGCGAAATCTAGTTTATTAGAGTTATCAAAAAAGAAACGCAGCACTCCAAGTTCACCATAATAACACGGAGACTTATCTCGAGAATGTCGTGATACTGCTAATGCTTTTAATGCCTGGAGATATCCTTGCCTTATTTTTTCTGTGTCTACTACATCACTAATTCCTATTCCCTGATACTGCTCTGCCAGGAATTCTCTATAAGTAGATACTGCAGCATAAAGCGCACCATTATCTTTTCCTGCTAATTCTTTGGGAATCAATGTGACAATATAATCCTTCCGTTCAAAAACAAAAAAATTAATTGTTCCAATTGATTTTACTAATTTATCATACATTGTATTAAAAAACTGACTCGTCATTAGATCATGAAACGGCGAATCCGATATCTCCTGCGGACTTCTACCCACAATTAAAACAAAATACTGATCATAAATGGGCTTTTGAATCAATCCATATTTTTCCATCAGCTTTCTGAAATCAGTACGATCCGATTCAATTAATTCATCTAATAAGAAATCATAATAACGATTAACCGTTCTGGCAATCTCATTTGATTTTATGATTTCAAACTTCAACAAAGCTAAAATCTGTCTCAGCTTAACTACCTGTTCCATAGAAAGCTTCTGCTCCTTCATATCCTGAGTCATATAAAGATATCCATATAAATAGGATTCATCAGATACAGGAAAAATTAAAATCTGAAGCCCCCTATCATCTAAACACTTCGGGTAATACCTATATCCCGCCAGCCTTTCTCCTCCCGGAGCTTTTGCCAGAGCCGGATGAAAAGAAGCTTTATCCAGTGAAAAATTTTCCAAAGCCTGATCCCAATCAAACCCTGTTTCTCCACATAAAGGAACAACTACCAGATACTCCTTCAACTGACTAGGCGAACGTTGAAAATCTGGAGTAGAAAAAGTTACTGGACAATGCAGCAGCTTTGACGCAATTTTTATAATGCTCTTTTCTTCCTCATGATTTTTTACAAGTTCCGAAGACAATATTTCCATTGTTTCCAGAGAGATCTGTGCAAGACTCTCTCTATCTCTAGAAAAAAGTTCATAGCATTCTTCAACTGCTTCAGACAGCAGTTTCTTCTCCCTGATTTGCAAAACAGGAAAATGAACCTCCTCCATTTCTCTCAATGCCATACTATTTTTATAGAATACAGCGCTACAGTCCCGCTCTTCTAGGTGGAGCCCCTCTACCTCCCTAAAAGAAATATCTTCGGGGAAAAAAATCAGCATATTATTTTTCAATTTACTGCCAAATTCCTTTCCCCTTTCAAAAATCCCAATATGCTTAATTTTCAGCGAATTATTTCTGAAACCTGAAGGAAATACCGGTTCCAATATTTGATGAGTAATAAAAGAGTTAAGAAGTAATTCCATGTATGCAAGCGCCTCCTTTAAACGTCAACTGGTTTTCGTCCATCCATGTTTACCATGATACCATAGATACTCTTCTTGGTGAAGCGCAATTGCAGGAATCCTCATCCTTTATTTTGCAATTATCAACCCATCATCTACACAATATGTCTTTTCTTTTATTTGCCTCATCGACATATGTGCACAGCACATTTTTTCATAGAGACTCCATTGCTCATCAACATTATCTGTTACGGAATTAAAATAGTCCCGTACTACGTCCCTAGCATAATCATGCGCTACATAATGGCCATCATCCTCTGTGGCCATTTTACGAACAGTTTCTACACCTTTACCTTGATCTGCAAATCCATAATGTTCCAAAAAAGCTGCTGCATCCTCTTCTTCCCAGATTTCATCCCATAATTTTCTGGAGGCCTCCAATTTTCCATAGCCGGATAACTCACAGTATTCATGCCACAATGGCATCAATTCAGTTAGTTTTTCATCAATTCCGGCATTTCTGAAAATTACCTCCTTTTCAAAATCAACTAGTTTATCCAGATTATTGTCAAAACTCATCATAATGGCATGACGTGCAGAACCTTCACTAAAAGAATTTGAAGATGAAAATTGGGAAACTATCGACATTTCCGGCCAACAAGTATCAATCATCGTCTGTAACCTTTTTTCAAAATACGTTAAATGTCCCGGTTCCATTTCATGTCCTACATATTCTACTACTTTGTCCACAGTCCATGGATATAACAAATTAAAATTACGTTCATATTCTAAATGATTATAATCGTATCCGAATAAAATAGACAGGAAAACCATATCCTTGCTAGGAAGTTCTCTCACTCTTATTCTTGGCATGCTATTTCCTGTCACATGCATTTTTTTTACAGAAATATCATGAAAAACCTGAGTAGATATTTTAATTACGTTTAAAAGTGTGTCCGGTGGAATAGCCAGACGCTTTCTGAAAGATGTTATTTTCTCCTGAACACTTCCTGTTCCTGGCAATGCCTGATTCATCTTATCTAATATAGCATCAAATTTTTTATAATCAAAATTAGGAGCAACCAGACAGTATAGTCCATCCGTCATCTGATCAAACGCGACCTTCTCTCCCAGAAGCATTCTGCTTCGAAGATTAATATGACACATATGCTCATATAAATAATCTGCTCTTTGACATTCCTTTGGAGACACCGTTTTTTTTAACTCCTTTAATGTTTCCATATGAAGCGCAGATTCTGTCACAATATTTTCCAAGGTCATTCCATGTTTCGCATCCGCAATTTCATAATCAGGAATAATTTTATATTCCCGTGAATAGCGCATACTCGTTCTTCTCCAGAATGGCCCTTCTGTATACCACTGCAAATCCCACAAATCATATCTGGTTTTTGATAAAGTCATTTCAACCAAACGCTGTGCTAATGCATTTAATACTGCTTCCGACATGATAATCTCCTCTCCTGTTATTTTTCAAAATACTCTGCAATCTCACCACCATTCGTAAGCCAGACATCACCACTTTCCTTCACTTTATCCAGAAATTTTTCAAGCATAAAAATTCGTCCCTGCTCACCAATTGCCTGTGGATCTAGTTGAAGATTCAGAAGAGTCCCCCACCGCCTTGCACCCTCCAACTCATAAAACCAGTTTTCCAGTACATCATCCATTCGAGCCGATCGTGCCTGCCCCGGAGGAATCGGAGGATCAAATGTAAATGTAAAATAAGGAAGATCAAATAATTCCCAATGAATCGGAAGTTCCAGAATTCCTGTGTTTTTTTCTATATAAGGAATATCATCGTCGGAAAGAGAACTGGAATATCTATAACCCAAACTCTTTAACGCACGATATGTATCCAAATTCATTTCTCCCTCTGGCATTCTGAATCCTTTCACATCTACCTCTGTTAAATTTTTCAATTCTTTAGTTGCTCGTTCTAATACATTCCTTTGCTCATCCAGACTTAAATGTGCCATAATCTCATGCTGATCTCCATGACATCCGATTTCGTGTCCCTTCTGAAAGATCATTTTTACTGCATCCGGATATCGTCTCGCTACTTCTCCTGGAATAAAAAATGTAGCTTTTACATCATATTTTTCTAATGTTTCCAAAAGCTTTGGCAATCCATATCGAATACTAACTTGGCCAAGTCTAAAGATATCTCCTTCATTTACATCTACATCCGGATAATATATTTTCCCAAAAAATTCTGCATCTAAATTCACACTTATCATTACTGCACAGCTACATCCGGACGGCCATTTTATTTTTTCACTTAACATATGCATTGCCCTCCATTATCAATTTATAATGCTCTGCAATCTCACGGCAGGTTGTGCACCATATATCAGCATTCTCCGCAAGATATTTACAAAACTTTCTGAATACTTCTGCTCTTCCCGGTGTTCCTGCAATCTGAGGATGAAATGCACTGGAACCTGAATTTCCATAACAAATCATCCCTTCAACTTCCCGCACCCAGTTATAATAAGCATTATCATAAAGAGCAATTCTTGGCATTCCTACCAGTACTGCCGGATACGAATGAAAAACTGTCTGAACATAGTCATCCATCTGCTCATCACGACACGGAATATTTACTGCAGCTGTGGGTGTTCCCTCGATCTCATAGTAACCGCAAGCCTCTCCGCTAATCCCTGCACTAGAATAAATAAATCCACCTTCTCCATAAATCCAACGTTCGGTTTCTGGTAATAAATATCCTGTTGGTCTAAATCCTACAGCTCGGTACCCTGTATATTTCTCAAAAATGTCCTGACATCTCAAAATTCTTTCCTTTTGCTCTTCAAAGTTTTTTCCATACTCACCAGTATGATCTAATCCATGATGGCCAATTTCATGGCCTCTCTCTAATATTTTTTCCACTACATCGCTATGTCTCTCCACAATATCTGCTGGTATAAACCATGTAGTTTTCAAATTAAATTCATCTAATATGTCAAGTACATGCAAGGCACCTTTTTTTGTTCCATATCGTCCAATAGATGGTCCCTTTAAGTATGTATTCCCATTTGGAAGATTACGGGTTTTATTTAACCATATAGTGTCACCATCCATATCAAATCCCAATGAAAATGCAGTCTTTGCGCCATTTGGCCAAATCATATGATTCACTCCTCTCCGAAATTAAATAGGTGTACGCCGACCACCATTCGGTGCCAAAATCTGTCCTGTTACATACTCAGAAGAATCAGAAGAAAGATAGAGTACCATATCTGCAATATCTTCCGGGACTCCAATTCGTCCCCACGGAATATCTCGTAATTCATCTTCCACAAAAATATCAAATTCTGTTTCCTTTAGCATCGGCGTTTGCGTAGTCGGAACTGCAATAACATTCACATTAATCCTATCCATTGCCAATTCCTTTGCTATAGACTGAGTAAAACCAATTAACCCTGCTTTTGCAGATGCATAATGAGAGCAAAATTCACATCCAATAATTCCAGAACCAGAGCTGATATTAATAATCTTTCCGTGCTTCTGTTCTTTCATATATGGAATTACTTCACGACATACATAAAACGGAGCGGTCAAATCCACCTTGATCATCTGCTCCCACTGTTCATCTGTGATTTCCTCAAACGGTAAAGAAACACTTCCAATCCCTGCATTATTTACCAGAATATCCACTGTTCCAAATGCTTCTACTGTAACTTTTACCATTTCCTTTACCTGCAATGTATCAGCCACATCACAATGACAGTATTCAGCAATTCCTCCGTTTTCACGTATCTCTTTAACTACTTCCATTCCCCATTCATCATTTATATCGCAGACCATAACTCTAACTCCATAGTTCGCCAGCGCCCTTGCTGTAGCTCGTCCAATTCCCCGTCCACTTCCTGTTACAATTGCCGCTCTTCCTGTGATTTTCAAATAATCTCGTTCCATTTTTAATCCTCCTACATCCACGCTCCACCATTAGGGCAAAGCACCTGACCTGTGATATATTCTGCAGCTTCTGATACCAAAAAGACAATTGCAGAAGCCTGATCCTTTGGAGTTCCAACACGATACCATGGAAGCCCTTTTGTTTCATCCTCCCAAGAACGTCCTGGCAAATGTGCCATGCGAGTATCTGTTAATCCTGTCCCCAGTACATTCACATTAATTCTGTGCTTCGCCAGCTCCTGTGAAAGTTCCTTCGCTAATCCAATCATTCCCGCTTTAGATGCTGCATAATGTGGATCGGAAAAATCATAGCCTAGCGCTGCTCCAGAGCTTACCATGCAGATCTTGCCATGCTGTTTTTCTACCATATAAGGAAGCACTTCATTCGTAAACATATAGGCGCCTGTCAGATTAATACGAATCAATCGATCCCATTCCTCATAAGTCATCTTATCAAATGTCTTTCCGCCGCCAAATCCGGCTGCATTATTTACCAGAATATCCACTGTTCCAAATGCCTCTACCGTTTTCCGAATAGTTTCCTTAATTTCTTCCAGCTTAGTTACGTCACATCTATTAGAAACAGCTTTTCCCCCTCGCCCCAAAATTTCTTCTTCTACCTTTTTTGCACTGTCTGTCTCTATATCACAAACCATAACATTTGCACCTAAATCTGCTAGCATAATTGCTGTAGCACGTCCAATTCCATTTCCACTTCCTGTTACAATTGCTGTTTGTCCCTCCAATCCAAAATAATCAAACATTGCCCTTTCTACTTTTTCTGTCATTAAATATCCCTCCTGACATTTTTTGATTTCCCAAGATATGCTGCAATAATACTTTCATCTGCTGCCAATTCTTTACCCGTTCCTCTTTTTACAATCCTTCCTTGCTCTAAAACACATGCCTGATGAGCAATTGCAAGCGCCTTTCTTGCATTCTGCTCAACTAATAACACTGAAATTCCTTCTTTGTTTATATTTTTTATGATTTCCATAATATCGTTAACAATCAACGGAGCCAGACCTAATGAAGGCTCATCTAGTAATAAAACCTTCGGATTCGACATCAATCCTCTGGCAATAGCAAGCATCTGCTGCTCACCACCAGACATTGTCCCTGCTCTCTGTTTTTTTCGTTCTCCCAGTCTTGGAAACATTTCATAAGAACGCTTTAAAAACTCATCTCTCTTTTTGTTTGTATATCCTCCTCATATAATCAAGTGTTTTTTATTGAAAATTCAAGGTTTTTCAACCTT
>OHEP01000538.1_pt1 | contig 25279 bp, 20 predicted proteins | sample 1567271 | NCBI WGS metagenome assembly OHEP01 (sample SAMEA3879577, study PRJEB24766) | human gut metagenome | biome: human-associated habitat; feature: feces | place: USA | collected 1985/1987
GGAGCTTTTTTAGGAAAATACAGGTGAAACGCGAAAAAACTTGCTTTGGCATCTATTAATTTTGAGAGCGGTTTGTTATAATGTGTTCCGAGAGAGAGGCCAGGTGCCTAATACAGAGAGAGGAAGATTGAATTGATCTCACACGGAAAAGAGGTAAAGGTGTTCGCCGGGAACTCCAACCTGCCGCTGGCCCAGGCCATCTGCGACAGGCTCAGCAAAAAGCTCGGCGACTGGCGGCTGGAGGAGTGCACAATGTATGTGACCCTTGAACCGTGCCAGATGTGTGCCGGGGCCATAGTGCAGGCCCGTATCCCAAATGTGGTGATAGGATGTATGAATCCCAAGGCCGGATGTGCGGGCTCCATAATAAACCTGCTGGACATGAAACAGTTCAATCATCAGGTTGAGGTTATACGTGGTGTGCGGCAGGATGAATGCAGTGAGATGATGAAGAGCTTTTTTCGCGACCTGAGACAGGGAAAAGCGAAGAATGCTTGACGGCGGGCGGCATGTCAGATATAATGTAGCCTGCGGTGCATCTTGTGCACAGCCAATTAAATATGTTTTAAAGTTTCCATGCAACCGGGGAGGTAGCGGCGCCCTGTACCTGCAATCCGCTATAGCAGGGGTGATGGTCTTCCTGAGGGGTGGCCGCTGTAGGGCTGCCCTCAGTAAGTGATGTTGATGTCTGGGTCTCGCGCAACAGGAATCTTCGAACCGTGTCAGGTCGGAGACGAAGCAGCACTAAGGGGAATCTCCTGTGTGCCGTGAGGGTGCCTGGGCTGAGTTAACTGCTGAGGTAACGTCTATGGTGACGCTTCGAAGGAAGATCGCATGGATTTTTTTATTTTTAACATTATTTATTAAAAATTTAAAAAAATATAGCAAAATCCCACAAAAGATGTTATCATCAAGTATGATACTTTTGCAGTGTTATTATGCGCTGCAGAATAGTGATTTCCAAGGGGCGAAACGGATATGAATTACGCTGAAGTAATTGATTTTGTAAAGGAACAGACAGCCGTTAATGGTAGGCCGCCTAATTATCCATTCAGGAGCAGATTTGAACATACTATGCGGGTGTATAGATGGGCGATAAAGCTTCAGTCGAAGTTAGGTGGAGATCTGGATATAATAGTTCTCGCGGCACTTCTTCATGATGTGGGCTGGGATGACGAGAGACCACATGGGGAGGTCGGAGCAGAGATAGCTGTCAATTATCTTGACAGTCTGGGAGTCGATCCACAGAAGATAGCCAAGATAGGCGAGATAATCATGATCCATGAGGAGAAGGATACTGATGCAGATCTGTCACTTGAGTGCAGGATAGTTATGGATGCAGACCTGCTGGATGAAGTGGGAGCGATCAGTGTTCTGTGGGATTCCATGGCTACGGCTATAGAGGACGAGGCAAGCTATAAGCGCGCATATTACAGAATCAAGAATTTTTATAAGATCAATAAACCAAAGATCAAGAGATGTAAGACGGAGGCTGGACGACTTGAGTACAGCAAACGCATGCAGCTCCTTGAGGATTTCATATTCCAGCTTGAGAAAGAACTGTTCTAGTATCGATTGATGAATTTGATTGTGGATAGGAGAGATAATTATGAAGACATTTGTTAAGATCCTTGTAGCCATTATTGTGGTAGCAGCTATCTGTGGCGGTGTGTATCTGGTTCTTCCTGAGACAGCTCAGATATTTGTAAAGGGTAATATTCAGTATCGTACTAACGATGAGGCAAAGGACAAGATAGACAGCCTTAAGAAGAATGAGATCGTCTATACAGATGTACAGAGCAACGGAACAGAGAAGAAGGTTCCTACAGGTGTTACATATGGAGACGCTCTTGATAAGAAGGCCAAGACAACAGTATGGTATTATGAGGACACAACAAACGGTGGATTCAGAATCACATATTATGGAACAAAGGTCAGCATGGATCTTGCAAAGTATGGTTCAGATGGAACATATATAGACAAGACACTGAAGGCAGTATTTGATTTCCCTGCAGGCGGAAAGAGTACAGTTACATTGTACATAGGAGATGAGCAGTGTGACGATGCGATGAAGGCTGCTGTACTTCAGGCTCTGGCTAACTAATAATAGTTAATATACAATAAAGCTCCACACCGACTATGATTTAGACGGTGTGGAGTTTTATTTTGCCTTTTTATAATTGCTTTTGCAGATCTTATGCAGATCAGTCGTGGCTGTTTACGAGATCCTCTATCATGTTGATGATGATTCCCGTTGAGTCGGTCAGGTTGCTGGACTCCATAGCCTGGATATATTTCTCTTTGTTGTTGTACACTTCATTTATTCCGGCGAACAGGGAATCTGTGTTCAGCTCTTCCTCCTGGATCACATAGCTGTATCCTCTCTTCTCAAATGACTGGGCGTTGAGAATCTGATCACCTCTTGATGCAGCCTTTGACAGAGGAATGAGGATGTTCGGTTTTCTGAGTGCGAGAAGCTCACAGATGGCATTGGCTCCTGCACGTGAGATGATGATATCGCACAGTGCAAGCATGCTTGCAAGTTCCTTCTTTACATATTCGTACTGGACATAGCCCTTCTTATCCTTGAGGGATTCATCCAGATTGTCCTTGCCGCACAGGTGGATGACGTTGAAGGTCTCCAGAAGACGGTCGATATTGTCTCTTATTGCGTTGTTGATTATGACGCTTCCTGAACTTCCGCCCACGATAAGGAGAACAGGCTTGTTGTCAGTGAAACCGCAGTAGTTATATGCAAATGCGGAATCGCCGCGGAAAAGTTCCTCTCTGATAGGGGTTCCGGTTACGACTGCCTTGCCCTCAGGGAAGAGATCCTTTGTCTCAGGGAAGTTACAGCATACCTTTGTCGCCTTTGGAAGGGCGAGCTTATTTGCAAGGCCGGGAGTCATATCTGATTCGTGTATCACCACAGGGATACCTGCTGAGTGTGCGGCAAATACCACAGGGACTGTGACAAATCCTCCCTTTGAGAATACTACATCAGGCTTGAGCTCTTTCATGAGCTTCTTTGCTTCAGATATTCCTTTAAGTACCTTGAACGGATCTGAGAAGTTCTTCATTGAGAAGTATCTTCTGAGCTTTCCTGAAGCTATGCCGTGATAAGGGATGCCCATATCTTCTATAAGCTTTTTTTCCATGCCGTCATATGAACCGATGTACTGGATGTCATATCCGTGCTTCTTCAGCTCCGGCATAAGTGCCATGTTTGGTGTGACATGACCTGCTGTACCGCCGCCTGTCAATATAATTCTCTTCATAATGATTGTTAATCCTCCTGTTACTGTGCTGAAGCCAGATACTGCTTGAGTGCCTGAGCCAGTTGATCCGGGCATGAAGTCGGCTTGAAACCGCAGGTTGTGCCCTCGAGTCTGGCGATGACGTCCTCTGGCTTCATGCCTTCTACGAGAGCTCCGATACCCTTGAGGTTACCATTGCATCCTCCGGTGAACTTTACATCATGCAGCCTGCCATCGATGACGTCAAAGTTGATCTCGACAGAGCAGGTTCCTTTAGTCTTATAAACCATAACAATACCTCTTTTCTATTGTACTTAACCAATCATTTTAATATTCGCTGATACATTCTAAGATATATGTATCCTGCTTTTTTCATCTTGAAGTATATCAAAAGAGCATGCAAAAGACAAACATTTGTCGAGCGAAAATAATTGTATACCCCGGAATGTCGCTCATATAATACTACCATCCGGACCGGCCAAACGGATGTGGGGTTAAGCCCTGACAGGATATGATCGAATAATTGAAAAGAGAGGGAAAACTATGTTTGAAATTTTGTTGAATCAGAATGTGTGTATGTATGTGATGATAGTGTGTGGGTGTATAGGGCTGACAGGACGGGCTGTGATGAGCAGTTATCTTGCAAGACTGGCAAAGGCGGCTGAGCGCATGGGAACGACGCGGAAAAAACAATTGATGGAGATGCGCAGGCGGTATGAGGATATAACATCGCTGGATGTGAACATACATGACACTGCCGCATTTGTGGACAAGTACATAGACAGGCTGAAGATAGGTTTTATACCGATAAATGTGTGGAATGGATTTGTGAAAAATATGGGATTGGCCGCAGCTGGGACAGGCATATTTGCAGCGGCGTATCAATATTATGTAGTAGGCGATGGCGTGGAGACATTGAAGATGCTGGGGTGTGGACTGGCAGCCTGCATAGTGCTGGTGGCTGCTCATAACCAGTGGAATTGTGAATGGCATATGAGGACTCTGCGTGACAGCGCCAGAAATTATCTGGGCAACAGCCTGGCAAACAGATTGAAAAAGGAAGAAGAGAAACAGACAACGAAGCAGGATACTGTTGAGGCCATGGCAGCATGCAGTGAGACAGATGAAAATGACAGGATAAAAAGAAAGGCGAAGCCTGCGCGGAAAGCACAGCGGAGTGATAAGTCAGATTATGATGCTCTGCTTGACGGAATAATGAAGAAAATGCTTGCGGACGGATAGCAGGGGTGTTGATGAGCAGGTGCGTGGCAGATGAAATGCAGGTGAAAGCCGCCTGCAGAAGCCAATAAATTCAGGATGGTAGATAGTGAGAAAGCTGTACTTGATAGCAGGACTGTATGCTGCCTGCGTGATCGGAGCCGTGCTCAGCGGATGCTCCATATATGACAAGGAGGATCTGTCCAAGATGGTGGCGACTCCGGGGGACGCAGAGTGTCAGGCGGACGGTGCGAAGAATGGGGAAGGTGATGCGGAAGGAAAAGAAAAATCGGGAGACAAGACGGAAGATGCGGAGAGTAACACGGACACAGACGGGGAGAGTCAGGGTGAGGATATGACCAGACTCAGGGATTACAGCCAGATATCGACAAAGAAATATTCATGGTACATAGTGCGGGACAAAAATCATGGAATGAGTGGCTGTGACAACAGCTTTCCGCTGGAGCAGTACGATGCGTTCTACGTGGACAGAGTGTGTGCTGAGAAGAATGAAAAGGTGATGTATCTGACATTTGACTGTGGGTACGAGAACGGATATACAGAGCAGATGCTGGATGTGCTCAAAAAGCACAATGCAAAGGGCTGCTTCTTCGTGACGATGACTTACATAAGGGACAATCCGGATATAGTAAAGAGGATGAAGGAGGAGGGACATCAGGTGGGAAACCACACGGTGCATCATCCGTGCATGCCGGAGAAGAGTGTGGAGGAGCAGAAAAGTGAGTTAAAGGAGTGCTCAGACTTTATGAGGAATGAAACTGGGTATGAAATGGATATGTATTTCAGACCGCCGAGCGGTGAGTACAGTGAACAGGTTCTGCAGCTGGCTAAGGATATGGGGTATAAGACCATATTCTGGAGTATGGCTTACCTTGATTATGATGTGAACAATCAGCCGGGGACGGACTATGTCATTGATCATTTTGCGAAATATCATCATCCGGGAGCCATTCCTCTCATACACAATGTGTCGTCGTCCAATGCGCAGGCACTTGATACGGTTCTCACAAACCTGGAGAAGGAGGGATATGAGTTCAGGTCTTTGAATGAGATGAAAATTGAATAGTAGTATCAGAAACAGAAGCTCTCTGTGCGGATCATGCTGATCCGAACGGAGAGCTTTTGTGTATTGGCAGTGCGATCTGTGTGATATAAGCATCTTTATTTGCTCCGTGGGTTGGAGGACCCTCCATAAATGAATTGCGAAAATAACCACAGGTCGCAAGATTGTTTTCTTTTGCATAGTCCAATAGTTTTTTCTGGACAGTGTCGAAATTTTCATATGGACCACGATAGTATATACAGATAGCTGCAGTCTGTGGAAGTTTTTTTATGTGTTCGTCATTGGTGTCAGGATCTGCTGCGACAGGTATGACATATCTTCCTTCGGATGTTGATTCGACAAAAACCTCTGTACACATTTTGCCTGTGGTGTCCAGTTGATATTTTTTTGTTGCCTCGATAAAGGTCTTGCGCAGATCTTCAGTTTTTCTGGCCAGATCAGAGTCTTTGAACTCCTGACAAAATGCAGTGAATGAGGGAAGAGTGGTAAAATGGATCTCCGGTTCTGATGTCTGGGACTGACGCAGCTGAAGCTGGGCTATGCACAGATCCAGCTGGGAACGGAGCGCAGTCATACGTTCAATGACATCCTCAAGCTTTTCGGTATTATTGAAGTACTTGTTAATCTCGGATAACGATAATCCTAGTCCCTGAAGAACTTTTATAATTCGTATATGTACGATGTTATCGGCAGAGTAGTAGCGGAAACCGCTGCTCTCATTTTTGTATGCGGGTGTCAGAAGCCCCAGGTCTTCGTAGTTTAACAGCATTCTTCTTGTCACTCCAAGCATTTTAGTGACTTCCCCAATTTGATATAGATTTTTATTTGCGTGATTCATATGATTTCCCTCCCCTTAAAAATAGACAAAAAAAATTGTGAATATTGCATAAATACCGCAAAAATATTGTTGACTTGAACATTGATGTACGAATTATAATTATCATAAATTGTTAAAGGGAAAGAGTCAAGAATTAACAGGAGGTAATGGTTGCAGAGAGAAAACATTAACGGACACACGAAAAAGAGGTTTTATTGAGAAAGAGAGGGAAGTGTATGAAAGAAAGAATTCTATGCAGAAAAGTTATGGCATGGCTCATGACAGCTTTCATGGTCATAACGTGTTTGATTTCGATAGGTGGTAAGAATACTGCCTACGCAGCGGCTATGGAGAATATCAAGGTAACAGACGTGGATATAAGCACAGATGGACATATGAGAGGTCTCAAGTGGGGGTGGACAACCAGCGGTTATGCCAGCGCGAGTTGCAAGCTTGGCATTCAGTCTGAGAAGTTCACGACTGGAGATCTCACAAACTTTGGTGATTATCTGAGCAGCCATAGGTACAGTGGATGGGCGAGTGCCGAGTCACCTGAAGGCTGCGGATTTAAAGGCTGGATAACAGAGAACTCGTTCTCAAGGAGTTCAGGTACATATGACAGAACGGATACCATTTCCGGAGAGGGAATAGATATGGGTACCACGGGTGTGTATTATCTGTATACGTGGACATATTACAATGGTTATGTATTCCCTGATATTTACATAGGAAGTATTGATCTGAATGCTGGCAAGATCGTGGACGCCAGCGGCAATGAAATAACATTTCAGATCGGTGGCTTTTCAGGCGGAGGCAATACAGATCCTTCGGAGGAAGAAGTTGTATTCATGAACAATGGATATCCATATGGCAAGAATATGACAAATAGTTCAATCACTCTCGTTATGGACGTGACAGGGGAAGCTGCAACATATCAGTGGCAGAGCGCAACCAGTAAGCGTGGACCATTTACAGATATTGAAGGTGCAAATGGAAGTACATATACGTTCACCCCGACTCATGGATACTGGTACAGGTGCGTGGTGGATGGTACAGCCAGCAGAGCGGTAAAGGCAGTTATCCCTACCAGTGACAATGGAAATACGTGGACAAAGCCAAATACTTGCTGGTATATAAGCAATGGAGTTATGGCTTACATGGCCAATGACAAAGGGGTTGATATTGTTGGCTTGTATACCAAGGACGGAAAGAACTATATGCTTGGAACAAGCTACGACAAAGTATGGAGATTGTACAGCAGAAGCGATTCAGAGCCTTCAGCAGAAACGGCTACATCACAAGTATCTGTGGCTTCGCTTGCAGCTCTAAGATTGTCGTTTGATCCTATGAATACTCACGATCTGATTTTTGATGCTGAACTTGGTGAGGGACAGCATTCATTTGCAATAGGAGCGGATGCGAACATTGGAAATAGTATTACAAGCTCTGACAGTGCAGATGAAGCGGTGCTTGCTGCCACTGTCAAGAATGGTGAATTACAGCAGATAGCGATGATGGGAGTTGCTAAAGCGGCAGATGCGGCAGATGATACTCCATCATTTGTTCTTTCACCTATAACACAGGCAAGTAATTACTGGATCGGGGGCTATGATTCCAGAAGAATATTTGAGTACAATACAGGTTCATCAAGCTACATAAAGGAAACTGCTGAAATAAATGGTCAGAATGCTGCATCCCTGGTTGAAGGAATAGATTCGGGATTGACAATGTCATGGACAAATGTTGAAGATGGCGGACATATAGGTTTCAAATTCAGCGTTGGAGCGGTGGCTGATGTAGGAGCAGTTACAGGACAGGTTGATTATATAACAGAAAATCTGACAGAGCTTGATGGCGATACATCATATATCATCACTGTTGATGGCGAGTCATATGACATTGTGAGTGATATGTATGGTGATATAGCTCTTGAGGGAACAGATGATAACGACGTATCATATAGTTTGTTTGGTAAAAATATAAGTATCCGCAAGAAAGACAGTCAGGATACACCTGCTGATATAACTGTTGCAGCAAGACCGGAGGCACCATCTGCACCGAAGACTCTTGCAGACATACAGAATCCAACACCAGCCGATATGGAAAGTGCTGCAGACGGCGAAGGCGTTGAGATAGTAAGCGTGACTGGCGATTCTGTGACTGTAAGCCCGCTTGGCGGACAGCAGTATCAGTATTCGACGGATGGAGCGACCTGGACAGTTCTCGATGATCTGAATGTGTCAGATAATTATGTTATCTCAGGACTTGAAGAGAATCAGAGGGTATATGTTCGCACAAGATACGTGGCTAATACGACAAAACCAGCTTCATTGTGGTCAGATGCCAAGGCAGTCTCACGTGACCTGATCGTCGGAGTAACTGCAGAAGATACAACCTGCACTTACGATGGATTGATACATAGCCCATCTGTTACAATTGCAGATGGCCTGGATGGAGCTTCTATCCGTTATTCATTGGCAGCAGATGAGCCGTACACACAGACGGTTCCAGAACTTAAAAATGCCGGAACATATAAGGTGTATTACCTTGTTACAGCAGATGAGTGTTCACCGGTATTTGGCGATGTGACTGTGACTATCGAAAAGAAAACGATCACAGCGGATAAGGTAATCGTTGATGAAAATGCATATATACAGGGAATCCAGTTCTCAGGATTGCTGGATGGAGAAGAACTGGTATATGACGAGGATTATACTGTGGTACTGTGGGACGTTACACCAGGAATAGAGAAGGTTGTAACTACATACAGATTTGGGCTTGCAACTACGGGAAATGCAGCCAATTACATGCTTCAGAACAAGTCATGGGATATGGTTCATTATCATGACTGGACGTATGAGATAAAAGAAGGCCACAGTAACAAGATAATTGCATATTGCAATGAAACTGAGAATCCGGCACACTGCGCATATCAGGGCAGAAACGAGGCGGTCAGCTGTACTGTGACAGCAGAAAGCAGAGCGTATGACGGCACAGAATATGCAGGTGCAGTTGTTAATAACTGGATAACAGAGAAGACCGGAGAGGCAGCTGTTACATATTATGAGGGAACAGGTGACACCGATTATCCGGAAAATGAGAATGCGCCGGTAAATGCAGGTACTTATAAGTTTGTTGTGAAGATAGCTGATGTTACGGCATATGCAGAATTTGAAATACAGAGACTTGACCAGAATGTTGAATTTGATGTATGCAATTACACATTTGGCGACAGTGTAGAGGCTCCAGCGGTTACAGGAGCACAAGAGGATCCTGTTATAGAGTATTACTACACAACAGAGAACAGCAACACGGATGGAATATTGTGGGAGAACTCCAGATCGGCAGATCCGGGCACATATTATATGTATGCCAAGGTTTGTGCTACAACCAATTACAATGAGTATGTAACACAACCGGTTCAGTTCACAGTTGCAAAGAGAGAAGCTCCGACAGACATAACAGCGGCAGATATTGTAAAGACATATGACGGCAAGTCATATGGAATAACAGTTACAGGTGATATTCCAGAGGATGCGGTTGTGACGTATGGAACTTCTGAGGATGCATGCGATAAGACTGTAAGTCCGAAGTACAGTCAGGCTTCAGATGAACCGTACACTGTATATTATAAGGTTGCAGCAAGGGGATATGACACGATATCCGGACATGCAACTATCACCATCAACAGAAGACCACTTGCTGTATCGGGAATCAAAGCTACATCAAAGGCTTACGATGGACAGACAGAGGCAAAGCTTGACTATTCAGGCGTTGTTCTGAATGGTAAGGTCAGCGCAGATGTGATTGCAGTTACAGCTACAGGAACATTTGACAGTGCAGATGTGGGAACAGGCAAAACTGTAAGCATCACAGATATAAAGATCAGCGGAAAGACCGCTTCAAACTATGTACTTACAGAAGATGCCCAGCAGCAGACAGCAAAGGCAGATATCACTCCTGCGGGAACAACTCTTACTGTAGAAAAGGTTGGAGCTAAGACATATGGAGGTGCAAAGTTTGCCCTCGATGTGAAGTGCAGTAGAAATGACAAGAAAACATTTACAAGCAGCAATACAAAGGTTGTCAAGGTGGATGGCACAGGCAAGGTAACTATAGTTGGTGCAGGCAAGGCGGTTGTGACAGTATCCGTTGCGGCAAATCAGAACTATAAGGCAGCAGCTGCAAAGGTTGCGATCACGGTAAACAAAAAAGCCATCAGAGTAACTGCAAATGACGCATCTAAGTATGAAGGCAAGGCGGATCCGAAGTTTACATTTACAGCGGAGGGACTTGTTGGCAAGGATAAGCTTACAGGAATTGTTCTCAAGAGAGCTGCTGGTGAGAAGTCCGGAACATACATCACAGCAAGCCAGAAGAAGGGTGCAAATCCAAACTACAATATAACATTTGCCATTGGCCGTCTTGTTATAAAGAAATCTCCAAATGTTGAACCTAGTGGAACAGAACTCTATAAGAAGACACTTCCGTTCTTCCTTATGAAAGGAAAGGGAACAGGAACAAGAATAGATCTGACATGGGATAAGGTCAAAGGTGCAACAGGATATGATGTATACTGGTCATACTATAATGGAAAGAACAACTTCAATAAGCTTGCTAATGTACCGAAGTCCCAGAAATATGCCGATAAGAACCTCAATAATAAGAGAGAATACAAGTATTTTACAGTCGCATACAAGATGTCGGGTGGCAAGAAGGTATATCTCGGCAGGACAAATACAGTCCATGTTGCAATGCCTTATGCAGCAAAGACAAATGTCCTGAAAGTTACTGTGAACAAGACCAAGGCTAACCTTGCAAAAGGTAAAACATTTAAGATCACCAAGAAGGTTAAGCTTGAGAATCCAAAGAAGAAGGCGTTAAACCATCTTACGAAGAAGGAAAGGTTCATAACATCCAATGCAAAGGTGGCAACTGTTTCATCTGCAGGAGTTATAAAGGCAGTGCGTAAGGGCACATGTACGGTTTATGTAATGTCTGAAAATGGTGTTTGTGCAAAGATCAAAGTGACGGTTAAGTAGTGCTTTAGACATGGTTATAATTGAAAACTCCTCCAAACCGGTTGTGGCTTTGGGGGAGTTTTTTGAGATTAATAGTTGATTATGGTATACCTATTTGCTAAAATTGATTCAATGTGAAAAATTTAATACAAGTAAGGAGAGAAAACAAATGGCACAGACAGTAAGTTTCGATTTTAAGAATGCAAAAGCCATGGCTACAGACGCTGATATCGCAGCAATCAAGGATCAGGTAGTAGCTGCAAAGGCAACACTTGTAAACAAGACCGGTGAGGGAAATGATTTCCTTGGATGGATCGACCTTCCAGTAGACTATGACAAGGAAGAGTTTGCGAGAATCAAGAAGGCAGCAGCTAAGATCCAGGCAGATTCAGACGTGCTTGTAGTAATCGGTATCGGTGGTTCTTACCTGGGTGCAAGAGCAGCCATCGAAGCTTTAAGACACAGCTTTTATAATTCAGTTGACAAGTCAATCCGTAAGACTCCTGAGATCTACTATGCAGGATCAAACATCAGCAGCACATACATGGCTCATCTGCTTCAGGTGATCGGTGACAGAGATTTCTCTATCAACATCATCTCCAAGTCGGGTACAACAACAGAGCCTGGTATCGCTTCAAGAATCTTCAAGAAGAAGCTTGTTGAGAAGTATGGCAAGGAGGGCGCAGCAAAGAGAATCTACGCCACAACGGACAAGGCAAAGGGAGCTCTCAAGACACTTGCAACAGAGGAAGGCTATGAGACATTTGTAGTTCCTGATGATGTAGGAGGACGTTTTTCAGTTCTCACAGCAGTTGGTCTTCTGCCAATAGCAGTAAGCGGTGCTGATATAGATAAGCTTATGGAAGGCGCAGCTTCAGCAAGAAAGGATTGTCTTGCACAGGACTTCGACGATTCAGATGCTATGAAGTACGCAGCAGTAAGAAATGTACTGTACAACAAGGGTAAGTCAATCGAGATCCTTGCTAACTTTGAGCCAGCACTTCACTATGTATCAGAGTGGTGGAAGCAGCTCTACGGCGAGAGCGAGGGTAAGGATGGCAAGGGACTCTTCCCAACAGCTACGGACTTTACAACAGACCTTCATTCACTTGGACAGTTCATCCAGCAGGGTTCACAGAACCATTTCGAGACAGTTATCAATGTTGTTAACCCAACATGTGAGATTGTTATGGAGGAAGAGGACTCAGATCTTGATGGACTTAACTATCTTGCAGGCAAGACAGTTGATTTTGCAAATAAGAGTGCTATGAACGGAACTATCCTTGCACACGCAGATGGTGGAATTCCTATCATCCAGATCAACATCGACAAGATTGATGAGTTCACTCTCGGTGAGCTGTTCTACACATTTGAGTTTGCATGTGGTGTGAGTGGATACACACTTGGTGTAAATCCATTCAATCAGCCAGGTGTTGAGAGCTACAAGAAGAACATGTTCGCTCTTCTCGGCAAGCCGGGCAACGAGGAGCTTGGCAAGAAGCTTCTTGCAAGAATCAACGGTTAATAGATCTTTACAGATTAATATATAAGAGATGCAGGTGTGTTTTGCCACACCTGCATTTTTTTGCAATTCTATATTTCTTGTAATCAGAATCGCACAATGTTATACTTATGAAGTGTATAGGCTCAGAATTGAGCCTGATCATTTGCATTGTGAATGGAAGGATAAGAAGGGCAGTGACATATGAATGAAAAGAGAGATGTAGAGGGGCTGTACAACCGATATAGACAGGTTCCATTGTATCTGATAGGAATGTTTTGTCTGATGACAGTGTTCATGTATTTTGTCGGAATAGGAGCCGGCGTTATAGCCACCATTTTTACGGCAGTATACGGAGCGGTGAGCATTGTTGTTTTCCTGAGGATGAATGCTTTGTCCCGCGACAGATATGTGGAATTTGCCATGGAGCACGGCAAGATGCAGAAGGAGCTCATAAAGGAGTTCCCGGTTCCGTACGCATTGCTTGACGAGGATGGAAAAGTTGTGTGGGTGAACGACGAGTTCTCAGGTATAACGGAGACCAGTAAGAGAAAGCTCATGAAGCTGAATATAGTTCAGGTATTTGAGGAGGTTACCGAGGAGAGTCTTCCTTATCAGGAGGATGTCACCGAGGGAGAGATAGCATTTAACGGAAGAGAATACCGTTATGAGATCAGACGTGTACAGGTGAATAAGGTTGAGCCTGCTATGGAAGAGACGGATGCCCAGCCGGGTGAGGCCGGCACAGACGGAGATGGGGCTGATGAGCAGAAGAAAGAGACGAAGTCTTCGCACGGTGGTTCAAGACACCACGGCAAGACGGACACCTTCCTTGCGTTCTACATGTTTGATGTGACAGTGGTGAATCAGCTCGCTCAGGAGAACCATGACCAGAAGCTGGTTGCGGGTCTCATATATATTGATAACTACGATGAGATATTTGAGTCGCTTGAGGAAGTACGACACTCTCTTCTTGTTGCCCTGGTCGACAGAAAGATTAACAAATACATGGCAAATGTCGACGCCATAGTCAAGAGCCTTGAGAAGGACAAGTACATGTTCGTGATGCCACAGAAGTATCTGGATCAGCTCAAGGAGAACAAATTTGCCCTGCTCGATGAGGTCAAGGCTATAAATATCGGAAATGATCTTCCGCTTACACTCAGTATAAGTCTTGGTACTGATTACAAGAGCTTTATAGAAAACTTTGAGGCAGCGCGTTCCGCCATGGAGCTTGCTCTGGGCCGAGGCGGCGATCAGGCGGTTATCAAGTCCGCCGACAGGATCACCTACTTTGGCGGTAAGAGTCAGGGAACGGAAAAGTCCACGAGAGTTAAGGCGAGGGTTAAGACTCTTGCGTTCAAGGAGCTTCTTGAGACCAAGGAGAAGGTTATAATCATGGCCCACAAGAATCCGGACATGGATGCTTTTGGTTCAGGTATAGGAATATACAAGATGGTGACTGCGCTGGGCAAGACGGCGCATATAGTTGTAAATGAGGTGTCATCGGCCATAAGTCCGATATACGGCAATTTCACTTCGAGCAATTCCTACCCGGCAGATATGATAATCAACAACGATCAGGCGCTCAGTCTGGTCGATGACGACACGGTCGTAGTTGTGACGGATGTGAATAATCCTACGCTCACGGAGTGTGAGGAACTGCTGGCATATGCGAAGAGCATAGTGGTGTTCGATCACCACAGGCAGACAAAGGATGTCATTGCAAATGCGACACTGTCGTATATAGAGCCATTTGCGTCATCTGCATGTGAGATGATCGCAGAGATGCTCCAGTACATGGATGAGAAGATAAAGCTCAGGCCTACAGAGGCGGACGCCATGTATGCCGGAATACTCATTGACACCGACAACTTCCTGAGCAAGACCGGTGTCAGAACCTTTGAGGCAGCCGCGTTCCTGAAGAGAAGCGGTGCGGATGTCATGCGAGTAAGGAAGATGTTCAGAACTGACATAGAGACCTACAGACAGAAGGCGGAGGGTGTCAGCCACGCAGAGATGGTGCTTGATGCATTTGCCATATCAATCATTACACCTGGGGATGGCCCTGAGTCGCCGGTGGTACTCACCGCCAAGATTGCAAATGAGATGCTGAACATCGCAGGTGTCAGAGCTTCGTTTGTAATAGCGCAGATGGGTGCGGATGTCAAGATAAGTGCAAGAGCCATTGACGATGTCAATGTCCAGATAATCATGGAGAGAATGGGTGGCGGCGGTCATGCAAATATCGCGGCAGCTCAGTTTGAAAATGCGAAGGCAGAGGATATAAAGAAGGAGCTTGTTGAGCTCCTGAATGAGATGTATAAGGAAGGAGATATTTAGGATATGAAGGTCATATTATTACAGGATGTTAAAAGCCTTGGAAAGAAAGGCGCAATGGTAGAGGTAAATGAGGGCTACGCAAGAAATTTCATCATTCCTAAGAAGCTCGGCATGGAGGCAACTCCAAAGAATATGAATGATTTCAAGCTCCGCAAGGCTCATGAGGAGAAGGTGGCAGCAGAGAATCTTTCTGATGCCAAGGCACTTGCGGCAGAGCTTGAGAAGGCTTCAGTAACTGTTAAGATCAAGGTTGGAGAGGGCGGAAGAACATTTGGCTCAGTATCCACAAAGGAGATCTCAGATGCCATCAAGAGCCAGCTCGGCAAGGATATAGACAAGAAGAAGATCGTTATGAAGGACTCCATCAAGGCGTTAGGAAGCTTTTCAGTGAAGGTCAAGCTTCACCCTGAGGTTCAGGCAGAGCTTGCTGTAAAGGTCGAGGAAGCATAAGGAGTATAGATAAAACATGGAAGATGCATTTGCAAGAAAAAAGCTTCCCTACAATCTGGATGCCGAGAAGTCTGTTATAGGTTCCATGCTCATGGACAGAGATGCCATAGTGGAGGCGTCCGATATGCTGACCAAGGAGGATTTCTACTACGGTCAGTACGGAATATTGTTCGAGAATATGGTAGAACTGTTCAAGGAGGGTAAGGCGGTCGATCTGGTAACCCTGAAGAACAAGCTTGAGGAGAACAATGTACCTGATGAGGTCATAAGCACCAAATCCATAGCGGAGATATTGGAGACGGTTCCGACATCGGTGAATGCCAAGCATTACGCAGAGATCGTGGCGGACAAATCCATACTCAGGAAGATGATAAAGCTGTGCGAGGAAGTGGAGAAGGACTGTTATCTGGATTCTGAGGGAGTTGAACAGCTTCTTGAACAGGCCGAGAGCGGTGTGTTCAATCTGATAAAGGAGAGGAACGGCTCCAGCAAATTTGTGGGGATCGACAGGATCGTCATGAACGTTATCGAGCAGATAGAGGAGGCTTCCAGAAAGAACACAAGAGTAACAGGTATCCCTACGGGATTCATAGATCTGGACAATATGCTCACCGGTCTCCATGGATCGGAGTTTATACTGGTGGCTGCTAGACCTGCCATGGGTAAGACGGCATTTGTCCTTAATATTGCCCACCATGTTGCTGTGCGCAAGGGAATTGCCACTGCGATATTCAACCTGGAGATGAGCAAGGAGCAGCTTGTAACGCGTATGATAGCCATGGATTCCCTGGTTGATTCCCAGAAGGTACAGACGGGACAGTTGGCTGAGGACGACTGGGATCAGGTGCTTGCCAGTGCGGAGAGTATAGCTGCCGCACCGCTGTACATAGAGGATAGTTCAGCACTCACCATATCCGAACTGAGATCAAAATGCAGACAGCTCAAGAGCAAGAACAATCTTGGACTCATTATCATCGACTACCTGCAGCTTATGAGCACGACGGGACGAGTTGAGTCGCGACAGCAGTTCGTATCTGATATGTCGAGATCGTTGAAGATGCTTGCCAGGGAGCTGGATGTGCCTATCATAGCGCTGTCACAGCTTAACCGAGAGGTTGATAAGAGACCGGATCACAAGCCTGTGCTTGCGGATCTCCGAGAGTCGGGATCTATCGAGCAGGATGCCGATGTGGTTATGTTCATATACAGAGATGATTATTACAATCCTGATACCGACAAGAAGGGTATCTCGGAGATAATCATAGCTAAACAGAGAAAAGGTGCCACCGGATCTGTGGATCTGGTATGGCTGCAGGAATACACGAAGTTTGCCAACAAAGAGCACTAAATATATTATGTTTTATAAGGAGAATTGAAAATGGTAGTTGAACCAAGAGTTAAAGATTTTATTTGTACAACAGCTCATCCGGTGGGATGCGCACAGAATGTAAAGAATCAGATCGAGTATGTCAAGTCAAAGGGAGCAGTTAAGAGCGATAACGCACCTAAGAAGGTTCTGGTGATCGGAGCGTCAACAGGATACGGACTTGCATCACGTATCGCAGTTGCATTTGGCTATGGCGCAGATACCCTCGGCGTTATGTTTGAGAAGGAGTCAAATGGACGCCGTACAGCAACCGCTGGCTTCTACAACAACAGAGCATTTGAGGAGGAGGCTCACAAGGCCGGACTCTATGCAAAGTCCATCAATGGCGACGCGTTCTCAGTCGAGATCAAGGAGCAGGTTATCGAGACCATCAAGGCAGACATGGGCAAGATAGACATGATCGTATACAGCCTGGCTGCCCCTAGAAGAACAACTCCAGATGGAACAAAGTACACATCTGTACTCAAGACAGTAGGTGAGGAGTACACCAACAAGACACTTGTACTCAAGGACAACACCATCACAGATGCACATATAACAGCGGCAAATGATGACGAGATCAATGCCACCATCAAGGTAATGGGCGGTGAGGACTGGATCGACTGGATGCAGGCACTCTCAGATGCCGGAGTTCTGGCAGATAACGTGATCACAGTTGCATACTCATACATAGGACCAAAGATCACATTCCCTATCTACGCTGAGGGATCGATCGGACAGGCAAAGAAGGATCTGTACAAGTCAGCAGACATTATAAATGAAAAGTTCCCTAACATAAAGGCGAAGATAGCCATCAACAAGGCTCTTGTCACACAGTCAAGTGCAGCTATCCCTATCGTACCTCTGTATATCACACTTCTCTACAAAGTTATGAAAGAGAAGGGACTCCACGAGGGATGCATAGAGCAGATGCAGAGACTGTTCATGGATAAGATCCTGGATGACACCCAGGTGGACGACAACGGATTCATCCGTATGGACGACTGGGAGATGAGAGATGATGTTCAGGAAGTTGTTGCTGAGCACTGGGATACAGTCAACAATGACAATGTCAAGGATATAGCAGACATCGATGGATACTGGGAGGATTTCTACAACATGTTCGGTTTCAAGATCGACGGTGTGGATTACTCAGCAGATGTTGATATCATGTAATATTCATGGGTAGTTTCAATATATAAATACTACAAATGCCCCACAGATTCATAGAATTTGCGGGGCATTTCGGTAAGCGCTTTTTTGGTGTGCCTGACCCATTATTTTCGCAAGGAGGAAGACGGTATATGTACAAATATTTATTATTTGATCTTGATGGAACCATCACCAAGTCTGAGGAAGGAATATTCAACTGTATAAAATATGCTCTGGACTGGGCTGGAATTCCATATCCTGAATACAGAGTATTCAGAAGCTTTATAGGGCCGTCCCTGTATGATTCTTTTGTGAGAGAATTCGACATGGATGATGCAAGGGCAAAGGAGATGGTGGCCAAGTACAGAGAGAGATACAACGTGGTAGGTCTCTTCGAGGCTGAGGTGTACGACGGAGTGGCAGACACCCTGCGTGCCCTTAAGGAGAAGGGCTGCATACTCTCAGTTGCAACCAGCAAGCCGACAGAGCCGACACTCCGTATCCTTGAGAAGTTCGATGTGGGAAAATATTTTGACGTTGTAGTTGGAAGTAATCCCGACGGAACAGGATCAGACAAGAAGCACATCATATCCCAGGTCCTTGAAAGCCTCAAGAAGGATCACGGACTGACAGAAGATATGATAAAATCAAACCAGGTTGTGATGATAGGCGACAGACGCTACGACATAGAAGGTGGCAAAGCCTGCGGCCTCCAGACCATAGGAGTCCTCTACGGTTACGGCAGCAGGGAAGAATTCGAGGCAGTCGGCGCCGACAACATAGTAGAAAGCCCAGAGGAAATCCTGAAATTGTAGATTGCAGAGCAATCTGAAGAAAAAAGATGGCGGCATGTTTTGAGAAAAGATTACGCTTAATTTGAGAAAATCAGTATGTATAATAAAAATTCTTATCGAAATATGTCAGGAGAATGATCTGAAAAGTATATATCCAACAAGATCAGGATGACATACTCTCCAGGGATATAAAAATTGGGTCTCTATATATGTAATCGGTAGCGAAGACGCCTGAACTTTGCTGCTTACTGCTAAGGCGGAGCTCGCAACGCCCTTATAGCGAGCGGGAGCCGCGTGCAGATATAAGCAAAGCAAAGTGAGGTAAGTCGAGCGTGATTACATATATAGAGACCCAATTTCTGTCCCTGGAGAGTATGTCATCCGTCCGTTCGTCATATCATCTCCTGACATTTGAGATATACCCGAAGAACGCTCCGATGATCCCCCCGATAATGTGGGTGAGATTCGACACATTGTCCTTCACAAACACTCCGTCAGCCACCTGTCCGCCGATATAAAGCACTGCAACAAGTATGAAGGTGAGCGGTATGGAGCCGTCCTTTATACATGCAAAAGAAGACAGAAGAATGTATGCGAATACCACTCCGCTGGCGCCGAGCAATGCTGTACCAGGGAAGAATATAAAATGCACGATTCCTGTCACCAGTGCGGTGGTGATGGTTACGATGAGCAGATCCTTTGAGCCGTATTTTTCCTCAAGTAGTGGGCCGATCACAAGCAGCAGCGTCATGTTGTTGATAAGATGACTCCAGCTTGCATGACCAAACACATGGGCAAACATGCGGATGTAGGTTAAAGGATCGGTGAGAGGGGCTCTGTATACTTCAAATAGAAGAAAGTTACTTTTGCCGCCTGTGAGGATATTCAGGAGATAAGCTCCCAGACAAGTGAGTGCAAATGTAAGTACCACAGGTGAGTTAAAGGATATTCTTAATATGGTTTTGGATTTTGTCTTTGACATGGATCGGTTCCCCTCTTATTCATATAGTATAGAAAAATATTACCAGCGGTCATCCGCTGGTAATATTTTTTAAGCGTCATAATCTGGCATATCGTTAAAGTACATCTTGTAGAAGTTGGTACTCTGTTCGAGAACCCTCATGGTTGATGGAAGCGGTACGGCGATGAGGTCGTTGAACTCATACTCTCCGGCTGCTGAATCAATCACATGTCCCATCTGAGTCTCATTATGTGTGTAATCGGCGTTGAAACCGCCGTATTTATTGCCACGGGCATCAAGACGTATCCACTTCTTGAGATCCGGGTGATATACCGCATTAAGTGCATGCATAGCCATAAGTCCGCCCTTGTGCTTGATACGGATATAGCAGAATCCTGTATATAAGTTGTTGGCACGAAGCAGTGCTGCCAGCAAATTGGCCTTTGAATAGCTGATGCCCGTGCTGGCTTCCAGTACATCGGAAGCGCTGATAGTTATTACTGAAAAGTTGCTGTCATATGTGTGAGAAATCCTATCCCGGACAAAATAGTAACATGCCTGTATGATCTCATCACTGCTCTTGCAATCTGCAGCAAGTTCCTTTGCCTTTGCAGCGACGATAGGATTGTCATAATTTACATACTTGTCGTATTGCAAATATGCTGAATCCTTATTTCTCTGAATTAGTTGCATTGTGTCATCTCTCCTTTATTACTTGGAATATGTAGAACTTCAGATAATAAGATTCATCTGCAGCCCATAATATTGGGTGATCAGGAGCCTGTGTGCGGAACTCTACCTGGCGAAGTCTTACATGTGAATTCATGGCGGCCTGTTTTATGGTCTTGGTAAATAACTCGAAATCCATAAAATGTGAACATGAACAAGTTGCAAGGAATCCACCATCCCTTACGAGTTTCATAGCACGCAGATTAATCTCGCGATAGCCTTTGACTGCGTTCTTTATTGAATTTCTTGATTTTGTGAATGCCGGCGGGTCAAGTATGACAACGTCAAACTGTTCGCCTTTTGATTCCAGTTCAGGAAGAAGATCAAATACATCTCTGCACTCAAAAGAGACAGTGCTCTCCAATCCGTTGAGCGCTGCATTCTCTCTGGCCTGGGCAATAGCAAGTTCTGAAGCGTCTACTCCCAAAACGCTGGAAGCACCGGCTATGCCTGCATTGAGAGCAAAGGAGCCTGTGTGTGTAAAGCAATCAAGAACCTTTGCATCTTTACATATTCTCTGAATAGCAAGACGATTATACTTCTGATCCAGAAAGAATCCGGTCTTCTGACCGTCTTTCACATCAACAATATATCGAACGCCATTTTCATTTATATGAACCTTTGTGTTAAATTCGTCACCAATAAACCCTTTATAGGTATCCATCCCCTCGTGTTTTCTGACTTTTGCATCGCTTCGTTCATAAACACCCTCGATTATTATACCATCATTTTTAAGTATATTTTTTAAAATATTTATTAACAAATTTTTAACTTTGTCGATGCCGAGTGCCAGTGATTCGACAACAAGCACGTTTTCAAACTTGTCAATGACGATTCCCGGCAGAAAATCAGCCTCGCCAAATACGACACGGCAGCTACTGGTGTCGACGGTTTTCTTGCGGTAATCCCATGCATCCTGAAGTCTCTTTGTGAAGAATGCCTCGTCGATCTCGGTGTCCACATGTCTTGTGAGCATGCGGATGAGGATCTTGGAGTTGGTATTTATGAATCCTTTGCCGAGTGGATAACCGTCGAAGTCCTTTACTATGACGATGTCGCCGTTCTCAAAGCTGCCGACTATGGTGTCGACCTCATTGTCAAATATCCATGCTCCGCCGGACTTCAGAAGTCGTCCCTCTCCCTTTTTTAATGTAACAATAGCTCCCATAATATATGTATCCTTTCTCTGTACTGCCGTTGGCAGACATTTTTCGTTGTCTGTTTTTGAATTTTGCGGATTTATTTTACCATATGTAGACAAATAATCCAAGATGGGGCAGCTTAACACATTTGTAACAAAAAACTTGTAAAAAAGTTATACTTGTAAAAAATATGTAACACGTGTATACTACGAGCGTAGCAGAATGCACACAAACGTCAGATTTCCTGCGGAAACTGATGCTTAATAAAAAGGAGGACAGTAAAGATGTCTACAATGAAGACTAATATTGCAAAGAGAGAAAAGAGCCTGATGGCGGCAAAAGCTATAGGTAGTCTTATGGCGATTGCTGTATTGGCTATTGTGATTTTTTCTACAAATGTGGTGACACAGGCAGATGAGATGGGAGCTGACGGCACGGCAGTTCTGGCCACAGCATCAGATGCAGTTCAGAGTGGAGTGATACAGGATGAGGATGGTTACTTCAGATATTATGTTAATGGTGAAGTGCAGAAAACTGCAGGCTGGATAGATGCCGATGATGGCATCAGATATCTTATAGATGAAAATGGCGTGGCAGCTATGAAGTTTACACGTTCTGGCGATACCATCAAGATATACAGATTCAGCGCTGATTCAAAGGACTGGACGATCTGCAGGAACGAGTGGCAGACAGTGGATAACGTTCTCTATTATCTGAACAATTCCGGACTGTGTGAAAAGATATACGATAATAGCAGCAAGAAGGCAAAGTCACTGAGCAGCGGCAAGCTTGTCCAGGTGAAGAACCAGATGCTTATTCTCAACGATGGCAGAACATATTATTTCAATTCAAATGGTGACAAGGTCACAAAGGGCGGTTGGTATCATATAAATTATGACAATATGGTATTTGTAACAGGCGGTGGATCCCACTATGTAAAGGAGAGGATCTACAAGGCATCAGGCATTTTCAGAAAGTATTCATTTAACGATTCAAAGAAGAGCTGGGATATGAACAAGAACCTGTGGAAGAATACAGGCAGAAAGCTGATGTATTTTGATGGATCAGGCACATGTACCATTCTGTATGATCAGGCATCGAATATATTGTACAGATACATATCAAGCAGCAAGTCATACAAGAGAGTCTCAAATGTGATCGACAAGCTCAACGGAAGCAGATACTACTTCTATGATGCAAATGGAAACAGACGTACATCATCAGGATGGAAGAAGGTAAATGGAAGTACCGCTTACTACGTATGTAACGGCGGATATGTTACCTCAAGATATACAGATCAGAAGGGTACAAAGAAGGTATACGACTTTGATTACTCGAAGAACACATGGGTGCAGAAGAAAAATATGTGGAAGACTGTCTACCGCAGCAGATATTATTTCGGCTCTAAAGGCGTAGCAACATTAAGTTATAACAACAATACCCAGAAAGCGTATAAGTTTACTGGCAGAAAGTGGAAACCGGCAAAAAAAACTATAATTAAGATTGGAAGTGCTAACTATTATTTTAATAGTGCTGCGAAGCGTGTTACAAAGGCAGGGAAGTACAAAACATCTAATGGCTACATAGCATATGTCAACAGAAGAGGCGTTGTATATAAGAGAGAGTACGATCTCTCGGTCAAGAGATATTACACTATCGATCTTGGTAAGGGCAGAAAGACAAGAGTATATGGATATTATGATATAGGCGCGGCAAACAGACTGAGTAAGATGGTCAACCAGCATCGTGCAGAAAATGGACTTTCAAGCCTTAAGGTGTCAACATCTCTGACAGAGACCGCTACCACAAGAGCAAAGGAGATAAGCAACAAGTACAGCCATTACAGACCAAATGGAACACTGTGTCTCAACTCCATGTACGAGTTGTACGGAGAGAATCTTGCATGTGGTTTCAGTGGTGGAGATCTCGTATTCAGAGCATGGTCCAAGTCGACCGCACATGACAGCAATATGCTGAATACTACATACAAGACCATGGGCGTTGCAGTATTTGTGGCTCTCAAAAATGATAAACAGGGATATAAGAGATATTATGTCCTTACATTTGGCAAGTAATTTTAATTAGGAAATTAGTGGAAAATAAGACTGTTAAATCCCTCAAATTAAATTGAATTATATGGAGAAATAGAGTACCATACATAGTATAAGGCAAATAGTCGGATATAGAATTTGGCTAGTTTGGGAATGGAGATTGTGTGTGGGTTTCATATATTCGTCTTTAAATAGAGGTGCCGGCGAGAGTGTGGCACTATTTGACAATAGAATAGCCAGGATGCTTCCTTTTGTCACGGGAAAGGCATATTTTGACCTCAGGAATTATGATGCCCAGACTGGAGAATTCGGAGTATATATTGAATGGGATGGTGAGCTTGAGGCAGTGCTTGGATATTCACTGCCGGCGGGAGGATATTTCGTCAAAGCAACCACACTGCAGGCGTACAGATTCCACAGGCTCGACAGTGGATTGCCGGTATATATGAAGTTGATAGCGCAGAATGGCAGACTGTATCCTTACAGGACATATGTCATGATGGACGGCAGACCTTTCAGTGTGGAATTCGGCGGTGGAGTTCTGATCCCTTTTGAGGACAGATACGAAGAGCTTGGATGCGAAGCTGCGAAACAGACTGTGGATACTGGAAGCCGGAAGCTTTTGATGGGAAGTCAGAGTGGAATGACAGGAAGCCAGCGTTTTCAGTGGAATGGCAGCCGGATGAGACAGTTATTCGGTAGTCAGGGAGGCTTCAGATACCTGGCGGGTAGCCAGTATAGAATGATAGGAAGTCAGCGGTTCTGGTGGAATGGCAGTCAGATGAGACTGCTGTTTGGAAGTCAGGGAGGCTTCAGATACCTGGCGGGAAGCCAGTACAGAGTGTTTGGCAGCCAGCGTATGTTGTTGGGTAGCCAGAGAATATTGTCAGGCAGCCAATATAGAATATATAGAATATTTGGAAGTCAGCGGATAAAAAATATGCCGATGGTGCTTGAAAGTGACACACAGCAGCCACAGGACAGTATGGATTCAATCAGAACAAGCCAGGAGCTGATGGTTGAGTTCCCTCAGGAGTGGCAGCTTATCAACAGAAGCAGAAGACCGACCAGCCGGATTGGTGGCAATGCTAAGTTTGGATATGGACTGGATCTGATCTAGTACATGACCGGATCTTGGAGGATATATGAAGGATATAGAGGGATTCCACATATTGTGGACTGCTCCTTATTTTGAGAAAAGTAAAGATGACACTTACAGCATGCAGGATTATGAGCTTTTGACCATGATCCTGTCTGCTCTTATGTGGAGAAAAATGAATGGCCCTATCACACTTTACGGTGATGCAAGGGCCATTGATTATGTTGAGGGACAGGGATTGTCGCATATATGGAATGGCGGCATAAAAGAGATACAGGTTCCTGACAGCATATC
>OHEP01000541.1_pt1 | contig 25216 bp, 22 predicted proteins | sample 1567271 | NCBI WGS metagenome assembly OHEP01 (sample SAMEA3879577, study PRJEB24766) | human gut metagenome | biome: human-associated habitat; feature: feces | place: USA | collected 1985/1987
ATACGTCCGAGGTCGTCGATACGGCGGACGATTCCGGTAGCTTTCATATATAAATTCCTCCGTTGTTTAAAAATAACAGCATTTCTGCCTGTGGTGGTATTGTCTGTCTTTTCCGTGGAATTATTCATGCGGTTTCGACAAAAAATGCGAACGACTAGTAAAAACGGCATGCTTGAAATCCATGTGAGTTTGTGTTATAATCAAATCAGTTTATTATGGGAACCTCTAAAAACCGATAAAAACGCCGTGTTGAAATTGATAATTGCCGTTGTCGTGCTGATTATCGGAGTGTATTCAATGCCGTCCTTCGTCAGCACAGTACAGATGTGGTTTTAGAGGCGGTCTTTAAATAATAGGTTATTTCGACAGCCGGCGCCGTTTGTTGCCGGAATCATGCAGATTTTCCGAGCGCCGGCTTATCTTCCGCGAACCTGCATTTCCGGCTCGCGGGCAGGAAGTACGCTATCTCCGCCACGGCGGTTATCGCCCATGAGAAGCTGTACAGCAGGTACAGCGACGTTATCGTCTGGAAGTGCGCGAATATAGTGTACACCCACACCACCCGGAATACGCAGGAGCCCATTATCACCATGATGGTCGGGACTACTGTCCTGCCTATCCCGCGGGCGGCGGCTATGGTGCAGTCCATGAAGGCGGCGATGGGGTAGCTCCAGCCCATTATGTAGAGCCGCTCCATTCCGGCGTTTATTACTTCCGCGTCGTTCGCGAACAGCGACAGGAACCCCCGCCCGAACAGCATGAGCAGTCCGCCGAGTATCGCGCCCGCCGCGAAGGAGTAGGTAAGGCTCACGGCGTAGCTCTTCATCATTCGGGAGTGGTTCCCGGCGCCGCGGTTGCGGCTTATGAAGCTGGCGCAGGCGGTGTGTATCGCCGCCTGGACGTTGAATATTATCGCGTCCGCGTTGGCTGCCGCAGAGTTTCCGGAAACCGTTATCGCGTCGAAGTGGTTCACGCCGGTCTGTACGAACAGGTTCGCCACGGCGAAAACCGCGTTCTGTATACCCGCCGGAATTCTCAGCATGAGCACGTCGGCGCACGCCTTACGGCTGATGTACTTCCGGGAGGGTCTGAGCGCGCAGCAGTCCCTGCGGCGCACGAGGTGTACCACTATCAGCCCCGCCGAAAGGTACTGCGAGATAACGCTCGCCGCCGCGACTCCTGAAGCCGCCATTCCGCAGCAGATGACGAAGAAAAGGTTCAGCGCAACATTGAGCGCTCCGGCTGTCGAGAGGTATATCAGCGGGCGCTTGGTCTCGCCGCAGGCGCTGAGTATTCCGCTGCCGAAGTTGTACACCGCCATTGCCGGCATTCCCAGGGAGTATATCCGCAGGTAGGTCACTGCCTCGGTTATAAGCTCGGATTTCGTCCTGAGGAGGGTCAGCATAGGCTCCGCCAGGAACAGACACACCAGGCAGACTATAACCCCGATTATCCCGCACACCAGCAGCGAGGAGTGCACCGTCATTCTGACGCCCTCGTCGTCGCCTGCGCCCAGTCTGTGCGCCGCCCGGACGTTAACGCCCGCGCCCATTCCGATGAGGAACCCGGTGAAGAGCGACACCAGCAGGGTAGTGGAGCCTACCGCGCCGAGGGCTATGTAGTCCGCGAATTTCCCGGCTATCGCTACGTCGCTGAGGTTAAAGAGCACCTCCAGAACCTGGGTCATCATAAGCGGCAGGCTGAACAGAAGTATGTTCTTCCACAGCGAGCCTGTTGTCATTTGTATAGAACACGTCTTTGTATTCATTTTATTTCCTTATCCATGAATTTTTTGTTTTCCAGCGCGGCGGAGGCACCGTGCCTTCACCCGCCAGGATATCATATCACTTTAGGCGGGAATTGTCAAGCGCGCACTGTGCCGGAGCATGAAAAAACAGGTGCGGCGTAACTCCGCATATTTGCGCCGCATGCGCGGAATTCCTCCGTGAAGCGCGGCGCGGCGCGGCAGTGAGAGGCTCCGGGGCGCACGGCGGAGATCTCCAGCACGGAGCGTTCCGTGCCGGGGAACAATCGCCGCAATCGGCTTAACGGCGCGTTTTGGCGGCTGTTTTCCGGAAAGGGCTTGAAATTCCCGGGGATTTGTGGTATGTTATTGTTGCAGGGGGAAACCCGCAATAAACATATGTGCAGAACAACAAGGAGGAATCATCATGGATTTTCAGATCGTGCTGCCCGGAAAGACCATCGCAGGCAAGGGCGCTTTATCCCGCGCAGGGCTTGAGAAATACGGAAAGAAGCCGCTTATCGTCACCGGAAAACATACCGCGAAGTCGCAGGCGGCGGCGGAGCTTCTGAAATACGCGCCGGGGGGAGTTGTTTTCGACGGCATAACCGGCGAGCCTACCGTTGAAATGATAAACGCGGGAGTCGCGGCGTATCATGAGAATTCCTGCGACCACGTCATCGGCATCGGCGGCGGAAGCGCCCTTGACAGCGCGAAGGCTATAGCCGCGATGTCGGCGCTGGGCGGGAACATCGCGGACTACATGGGAAAAGAGATCGACGGAGAATTCCCGCCGATGGTGCTTACCCCGACCACGGCAGGGACAGGCTCCGAGGCTACGAAGTTCACGATAATCACCGACACCGAAAAGGATATCAAAATGCTGCTGAAGGGCGACAAACTGCTTCCGGATCTCGCCGTGCTGGACTATTCCTACACGCTGTCCGCGCCGAAGTCAGTGACCGCCGCCACCGGCATGGACGCCCTCACCCACGCCATCGAGAGCTACACCTCCAGGAAGGCGAATCCCATCACCGACACCTTTGCGCTGTCCGCGCTGAAGCGGATTTTCGCGAACCTCCCAACGGCGTACAGCGAGCCGGAAAACGAAAACGCCCGGGAACAGATGCTCATTGCGGCATACGAGGCGGGGGTATGTATCAACAACGCCTCCGTCACCATCGTACATGGAATGAGCCGCCCCATCGGTGCGCTGTTCCATGTTCCGCACGGGATATCCAACGCTATGCTGGATATAAAGTGCCTGGGATTTGCGGCGCAGGGCGCTCCCGGGAAGTTCGCAGAGGCTGCCCGGGCGGTCGGCGTATCCTGTAATGCTGACGACAGCGCCGCCGCGCAGGACTTCCTCGCGGCGCTTGAGAAGCTGTGCGGGGCGGTGGAGATACCAACGCTCGCGGAGTACGGCATAGACCGCGGGGAATTCTTCGCCGCAATGGACAAGATGGCTGACGACGCCCTCGCCAGCGGAAGCCCCGCCAATACCATCAGGGAGGTCGCCAAGCAGGATATTCTTGACATTTACGCCTCTCTTTGGGATTAAATGATGTGCCGCAGCATAGTCAGCCACTGTGCCAGAGGCACAAAAAAGGCGTTTTTTGAGCGAATTTCGCAAAAAAGGTTGACACAGCACAAATAACACGCTATAATCAGTACATAAAGCAACGGCGCTTGAAGCCCTTACGGGTTCAGGCGCCGTTTGTTTTTTATCAGACAGAAATACAGAAGCAAAGGAGAGTTTTTATGTACACATGCAGCTATGACAGAATGAAGGACAAGATCGAAACTTTCAGCAAATTCGGCGACGCAGGCCACGGCGGTATCACCCGGTATTCCCTTTCGCCGGAAGCTATCCAGGCAAGAAACGAGTTCCGCCGCAGAATGGAGGCGATCGGCGCGGCCATCGAAGTGGACGACGTTGCGTGCATGTATGCGACGCTCCCCGGCTCCGACCCGGACGCAAAGCGCATCGTAATGGGCTCCCACGTGGACAGCGTAAAGAACGGCGGCAACTACGACGGTATCCTCGGCGTGATGAGCGCGATGGAGGTGCTCGAGACAGTCGCTGAAAAGAAGATACCGCACAAGCACCCGCTGACCGCGATGATCTGGACAAACGAGGAAGGCTCGCTGTATCCGCCGGCAATGATGTGCTCCGGCATTATCTGCTACGACTACCTGCCGGAGGATATCCGCAGCAAGTTCAAGTTTGAGGACATGATGGCTTCAAAGAGCATTCTCGACAACAAGTCTACGTTCGGCGAGGCGCTGGAGAAGTCCGGATTCAAGGGCGACAGAAAGTATCGTATCTCCCCTGAGAAGTACATGTATATGTTCGAGACCCACATCGAGCAGGGTCCTATCCTCGAGGACGCCGGAAACGATATCGGCGTTGTCGACTGCGTGCTCGGAATGTTCAACTACCGCCTGAAGTTCTACGGTCAGACCACCCACGCAGGAACGTTCCCCATGCCGAAGCGCAGGGACGCATTCCTGGCGGCTTCGCAGGCGCTGTGCTACCTCCACGAGGAGATAGACAAGCTGGGATATTCCGACCTGGTTTACACCACCGGCGAGGTCGTATGCCACCCCTGCGTGCATACATGCGTTCCGGATTTCTTCGACTTTTCGTTCGACGCACGCCACGAGGATCCGAAGGTGCTTGAAAAGGTGCTGGAGATCGTCAGGAGCTGTGCTGAAAAGACCTGGGCTGGCTGTACCTGCGAGGTAGTCAAGGCATGGAACCGCGACACCGTTTATTATGATAAGAAGCTCGTAAGCTACGTCAAGGCTGCCGCCGAGGAGACCGGAATCAAGCATCAGTATATCCACTCCGGCGCGGGTCACGACGCTCAGTTCTGCGCTTACATGATACCCACAACGATGGTGTTCGTTCAGAGCAAGGACGGCCTCTCCCACTGCGAGAAGGAGTTCAGCTCCGTGGAGCACTGCACCGAGGGCGCTACCGTAATGCTCAACGCAGTCCTCAAGGCGGATCAGGACTGATATCCGGTCCCGCGGAATAACAAAGCTTCGGGCGGCTTCGGCTGTCCGGAGCTTTTCTGCGTATAATGAATAATTTATAAGTTGAAAATTCGTTTTTGGCCCGGGCGGTTCCGGCTGAACGTCCTGGCGCACGGGGTGAAATTTCCGGCGGGGCGTTCCTGCACGGGAGGATCAGAGCATGGAGGGCTCCGGACAGATATTCCGGCAGCATTTTTGTTGTGCCTGCGCACAAACTGCGTGGTTATGCGGCAGCACAATTCGCATCAGTGTGTATGTTTTCCCTATATTTCAACCATGAATGCATATTTTTTGTTGTGGAAATCTCCTAAATGTTCTCCGGCACATTGACAATAGAGAAATTATGCTGTATACTTGTATCATAAACCAAGGGAACGAAGAAATGAATAACAAATCTTCGAATCCTGCAAAATCAAAGAGATCAGAGGATCAGGGCAATGGCGCCGCAGATGTCGCTAATGCCCTGATTTTTATTTTAAGGAGTGATCAATATGGCAAACGAGAAAACAGAGATCATGCTGGACAGCATCGGCATGGTGTACAAGGATCAGGGCGGAAACGATGTCACGGCGCTCACCAACGTGACGCTGGACATCAAGAAGGGCGAGTTCATCTCGCTGCTCGGTCCCTCGGGCTGCGGCAAGACGACGCTCCTCAGAATAATCGCGGACCTGCTCCACCCGACTTCCGGAACGATCACGGTCGGCGGAGTAACTCCCCGGGAGGCGAGGCTGGCTCAGCGGTACGGAATCGTATTCCAGAGCCCGGTGCTCTACGACTGGCGGACAGTCCGCAGGAACGTGATGCTCCCGCTGGAGATAATGCACGTCCCGAAGGGCGAGCGCGAGGACATCGCAGACGGAATGCTCGAGATGGTAGGGCTAACGAACTTCGCGAACCACTATCCGAACCAGCTTTCCGGCGGCATGCAGCAGAGGGTCGGAATTGCGAGGGCGCTGGCGATACGCCCGGAGATACTGCTGATGGACGAGCCGTTCTCAGCGCTTGACGAGTTCACCCGCGAGAAGCTCCACATCGACCTGCTGAAGATCTGGCGCAAGACGAACAAGACCGTAATTTTCGTAACGCACAACATTTCCGAGAGCGTGTTCCTTTCCGACCGCGTATGCGTGCTCTCACCGCACCCCGGGCGGCTCTCCGCAGTGGTCGACATCGACCTGCCGAGACCCCGCACGCTGGATATGACGGACACGCAGGAATTCACCGAGCTGGTCGCCAGGGTGCGCGGCAGCTTCGAGGGCGTCTGAGGAGGGAACGGCATGACAACAGCAAAAAAGGCGCGCGGCGGGCCGCTTCCGGCACTGAAGCGCTTCGTACATTCAAAACACATGGTGACGCTGGTCTGGATACTCGGCATAGTGGTCGTCTGGGAGATATTCGCCTGTATCGTGGCGGCGACAAAGCGCACCCCGGTGAACGTTCTGCCGCACCTTTACGAGATAATCGGGTCGTTTTTCAGCGACAAGAAGGTCACCGGCAAGATGACGATGATAGAGCTTATCGGCACGGCGTGCGGCGAGACGCTCTCCCGGGCGGGGATAGGCTTCCTGGCAGGAATCGCGGCGGGCTACATACTGGCGCTGCTGATGAACCTCTCGAGGGTGGTCGAGAAGATAGCGTTCCCGTATCTGATGATAATTCAGATGATACCTATTCTGGGAATGGCTCCGATAATCCTTTCGATAACCGGCGACATCAATTCCGCTAGAATAGTCATTGCGGCGATACTGACCTTCTACCCGGTGTCAACGAACGTGCTGGCGGGGTTCAGGTCGGTTGAGAAGGAGAAGCACGAGCTGATGTACAGCTACGCTGCGAACAAGTTCCAGCTCTACACGAAAACGCTTATCCCGGCGTGCATTCCGTATTTCTTCACGGGGCTGAAGATCTCGGCGCCGATGGCGATAACCGCTTCGATACTGGTGGATACGCTCCAGGGCGGCAACGGACTCGGCTGTATGCTCTCACAGTCGCTCAAGGGCGGCATGACCCGTCTGGTTTTCTGGGATATCGTGCTGATAAGCGCGGTGATCGGCATACTCAGCTTCGTGCTGATGGGGCTGATTGAAAGGCTGCTCTGTCCCTACAAGCGAAACAGGTCCAGTGACTAAGGAGGGAAATCATGAGAACGAAAAAATGGCTGGGCATGCTGCCCAGCGTGGGACTTCCGCTTCTTTTCGGAGTGATCGTATTCATGCTGTGGCAGACTCAGGCGCTTCATTCCTGGCTCGGCACTGACACGATAACCCTTCCGCTCCCCACCAGAATAGGCGAGATAATCTCGCAGAACAAGGACAGCATCGGCAGCCAGGTCAAAATGACCCTGACGGTCGCGCTGGGCGGACTGGTAGCAGGAAGTATCCTGGGGTACCTCATCGCGGTGATCGCTTCGATATTCCGCAAGTGGGGCGCCGGCGGACTTACGATAGTATCCGCGTTCAACGCGATCCCGATCGTGGCTCTGGCTCCGGTTATCAACAACTGGACGCGCGACGTCAGCAATGATGTTTCCATCAGAAGCACGCTCGCAAAGATAATCGTTGTGACGATATCCTGCACGGCGGCGATGAGCGTCAATGCGTTCCGCGGGCTTACCGAGCTGAAGCCCTTTTCCGAGGATCTCATGACCTCCTACGCGGCGCCGAAGATCGTGGTTTTCACGAAGCTGCGGCTTCCGAACTCGCTGGCGTACGTTTTCACGGCGCTGAGGGTCAGCGTTCCGGCGAGCGTCATAGGCGCGCTGGTAACGGAGTATTTCGCGGAGGACACGGTGGGCGTCGGCAGGCAGATACGCGAGAACATCGTCAAGGGACAGTACCCCACCGCGTGGGCGTATATCGCGACGGCATGTGCGATAGGAATAGGAATGTACATAATCCTCATGCTGGTTGAAAGATTGGTGCTGAAACGGAGAAAGGCGTAACGCTTCCGTTTGGTATAGAACAAAAGGTATTAAAGAAAGGCAGGTACACACTATGAAAGCAGAAAGAAAGAGATTTTTACTTGCAGGAGCTGCGGCTATACTCGCATGCATGCAGTTTACAGCATGTTCCGGCGGAACTTCAAGCACGGGAAGCACTTCCTCCGTCAGTTCTGATGGAGGCGCTCAGGCAGACGATGTTTCCGCAGCAGACAGCTCAGCGGCTGAGGAAAGTTCCGATTCTTCCACAGGAGCAATGACCCACGAGGAGATAATCAAGTCCGCGGCGGCTGAAAGCACTGTCGGCAACTGGGGTCTCGGCAACGAGTACGAGATCCAGGCTCTGCTGACAAAGTACGGACTCCCTGCCGACTATATCACACAGGACTTCACAATGGACCAGTTCGACAGCGACAGCGTCAAGCTGGCTTCCGCGATGACCTATAACGAGCTGGGTCTTGTAAAGAACGACTACGACGGCGGCTACGGCTACGGCGACACCGTAAGCACCATCGACATGAACGACGAGGGCGTTGCGATGCTGGAGGACAACCTGTTCACCTCCAAGGCGTTCGCAGAGGCTAATCCGAATACCGTAAAGGCGTTCGTATCCGCTTCGATGAAGGGCTGGGCTTACGCCTGCGAGCACCCGGACGAGGCAGCGGAGATCGTATTCGAGGCAGGTTCCTCCGTATCCGCAGACCATCAGGCGTATATGGCTTCCGAGGTCGCTAAGCTGGTAACGACCGACATGAGCGGCAATACCGTTTCCGCTTCCGACGTGGGCAATATGGACGAGGCGGCAATGCAGCAGACCCTCGACCTCGCAAAGCAGTACATCATTCTCGAGGACAGCGCCTCAAAGGATAAGCTGGCTTCCCTGACCCTGGACGATATCCGCAGCGCGGATTACCTCGCATACGACCCGGCAGCGGACGGCGCTCCCGAAAAGACCTCCGTGTCCGTACAGCTCAAGTGGCTGCCGCAGGCTCAGTTCATGGGCTACTACGTTGCTAAGGCTAAGGGCTACTACGACGAGGTCGGCCTTGATGTGGACATCATCTCCGGCGGCGGCGACATCTCCGAGACCACCGCAGTTTACAACGGCACCGTTGATTTCGGCGTAACATGGGTGTCAAACCTCATCAACGCCAACGCGGGCGGCATGGAGCTGCTGGAAGTAGCTCAGGTATATCAGAGATCCGGTCTGGTGCTGGTATACAAGAACTCCAACTACGGCGGCTGACGGGCTGGCGGGGCGGCGATAAAGGCACCTTTCTCACCACCCCTGGTATGTGGGATTTCATAAGTAAGTAAAAAGGTTTCATTTTCGGCAGACCCCCGCTGCTGCGAGGGTTTGTCGGAAAGCCCGGCGGGGAGCGTCTCCGCCTGGTTTTCCGACAAATGCAAGTTTGCCAGAACAATATAAGGAGGCTTTCGATATGGACATGATAATCAGAAACGGCACAGTCGTCAGTGCGACAGGCTCTTACAAGGCTGACGTCGCGGTAAAGGACGGGAAGATCGCCGCAGTCGGCAGTATCCCGGATATCCCCGGAGCGAAGGTGGTGGACGCAGCGGGCAAGCTGGTGCTCCCGGGCGCTATAGACGCCCACACGCACCTTGCAATGCCGTTCGGCGGCACGGTTTCCTCCGACGACTACTTCGCGGGGACAAGAGCCGCGGCGTGCGGCGGCACCACAACGGTGTTCGACTTCGCGCTTCAGGATTTCAACGAGACTATGACCGATACGTTTAACCGCAGGAACGCCCTGGCGGCTCCGGACGCGGCGGTGGACTATTCGTTCCACATCGGCGTCAAGGATATCCACGGAGACCTCCTCGACAGCATAAAGGACGCCTGCGACATCGGCGTCACCTCATACAAGGTGTTCATGGTATACGATTTCGGCGTTAAGGACGGCGTGTTCTACCAGCTCCTTGCAAAGTCCAAGGAGTTCGGAGCGCTCATCGCAGTGCACGCCGAGAACAACGAGCTGGTGAACACCCTCACCGAGAAGTACATCAGCGAGGGCAAGACCGACGCGTGGTATCACTACATGAGCCGTCCCGAGTTCGTGGAGGGCGAGGCGGACGAGCGCGCCATCAATCTGGCGAAGGCTGCGAACGCTCCGCTGTACATCGTACATCTCGCGAACAAGCAGGGCGTTGAGGCGGTGACAAAGGCGAAGGACGAGGGCTATGAGATCTACGCCGAGACCTGCCCGCAGTACCTTGAATTCACCAGCGGCGTTTACAAGCGCGCAGACGGCAGGAACTTCGTATGCTCGCCGCCTATGAAGGGTCAGGAGTCGCAGGACGCCATCTGGGAAGCTATAAAGCGCGGCGACATCGACACCATCGCCACCGACCACTGCCCATTCCAGCAGAGCGAGAAGGACTGGGGTCTGAACGACTTCCGGAAGATTCCGAACGGCTGCGCCGGGATCGAGAACATGTACCCCTACATGCTCGGCAAGGCGAACGACGGCGTTATCGGCTTCGAGAAGGCTGTGGAGCTGTGCTCCGCCAACCCGGCGAAGATATTCGGCTGCACCGACAAGGGCGAGATAGCTCCCGGCAAGGACGCGGACATCGTCATCTACGACCCCGCGAAGGAGTTCACGATACATCAGGAGAACATGCACTCCGACTGCGACCACACCATCTGGGAGGGCGTGAAGGTACACGGCTATCCCGTTCAGACCTACTCCAGGGGCAGGCTGGTGTTCGATAACGGCGAGTTCGTCGGCGAGCGCGGCTGGGGCAGGTTCGTTAAATGTGCAAAACATAAGGCAAAATAAAAACTTACCGTGCAGGAGGTAACGATATGAAATACGCAGAACAGATACTAAACAATGAATCGGCGCGGTGTATGCTGTGCGCGGAGGCTCCCTGCACGGCGGCTTGTCCGGAGGGCTTCGACCCGGCGCGGTTCGTCAGGGCGGCAAGGTTCGAGAACGCGGCGGTCGGCGCCGGGTACGTCTCAGCCGCCAGGTGCGCGGAATGCTCCGGCGAATGCGAGAGCGCCTGCCTGCACTACGAGTCTCCGGTGAAGATACGCGAGATGATAAAGGCGGCTCCGGAGCCGGTGAAGGCTGAGGAACTGACCGCAGACCTCTCGATGGAGTTCTGCGGCGTGAAGTGCGAGAATCCGTTCTTCCTCTCGTCGTCGGTGGTGGCGAGCGGCTACGAGATGTGCGCCAACGCGCTGAGAGCCGGCTGGGGCGGCATAGTCTACAAGACGATAGGCTTCATCAGACCGGACGAGGTTTCACCCCGGTTCGACGCCATCGGCAAGGAATCCACCCCGTTCGTTGGGTTCAAGAACCTGGAGCAGATCTCCGACCACCCGCTGAATGAGAACCTTGAGATACTACGGCGGCTGAAGCGGGAGTTCCCGTCGAAGGTGATAGTTTCCTCCATAATGGGCAGCACCGAGGAGGAATGGACGGAGCTTGCAAGGCTATCCGAGGAGGCGGGCTGCGACATCATCGAGTGCAACTTCTCCTGCCCGCAGATGGTGGGCGAGGGGCTGGGCAGCGACGTCGGGCAGAATCCGGAGCTTGTGAGAGCCTACACCGCAGCGGCAAAGCGCGGAACGAAGCTCCCGGTGCTGGCGAAGATGACCCCGAACATCGGCAACATAGAAGTCCCCGCGACAGCCGCGAAGGAAGGCGGCGCGGACGGCATAGCCGCGATAAACACGGTAAAGAGCCTGACGCGCGTCGATCTGGATACGATGGTCTCCTGCCCGGGCGTTAACGGAAAGTGCTCCGTTTCGGGGTACTCCGGAAAGGCTGTGAAGCCGATAGCGCTGCGGTTCATTCACGACATGGCGGTCTGTCCGGAGCTTTCCGGGACGCCGCTGAGCGGTATCGGCGGCATAGAGAGCTGGCATGACGCGCTGGAGTTCATCGCGCTGGGCTGTGAGAATATCCAGATAACCACAGCGGTAATGCAGTACGGCTACCGGATAATCGACGACCTTATCTCGGGAACGAGGGCTTATCTGGCGGCGCACGGAATGTCACGGCTGAGCGAGCTTACAGGTTCGGCGCTCGCGAACATAGTTCCGGCGGACGACCTCGACCGCAGCACGGTGGTCTATCCGGTGTTCGGCCGGGAAAGCTGCGTCGGCTGCGGAAGATGCTGCATCTCCTGCATGGACGGCGGACACCAGGCGATCGCGATGGGCGCGGACAGAAAGCCGCACCTCACCGGCGGGAACTGCGTGGGCTGCCTGCTGTGTACGCTGGTCTGCCCGACCGGCTCGATAACCCACAGCAAACGGGTGAAGAAGCCCGGAAGATGATCGGAGAGGAGGGCGTTTATGGCGATCACACTTGCAAGAATATGCGCGAACGCTGAAAAGACCTACGGCATGAAGCTCATCGCAGGCAGGGCGGGAATGGATAATTTCGTCCGCTGGGTACACATCGTTGAGGACAGCGAGGTTCCGGACTTCATGCACGGAAACGAGCTGGTGTTCACTACTGGTATCGGTCACAAGGGCAGCGGCTGGCTGCTGGATTTCGTTCGGCAGCTCAAGGGCAAGAACGCGGCGGGCGTAGTCGTGAACATAGGACCGTACATAAACGCCGTTCCGAAGGACGTTATGGAATACTGCGAGTGCAATGCGCTCCCGCTGTTCGTGGTGCCGTGGTCGGTGAGGCTCATCGACCTGACCTACGATTTCTGCCACCGGATCATTTCCAACGAGGAGAGCGAGACCAGCCTTGCCGGAGCGTTCCGCAACCTGTTCTTCGCGCCGGGGAACCGCGACGAGTACGCGCCGGTGCTGGAGCGCCGGGGCTTTCACGACATGGTGAGCTACACGCTGCTGGCGGCGCAGCTCTCCCACCCCGACAAGCCGGGGAGCGGCGACGAGTGGCGCGGCATGCGGTTCCTGGTGCGGAAGATATGCGCAAGCCCGCAGTATCCCTCCTGCATATTCATACAGGAGAACTATCTTGTGATAGTGCGGCAGCATATCACTCCGCAGGAGGCGGGGAGGCTCGCCGAACAGCTTGCAGCCGCGGTGAGCGAGAACTGCTCCGAGCCTGCGGGAGTTCACATCGGCATTTCAGACAACGGGCTGGGGTACGACGGGATACATTCCTGCTACCGCGAGGCGGTCTCCGCGATGAGGCTCGCCGTGATGAAGAAGGCTCCGGTAATGCACTATCACGACATCGGCGTTTACAAGCTGCTTTTCGGCGTGGAAAGCTCCCGTATCCTCTCGGACTACGTGGACAGCACCCTCGGCAAGCTGCTGGACTACGACGCCAAGAACAACACCGACTGCGCCGATCTGCTGCGCTGCTACTTCGAGAACGACTGCAGCGTGAAGGAGGTCGCGGATATCTTCGGCGTTCACCGGAACACGGTGAACTACAAGCTCAAACAGATCCGCGAACTTCTGGGCAGCAGCTTCAGCGACGAGGATAAAATGAATCTGCTTCTGGCTTTCCGGGCGAGGGAACTGCTCAACATGGAAAACTCAAAGCTGATAATGGAGGACGATTCTTATGAATGCAACTGAAATCAAAACCAACCACACCAAGTACAATTTACAGTCATGGTCAAAGCAGAAGGGGCTGAACCCCATCGCCGTGGAAAAGGGCGAGGGTATCTACTTCTGGGACTACGACGGCAGCAGATACACCGATATGTCCAGCCAGCTCGTCAACCTGAACGTGGGCTTCGGCTGCCGCCCCATCATCGACGCCATCAAGGAGCAGGCGGAGAAGTTCTGCTTCGTCGGCCCGAGCTACGCCTGCGAGAGCCGCTCGAAGCTCGCCGAGATGGTCGTTGACCTTATGCCGGACAACATCGCGAAGGTGTTCTTCACCAACGGCGGCGCCGACGCAAACGAGAACGCCATCAAGATGGCGAGAATGTACACCGGAAGAAAAAAGGTGTTCTCCCGCTACAGAAGCTACCATGGCTCCACATTCGGCGCTGGCAACCTCACCGGCGAGCCGAGAAGGTATCCGCTGGAGCCTGGTATCCCCGGCTTCGTGAAGTTCTTCGACCCGTACATGTACCGCGACAACCTCCCGTTCGCAAGCGAGAAGGAGTACAGCGAGTACTACGTTAACAAGCTCCGCGAGCAGGTCGTCTATGAAGGTCCCGACACGGTTGCTGCCATCGTTATGGAAACCATCACCGGCTCCAACGGCATCATTATCCCGCCGGAGGGCTACCTTGCGGGCGTACGCAGGATCTGCGACGAGTTCGGAATCATGATGATCTGCGACGAGGTAATGGCGGGATTCGGGCGCACCGGCAAGATGTTCGCGTTTGAGAATTTCGGCGTAAAGCCCGATATCGTAAGCTTCGCGAAGGGCGTTACCTGCGGCTACGTTCAGCTCGGCGGCGTTGCGGTCAGCAGGAAGATCGCGGACTACTTCGACGACAACGTATTGCAGTGCGGTCTGACCTACAGCGGACACCCCCTCGCATGCGCAGCCGGCGTTGCCTGCCTGAACTACTACAAGGACAACGATATCCTGGGCAACGTAAATAAGAGCGGCAAGGTGCTGGGCGAGATACTTGAGGAACTCAAGGCAAAGCACAAGTGCGTCGGCGACGTGCGCTACATCGGTCTGTTCTCGGCAGTCGAGCTGGTAAAGGACAAGGCGACAAGGGAGCCTCTGGTGCCCTACGGCGGCGACAAGCTCGGAGTAATGGGCGGCATCATCGGAAAGCTCAAGGCGAAGAAGTTCATGACCTACTCCCACGAGAACATGATACTTGTATGCCCGCCGCTCATCATCACTCCGGAGCAGCTCCGCGAGGAGATGGTGAAGCTTGACGAGGTCCTCGCCGAGGTAGACGCAACTCTTTAAAAGGAAGGATCGATGAAGCATGGCTAATTCACAGCACTACGCAGACGCTCCCACGGTGAAGCTGGAGGATTACATTCCGGTGAAGATGTTCCGCACGGTGCACCGCACGGAGGCGGACCTGCCCGGCGGCATAACCGAGATAAAGGTAATAATCGACATTGAGAGACCCTTTGCAAAGAAGCTGTCCTTCAGGACGAGCAGCAGCGGCAGGATACACGGCTTCGTCCGCATGAATGACCTGCTGAAGTCGATCAACACCAAGTCGGACAAAGCCTCCACGGTACGCCGGATAACCCTCAACGACTGGGGTGCGAAGGCGCTCATGGTAATTGAGATGGAGAACGACAGCGAAAAGCCGTTCTTCGTTCCGATAGCGCAGCTAAGGGATCTTCTCGAGAACTGCCGCCGCGCTCCGGAGCAGTCAGCCAAATAATTTTCCGGGCGCATTCCATCAGGAGTGCGCCCGGAACTCCGTCAAGCCTCCCCGGCGCCTGCGCGGACTTTGTCCAGCATTGCGAGGTACTCGCTGCGGATACTATCCGGTTCGATTATCTCGGCCTTGCCGCCGAACTGGAACACCCACCCGAAAAACGGCTCCTTAGCGACCACCGGGGCGTACACCGTGAAGCTCTCGCCGTCCTTCGCCGGAACTATCCGCACCCCCATGCCGAACCTGTCCAGAACCGCATTGACGAGGGATTTGTCGCAGCGCAGCACCACGTCGGATTCCTCGCCGCTGAACATTGAAACGTGGGTCAGTATGTAGTCCTCAAGGTCGAAATGTGGGTCGGCGCGGCGCGCGGGTTCGTCGATTATCTCGACCTTCTCCATGCGGTCTACGCGGAAGTTTGAGTAGGTCCCGCGGTGGTCGTTCCACGCCACGAGGTAGTAGTGGTCGTTGTCCCACACCAGGGCGTAGGGCGTGCACACCCGCGCTTCGTCGCGGTATTTTTTGTTCTTGCGCATGTCGTACTCAAAGTACCGGAAGGATATTTTCTTCTTCGGAGCCGACGATATCGCCCGCTGGATAGTATCCACGTTGTAAAGCACCGCTTTGTTGGAGTTCTGCCGGACCCTCCCGGAGACGTACACCGTGCGCTTTATCTGTGCGGCTTCCTTGTCGCTGCACAGTGTGGAGAGCTTCTTGAGCAGCGCCGCCGACTGGCTTTCGGAAAGCAGCTTCGCGGAGCTTACCGCGTCAGCGAGGAGCTTCAGCTCGGCGAGCTCGAAATCCCTCGTCATAAGTTGGTAGGAAGCCGTCCTGCCCATCGTCATGCGGATATCCATGCCGTATTTTTGCAGCGCCTCCACGTCCTCGGAAAACGCCTTGCGGCCCTCGGTTATCCCGTAGTCCGAGAGAATGTCGGTTATCTGGTTTCTGGTCAGGGCTTCGGTCTCGCTGGTGAATTTCTGGAAAATATCCCGCAGATAAAGCAGCTTGAGCCGCTGTGCGCTGGTGTCCTTCTCTGCCATTAATAACGCTCCTTTGTGATTTATTCTGCGCATTTGCTGATACATATTATAGCACGGTCAAAAAGGAAAACTGCGCCCATAAAGGCGCAGTTAGTTTTTTATTTCCTGCTCAGTCAACGAACTCAACTGTGAACCTGGGATTCTCTGCCTCGGTGTCGGTCAGCACTCTGCGGAGCGCGGCGGCTTCCTTCGCGCCTACGGCTTCCTCGAGCCTGGAATTATTCAGTATCTTCACGTGGGCGTCGAACTTATTTATCTCACAGAGGTAATCGTGCAGCGAATCCAGGGTCTCGCCGTAGCACTCCGCGAAATCGAACGCGGCAATGAATCTGTCGTGGATAGTGTACATGCTGTCGATGGAGGCAGCGTCGATGATAAGTGTTTTCATGGTTTATTCCTCTCCGTATAATAATGTGAAGCTCGCGTAGTGGTCGCCGGTGTAGTATATCAGCCCGTCCGATGAGAATATTATCCGCTCCGCGCCACGGCTGGAGGCTCCCAGCGTGTTTACGTCGCACTCGGTATAGCTGTGACCCTCCGGCAGCAGACCCTCGTAATTCCCGAACCGGTCGCCGCCTATGCACATGCCCGGCGCGTATGGCTCCAGGGAACCCCCGCCCCAGCCAAGCTCCCGCGCCTGCTTCTTCGTGATGAAGTTCTGCGGCAGCTTCCCGTAGGTGTGGATATACAGCGCGACGTCCTCCTTGGTGGTGTAGCTGCCGTCCTCGGCGATGGAGCTTTCCGTCGGCGCGTCAGGCTGTACGGAATCCTCATCGGTCTGCGGGAAGCCAACCTGCCCCTCGCCGGAGGTCTGCGGAACGTCAGGGCGCTCAGGCTCTGCGGACTGCTCCTCCGGCTCCTGGGTCTGAAAGAACTCCCGCGTTACCGGGGAGCTTTCCTCTGCGGTCTGTATTATCTCGCCGACTATCTGCGACAGCTCCGGGAATACCCCGGAAGCCGTATCGGCGGAGCATGCCGTCAGCGACAGCGCCGCCGCCAGAGCCAGGATAAGGCAAGACAGACATTTAAGGCGGGTCAGCTTTTTCATAAATGGTTTCCCTTTTCCGAACATAATATAACTTATTATAACATATTCTGCGCGGATTGTAAAGTACTATTTACCGCGCCGCCAGGTATAAACAACCCGGAATACTTACATATACTGGCGGGAATTCCTTATCTTCTCTTGCAAAATACCCAGTAATATGATATAATACATAGCTGTTCGGAATGGAGGCATTACACGACATGGAAAATAACAAGGGTATTATAACGAGGTCGTTCAGGGCGGCGTTTCCCTGCACTATACCGATACTTGCGGGGTTTCTGTTTCTGGGAATGGCTTACGGTATCTACATGAACGTTTCCGGGTTCAGCTTTGTTTACCCAATGATAATGGCGGCGGTGATTTTCGGCGGCAGTCTGGAGTTCCTCGCGGCGCAGATGCTGCTTTCGCCGTTCGCGCCGCTCCAGGTGCTGATGGTGTCGCTGATGATACAGGCGCGGCACCTGTTCTACGGAATTTCCATGCTGGACAAGTTCAAGGACATGGGCTGGAAGAAATTCTACCTCATCTACGGCATGTGCGACGAAACGTTCAGCATAAACTGCACCGCTGAGATCCCCGAGGACTGCGACCGCGGCTGGTTCTACTTCTTCGTAACGCTGCTCAACCAGCTCTACTGGGTCGGCGGAGCCACACTGGGAGGTCTGCTCGGGAATCTCATCACCTTCGACACGAAGGGTCTGGATTTCGTGATGACAGCAATGTTCATCGTGATATTCCTGGAGCAGTGGCTCAAGGAGAAGCGCCATTTCAGCGAATGGGCGGGTCTGGCGAGCAGCGCTGCCTGCCTGCTGATATTCGGCAAGGATAACTTCATGATACCCGCGATGATATGCATACTGCTGCTTCTCACCGCGTTCAGGAAGCCCGTCGGGCGGAAGGCAGGTGAGGAAAAGTGACCATCGCCGAACAGATAATCACCATCGCGATGTGCACCCTCGGGACGATGGCAATGCGTTTCCTGCCGTTCCTGGTGTTCCGGCAGGACAAGCCTGCGCCGAAATCCATACAGTACCTCGGGAAGGTGCTCCCCGGCGCAATTTTCGGAATGCTTATCGTCTACTGCCTGCGCAGCGTTTCCGTGACGGAGTATAGCTGGGGTCTTCCTGAGCTTATCGCAGGAGCCGCCACGGTCGGAATTCACCTGTGGAAGCGCAGCATGCTGCTGTCCATCGCCGCCGGGACGGTTATCTACATGCTGCTGGTGCAGTTCGTGTTTGTATAATGTGAACCTCTATGCAGCCCCTTCGTTATATAGTATCTACAAAAATGTCGGAAAATGTGCGAAAAACCGCTTGATTTACCATGATTTTTGTGGTATTATTAATTCAAGAAATTTACATCACGGCAGGACATTTTCTATAAATGTTCAAATGTTCGGCTCGCGGTGTGATATGCAGCACCGTATGATCCGAATGACACCTGCGCGGCGCCGCAAAAAAAGGGAGGGTTTTCTATGAAATCTATCGGTATGAGGATACTGGTAAGCTGTATCCTTACAGTCGCAATTTCGCTGTTCACGCTTGGCGGATTTGCCTGCATCATGACCTACAACAGTACCGTAAGTCTGGTAAACAGCAGCATGACCGCTTCGGCGCAGGTCGCGGCGGAGCGCGCATACTGGGAGATGCGTTCCTATACCAACATTGCAAGGGAGCTTGGCACAATGTCCCAGCTCTCAGACTCGTCGACCAGCGACAGCGAACTCAGCGAAATAGTTCAGCAGATCATTGAGCGTCACGAACTGCAGAAATGCAACATCATCAAGCCTAACGGGGAAAGCCTCGACGGCAACAACTATTCCGACCGCGAGTACTTCCAGAACGCGATGAAAGGAAATGTCACCGTAACCGAGCCTATCGTTTCCAGAGTGACCGGCGAACTGATGATCATAATCGCGGCTCCTATCTGGAAAAACGGCATTACCGACGGCGAAACAGCGGGCTGCATTACCATCGTTCCTGATCCCGAATTCCTCAACGATATCGTGAGAAGCATAAAGGTCAGCGATAACTGCGGAGCCTACATAATCGACAAGAACGGCAACACCATCGCCGACCTCGACAGCGAGATTGTAAAGCGCGGCGAGAACATCGAACAGCTTGCGGCTGCGGACACCTCCGGTCAGGCCGGATACAAGACGCTTGCAAAGGCGCACGAGAGCATGCGTGCAGGCGAATCCGGCGTTGCGCGGTACACGCTCAACGGCGTAAGCAAGTTCCTTTCCTATGCCCCGATCCAGGATTCAAACGGCTGGTCGCTTGCAGTTTACGCTCCCACCGGCGACTTTATGGACTCTACATCCCGCGCTATTGTGATGACCGTGATCCTTCTTATTGCTGCATGCGTCGTTTCAGCGTTCATCTCCGTTTGCCTCGGCAGAAAGATTGGTTCCTCCGTAAGAGCATGCACCGAGCGTATCGAGAAGCTCGCCGTGGGAGACCTCACAAGCCCGGTTCCCGAGGTTCATTCCAAGGACGAGACCGGACGTCTCTCCGAGGCGACAAAGACGGTCGTCAGCAACCTCAACAACATTATCAGCGATATCGGGCGCATTCTCGAGTCAATGTCCACCGGCAACCTGAACGTACATACTGCTGAGAATGAAAAGTTCTATGTCGGCGACTGCCAGAAGCTGCTCCACTATGTCCGCGATATCAACCACAAGCTCAGCGCAACCATGTCCGAGATAAGCACCGCCGCCGACCAGGTTGCGGCAGGCTCCGAACAGGTTTCCTCAGGCGCGCAGGCGCTGTCACAGGGCGCTACCGAACAGGCTTCCTCCGTTGAGGAGCTGGCTGCGACCATCAACGTGGTATCCGAAATGATACACGAAAATTCCAAGGACGCAGAAGATGCAAGCAAATGCACAAAGGAAGCCGCCGAGAAGCTCGGCGACACCTCTGCGAAGATGGAGAACCTCATCAGCGCAATGGAGGAGATCAAGAATTCCTCCGCAGAGACCAAGAACATTATCAAGACCATCGAGGACATCGCGTTCCAGACGAATATACTCGCGCTGAACGCGGCGATAGAAGCCGCGCGTGCGGGTGAAGCCGGAAAGGGCTTCGCGGTCGTGGCTGACGAGGTGCGCAACCTTGCCGCCAAGTCCGGCGAGGCTGCACAGAACACCACGAACATGATCGAAGGCACCGTTTCCGCAATTGAGAACGGCAGCGCCATCGTGAACGAAGCTGCCGCGATGATGACGGCGGTTGTAGAATCCTCTGCAAAGGTCGAGGAGATCAACAACAAGATCTCCGATTCCACAAAGGAGGCTGCGGATTCCATCAAGCAGATTTCTATAGGAATCGATCAGATCTCCAACGTAGTCCAGACGAACTCCGCGACTGCGGAGGAATCCGCTGCGGCTTCCGAGGAGCTTTCGGCGCAGGCTGCAACGATGAAGGGCCTTATAGGGAACTTCACGCTGCGTGATTCTGACGCCTCTGCCAACCTCTGATAGTTCAACAAATTAAGATCCCGCAGCCGTATGGCTGCGGGATTTTTTCATATTACGGTTATTTCCCAGAGTATCAGGGAACCGTCCATGCCGCTCATATCCACGGCGCAGTATTTTACGTTCCCATCGGCGTCGGTGAAGGAGATCCCATTGTTCGGGATATCTCCCAGGAACACCAGACTCGCTTCCAGCGGACGCTCCGGCGTAAGCTCGGGCTGCGAGTACAGCTCCTCGGCGGAGAACGTGAAGATCCCGTTCTCGTCGATGTCCTGCATTGCTATCGACAGCAGCCTGAAGTCGCTGACCGTGCTTTCTGCGGAGAATACCACCTTTACGGCTGATTCGCTGACCTCGGTTCCGTCGGTCTGACTGAACGTGTCGTGCTCACCAAGCTCCGGCACGTCCTCAAGGTACTGCGCCTTTACCGGAAGGCTCTCAGCCGTTCCGGTTCCGGGAAGCTCACCGGTCGGCATGGTTTCCGGAGGCTCCGCGGTATTTACAGGCTCGGTGCTCGGCGGTTCGGCGGTGGCTTCCGCCTGTGCGGAGCTTTCCGGCGTGGACTCCTTCGGCGCAGTTACGGACTGCTCGGACTGGCTGGTTTGGCTGGTTTGGCTGGACTGGCTCGGCTGGCTCCCTGGCGATGTGATGTTCCCGGTGCAGCCTGTCATCAGAAGCAGCGCAGATAGTATCGCGATTCTTTTTTTCATATAGCACCCTCCTTTGGTCTTTCTATTATACCCGCTTTTCCTGAAAAAGTCAATCCTAATTTCAGAGCGTCAGAATTTCTGAATTTTTCACATTTAGGTGTTGACATAACCCCTAAAAGAGTGTAAAATAAATATGTATGCGTTAATTGAATTCCGGGAAGGCTCCCGGGCTTGAAAGGATAGATAAAATGGCATTCTTCGATTATTCACCGGAACTGGTGGAAGCAGGAAAAAAGGCAATGGAGCTGTGCGCTCCGCAGTTTGCCGAGTTCGACCGCATGGCGGAATACAACGGCGAGCGCGTTTTAAAGGCGTTCATCGACAACAGGATAAGCGATATCCACATGAAGGGGACTAACGGCTACGGCTACGGCGACGACGGCAGGGACAAGCTGGACGCGGTCTTCGCGCAGATACTCGGCGCCGAGGACGCCCTGGTGCGCCACAATTTCGTGAACGGCACCCACGCGATAACCACCGCGCTGTTCGGTATCCTCCGCCCCGGGGACGAGCTGCTCTCCGTCACCGGCGACCCCTACGACACCATGCAGGGCGTAATTTCCGGCGATGGGATAGGTTCACTGAAGGATTTCGGCGTGAAGTTCGGCAAGGTAGACCTCCTGCCGGACGGCACCCCGGACTACGACGGCATAAAGCGCCGCGCGGGAACCTGCAGGATGGCTTATATCCAGCGCTCCAGGGGATATTCCCTGCGCCCGTCGCTGAGCATTGAGGTCATCGCGAAGATATGCGAGGCAGTCCGCAGCGTTAATCCGGACTGCGTGATATTCACCGACAACTGCTACGGCGAGCTGGTCGAGGAAAAGGAGCCGGTTTCAGTCGGCGCCGACCTCATCGCGGGCAGCCTTATCAAGAATCTCGGCGGCGGAATCGCGGAGACCGGCGGCTACATCGCGGGCAGGGCAGACCTCGTGGAGCTGTGCGCGTTCAGGCTGACCACTCCGGGCACTGGCAAGGAGGTCGGTGCGAGCCTGAATCAGCTCCGCGGAATGTACCTTGGAATATTCCACGCGCCGGAAGCGGTCTGCGCGGCGCTCAAGACTGCGGCGTTTGCGGCGGCTCTGGCGGAGCTTCTCGGCTTCGAGGCGTTCCCGAAGTACAGCGAGAAGCGCACCGACATCATCGAGGCGCTGAAGCTCGGCGGCGAGAAGCAGCTCATCGCGTTCTGTCAGGGAATTCAGGCAGGCTCCCCTGTGGACAGCTTCGCTTCCCCGGAGCCGTGGGACATGCCGGGCTACGACAGCCAGGTCATAATGGCGGCTGGAGCCTTTACGATGGGCGCTTCCATCGAGCTTTCAGCGGACGCTCCGCTGCGTGAGCCTTTTGCAGTGTGGCTCCAGGGCGGGCTTACGTTCCCGACAGGCAAGGCGGGTATCATGCACGCGGCGCAGTACATGCTGGACAAGGGTCTGGCGCACATCTGACAGCAGTAGGGTTCAACAGGTCGAAAGGACAGTAACATGATAAAGAGCATGACAGGCTTCGGCAGAGGTCATCAGGTACTTAACGGCAGGGATATCACCGTAGAGATACGCGCGGTGAATCACCGGTATTACGAGTTCAGCTCGCGGCTCCCGCGCAGCCTAGGCTACATCGAGGAGAAGCTCAAGAGCCTGCTCCAGGGCAGGATAAACCGCGGCAAGGTGGAGATATCCGTGCTGGTGAACAACGTTGAGGCCGCGGACGAGAAGATAACTATAAATAAGGAAATAGTAAAGGAATACGTTGACGCGCTGCGCTCCGTTAAGGAGGAGTATTCGCTGAACGACGGCCTTTCGCTGTCGGATATCCTGCGTATCCCGGACGCGTTCACCGTAGTAAAGACCGAGACCGACGAGGAGCAGCTCTGGGCTGACGTGAAGTCGGCGGCGGAGGAGGCTCTGGAGCACTTCATCGCGATGCGTGAAGCCGAGGGCGAGCGCATGAAGCGGGACGTAATGTCGCGCCTGGATAAAATCGAGGAGTGGGTCGGCGTAGTCGAAACGCGCTCCCCGCAGATGGTGGAGGACTACCGCAGGCGGCTCTACGACAAGATGTGCGAGGTGCTGAACACCACGAACATCGACGAAAACCGCATACTCATGGAGGCGGGGATATTCTCCGAAAAGACCGCCGTGGACGAGGAAACGGTACGCCTGCGTAGCCACATCGCGCAGTTCCGCACAATGCTGGAATCCGGCGAGCCTGTGGGCAGGAAGCTTGACTTCCTGGTGCAGGAGATGAACCGCGAGACCAACACCATAGGCTCCAAGGTGCAGGACATCGAGGTAACGCGCATAGTCGTCGACCAGAAGAGCGAGATAGAAAAGATACGCGAGCAGATTCAGAACATCGAATGATACAGACCCCGGGAGGCTCGGCTTCCCGGGGTTTTCCGTACTATTCAGCGGGTGCGGCGCAAACTTGACAAAAACAGCGCGTTGAGCTATAATAGATTCATATTATAAAAATAAATGCCGCGTTCTACGGCTGTATCATACGGCTGTATCAAAGGATACGCAATGGGAAAGGAATAAAAAATGCCAGTAAAAATAGCCGACGGACTGCCCGCGCAGTCGATACTTGAAAACGAGCATATATTCATCATGACGGAGCACCGCGCGCTCCACCAGGACATACGTCCGCTGAAGATAGGCATACTGAACCTCATGCCGACCAAGGTCGCGACTGAAACGCAGATACTCCGCAGCCTGTCTAATACTCCGCTGCAAATCGAGGTGACTCTCGTGCAGACCTCAACCTACACCAGCAAGAACACCTCCCATGAGCACCTGCTGAACTTCTACAAGACCTTCGACGAGATAAAGGACATGAACTTTGACGGGTTCATAATCACCGGCGCTCCGGTGGAGCACCTTCCGTTTGAGGAGGTCGACTACTGGGAGGAGATTTGCAAAATAATGGACTGGACGAAAACCCATGTGCATTCCACGTTCCACATCTGCTGGGCGGCTCAGGCGGCTCTGTACTACCACTACGGCATTCCGAAGTACCCGCTCCCGGAGAAGCTCTCCGGCGTGTTCAGGCACACTCTGCTCACACCGAAATCAAGACTGTTCCGAGGGTTCGACAGCGAGTTCTGGGCGCCGCATTCACGCCATACCGAGGTTCGCCGCGAGGACATTGAGAAGGTGCCGCAGCTCAAGGTGATGGCGGTTTCCGACGAGGCGGGCGTGTATGCCGTTTGCAGCGAGGACAGCCGCCAGTTCTTCATAACAGGGCATTCCGAGTACGACGCGGACACCCTGGCTCTGGAGTACAAGCGCGACCTTGAAAAGGGTCTGAACCCGAAGATTCCCGCTCACTACTTCCCGGACGACGACCCCGCGAAGCAGCCTGTGCTCAAGTGGAGGGCGCATTCCACGCTCATCTACACCAACTGGCTGAACTACTTCGTTTACCAGACCACTCCGTTTGATATTTCTGAAAAAATATAACAAATATTGTTGCATTTGTCGTATAATTATGTTATAATTCTATTACGGCACACGCCGAAAAATCAAATGAAACGAGGTACACGCTATGTTTGATATCTACGCAGCCCTGAGCGGCGGCATGATCGCGAATCTCCTGCTTACTATACTGGGACTTGTTATTTCAGTTGCGGCGGGGATCCTGCTTTACTGGAAGGTTTTCGGCCCGAAGGCGAAGGATCCGTCCGCGGGCAAATTCATGCAGTACGCGAACGGTCAGCGCTTCCTGCCGCTTTACATCGTGAAGATAACCTACTACTCCCTGGCGGCGTTCCTTGTGTTTATAGGCATTGCGAAGTGCATCACCACCATCGACGGATTCGGCGCTATATTCAAGTACGTCATCGTGGGAAACGTCGTTCTGCGCATTCTGTTTGAGACCGTTCTCGCGGTGAGAAAGAACGCCGGGATCGATACCGACAACAACACCGC
>OHEP01000545.1_pt1 | contig 25008 bp, 36 predicted proteins | sample 1567271 | NCBI WGS metagenome assembly OHEP01 (sample SAMEA3879577, study PRJEB24766) | human gut metagenome | biome: human-associated habitat; feature: feces | place: USA | collected 1985/1987
CCTGAAAGTCTGTTTTGAAATCCTGAACCAACTTAGGGCGTCCTTTAGGATTACCACTTACACCAGGTTTAAATTGATGTTCTTTAGGTGGTTTTTTGTAACCAACTTCATAATCTTTACTGTTATCTGACATTATTTATTATCTCCTATATTACCGATTAGTTCTGCATTTTGTTCTGTTAATTTTTCAAACCTGTGGATAATCACATCGCAATAATGGGGATCTATTTCTATCAGGCGTGCCCTGCGTTGAACTTTTTCAGCGGCAATAATAGTTGAGCCTGAACCTGCAAAATTGTCGAGAACTATATCGTTAGGTTTTGAACAGTCCAAAAGTGCATCCAAAATTAGAGCCGTAGGCTTGATAGTAGGGTGCAATTTCAGTAGCTCTGCGGCTTGTGGGTTTGAAACATGCATTCCTTTATAGTTCCATATGTTTGTTCTATAACGCCCATATGTACCTAATTGAATGTTATTTACATGTGGTGCGGTTCCGTTTTTGTATACAAAAATCATTTCGTGCTGAGAGCGGTATAAGCTTCCGAGCCCGGCACTCCCCTTATCCCATATACACACATTTTTAAGCTCCTCAAACACAGAATTTCCTGCGGTTACGATTTCTTCAATATGTTTCCAATCCATACACCCATAATGAATTGAACCATCTGTTGAAAACTCTTTTTGCAGAGTCATTGCAGTTCTAAGAAAGTTTGTAAATTCTACTTTCGTCATCTCACCTGATGCTTGATAAAACTCTTTATGATTATTTTTTGTAGTTACATTGCCTTGTATAGGCACATTGTAAGGATAATCGACAAATGCTATATTAGCTTTTTCTTTGGCAAATAAAACTTCGTAACAATTTCTATTTAATGCATCCCCATTTATTAAGGTATGTTTGCCCAGCTGCCAAATATCACCAAGTTTTGAGCGAGATTCTATTTCAGAGATGTCAGAGAGGTCATCATCAGAACTGTTTTCTATTACGACATCATTGATAATCAGATCTATTTCAGCAGTTTCAAAACCTGTTATACTAGTTTCATAACCGATATCTGTTAAGTATTGAAGTTCAATTTTTAAGATTTCCTTATCCCAGCCTGCTAATTCGGCAATTTTATTTTCTGCAATTATAAAGGCTCTAATATCATCTTCTGACAGATGTTCAATCTGAATAACCTGTATTTCTTCGTATCCCAATTCCTTTGCTACTTCGTACCTTAAATTCCCCGCAATAATATTATTATTTTGATCAACCATTGGCGGGTTTAGAATTTTAAAATGCTTTACTGCAGATTTTAAGGCATGTTTATTTTTATCATTGTGTAATCTGGCATTATTTTTGTTAGGTTTTAAATCTTTAATCTTGATTGTAATCAGCTTATTGCTTGCTATCATTGCTTTTCTCCTGTTTTAACCGTAAAAGTTATTGTGATACTTGAATTATAGCATATTTAACTCCTTATTTAAAGCTCTACAAGAGGAATACAGGCAAGTTAAAACCCAGAAACGCATACTGCAAAAGGTTTTTAATTGATTTAATTAAACTTAATAAATATTTTTTATGATAATTTTTATATCCCCAAACTTGACATAGCAGTCTGTTAATATGATTAATGTAAGGCAAAAAGGAGGTCATAATGGTTGACAATACAGTTTTAATCGGAGTCGGCGGAGGCGGGTGTAAAATTTTAGCCAAAGTTAATTCAACAGTTGAAAAAGTTTTTATTAATACAGATAAAGAAGATGTAGAAAAATATGCAGGTTTATGTATTGGAGAAAAAATTTGTAGCGGGTTATCTGCAGGAGGAGATGTTAATTATGGTGAATTGGCAGTATTAGAAAGCAAGCTGCAAATTCTGGAACAGTTAAATAAATTCTCAAACTGGATTATTATTGCACCTATGGGAGGAGGAACTTCTTGCGGGGCAACGAAAAAACTTGTTGAAATAGGTGTGGAGAATAATAAATCTGTAAAAGTTATGACAAGTATGCCTTTCGATTGGGAAGGACGTAGAAGAAAACTTCGTTCCGTTAATACTATAACCTATATTAAAAATCTATGCGAAACCATTGGTATTAAAATTGATTGGAAAAAAATAACCCAAAGATTAACACTAAAGGAGTCTTTTAATCTTTTGGATGAACTGTATATTAATAAACTTTCAGAAATACTTTCCGAATGATAATTTTTGTGTACATGGTCTTGAAGTATTCTCCATAAAGAGCGATGAATACTTAAAAGAGGTAATTTATGAAGTCAGCCCGAAGCAAAATTGAAACAGAATGGAAAAATATTTTTAATACAAATTTGCCAAAACATATTCATAAAGCATACGCAGTTAAATATATAAAATGGCAAAAAGAAAATAACAGTTTTGAAAAATCCCTGCAAAAACAACTCGACAAACTTGTCGAAAATTATGAAAAAGGAATCTCCACATTTACCCCGTCTACCCCTTTGGAGATAAAAACAGGAACAAAATTTATAAGGGAATTTAAAGGTATAAAATATGAAGTTACAAAACTCGAAAATGGATACAAATTTGAAGGCAAAATTTATAAAAGTCTTTCGGCTATTGCAAATAAAATAACAGGCACTCGTTGGAATGGAAAGAAGTTTTTCGGATTAGTAAAATGAAAAAAATAAAAAATAAATTTAAAACAGCAACGGATTTTAGTCGAGGAAAGGCTTTTGTAACAACCTTTTATTTCGAAGATGTTTTTTGCATAAACAAAAAAGGAAATGTCCTTTTTAAAACGGAATATTATCCATTCGGAAGTTTTAATGAAGCGAATCAGTGTATTGTTTACAATAATGAAACTTTGTGCGGAGTGATGAATAATCGCGGGAAAGTGATTGTTCCATGTAAGTATGATTACATTTGGCAACGACCCTACGGCTATACTTTAGAAAAAGATAATATTTGCAAAAACATACATTTCAACGGGGAGCAATTTTTTAAATCAAAACCGAAATCCAATATTACTCCTTTTATACAAACTCGTGTAACATCTTCAGATTACATACCTGAGGAAAAAGACGGCAAATGGGGGCTTGTTTCAGTTACAGCGGAATCAACAGAAGCGGTAATTCCTTTTGAATATGATTTTTGCGGTTTTTTCTTTGAATATGAGCTTGCAGAAGTCAGAAAAAACGGAAAATGCGGGTTTATAAATCCTAAAAATGAAATTGTTATTCCCCTGGAGTATGACAGGGTAGGTTTATTCGGGTTTAAATACGGGATATGCCTGGTTGAGAAAGACGGAAATTGCGGATTTATTGATAAAAATAATAATTTCATTATCCCGCTCAAGTATGGAGGTTCAAGCGGGGAATTTTTAGATGGAATTGCGTGTGTCGAAGTCAATAATAAATCGGAAACTTATTATAAATATATTTTTCCAAATGATGAAGATGCATTCTAATGATAATATTTGTGTCTTTTGACTTGATTAATACCGCTTAAAGAGCGATGAATGGAGTATGATAAATAAAGTTTTAAAATGTGCCATATATACCAGAAAGTCCTCTGAAGAAGGACTTGAACAGGATTTCAACTCTCTTGATGCCCAACGGGAAGCTTGCGAGGCTTATATAAAATCTCAAAAGCACGAAGGATGGGAGTTAATTAAAAAACAATATAACGATGGAGGTTTTTCCGGCGGTACAATGAATCGTCCTGCATTTCAGGAACTACTTAAAGATGTTGAAACGGGAGAGGTTGATATTGTTGTAGTTTATAAGGTTGACAGACTTACACGTTCATTAATGGATTTTGCAAAAATTGTAGATGTCTTTGATAAACACGAAACATCTTTTGTTTCGATTACCCAGCAGTTTAATACAACAACATCAATGGGGCGATTAACATTAAATATTCTGCTTTCTTTTGCACAGTTTGAACGGGAAGTTACAGGCGAAAGAATTCGGGATAAGTTTGCAGCCTCAAAGAAAAAAGGCATGTGGATAAACGGAATGCCGCCTATGGGTTATGTTAAAAAAGACGGTAAACTTGAAATTGAACTTAAAGAAGCAAAAATTGTCAAACTTATTTTCGAGAAATATCTTGAAATAGGTACCGTACCTGAATTAGTTACATATTTAAAAGAAAATAATATTCATACCAGAAGCGGCAAAAATTTCTACAAAGGTCATTTATATAAAATTTTGCAAAACAAAACTTATATCGGCAAAATTGTACATAAAAATAATGTTTATGACGGACTTCATGACCCCATAATTAATTTTGATATTTTCAACAAAACACAGCAGCTTTTAACTAAAAATGCATTAATCAGGAAAAATTCAACGAACGCCGAAAGCGGTTCTCTTCTTAAAGGCAAACTTTTTGACGATAAAAATAATTATATGTCACCAACTCATAGTAATAAGCGGATTGCGAGCAGAGTGAGAAACGGTCAAGACGTTGAGTCTTGCCGTGTAGCCCCGTTTAATGCGAGCAATCAAGCAGCATGCAAACGATATCGATATTATGTTAGTCAGGCTCAAATCCAAAATCGATTGCAGGATTTAGGTTCGGTTTCGAAAATTTCGGCAGGTGAAATAGAAAATTTTGTTACTGAAAAACTAAAAGAATATGCGTTTAGTAAAATTCATTTGCAGGAACTATTTGAGAAATATCCTGTAAGGCAACAAAAAATGATTTTTGAACAAATCGAATCTAAAGAAATCGATGTACATTTTATAAGACATGTTCTTTTGAAAGTGAGGATTTCAAAAGAAATGGTCTCAATAATTTTTTCAAAGATACTTCTTAAAGAGGCAATAGAATATTTGATTTTTGGAACGAATCTTCCTGTTGAACAAAAATATGACAAAAACTCTATAGAAGAACTGAATTATAACATTCGAATAACTTCTACAACAAAAAATGGCAGCAAAATAATAATTGGTGATACCTGTCGAAAAGAAGTTAATAAATTCCTGCTTGAAGCAATCGTAAAAAGTTTTTACTACCACAAACTTATGTTTGAAAATAAATTAACATCAGAACAGAAAGCCAATACGCATATTTACAGATTAATGAAACTCCGCTTTTTACCTAAAAACATTATACAAGATATTTTGACTGGGAATCACGAACCTGACTGGACAATAGATAAATTATATACATTTTATAAGGAATTTTATGGTAACACTTGAAGAATTAATTGAAACATTAAAAGAAATTTTAAATCTCGACAACAAAAACTATGGTGCCAAAGTTTATATTGGCGGGAAATACTTGTTTATCCGGCGAGAAAATCAGGATGATGTATATTTTATAGAACTTTAAAATATAGCACCAAAATTGACGTACATTATATTTAAAATAAAAGTAAAGCAACCACAGGATAGTAAAATGGAACCTATAAAAACTTTAAAAGACGAATATATAAATGCCAATATGTTGGGATTTGTCGCACCGGATGAAACGGTAGAAGAAGCCGAGTGCTTTTTCTTGACTCCACTTAATCAAAAAGAAACTGGACTTCCTATGTATGTAAATTTGCGATGTATTGAAAATTTTAACGATGAACCTCCGTTTTTGCGTTTTCAAAATGACCGTAAGACAAGATTTAACTCCAACTGGGTAAAAATGTATCTTGATGGTACACTTGATAATTACGAAAACAAAGTAATTATATTTTCAGAAGAAGAAATGCAAACCCTAAAAGACTGGATCACACATTAAATAAAGAAGCTATTACCAAACATTATTACCAGGAATGTGATTCCTGTGAGGTTTGCGAAATGTTGAAAAATTTATAACAGCTTGAACATAAAAGATTATGAAATTAAGGATATAAAATAAATGGATAAAATAAAATTTAAAAATGTTGAATATGTCTCTCCAATAAGCAACCTTAATGAATTTGCAAAAATAGCCTGCCATCATGAAGATTTTCAGCGGAATTACCATAAACATGAAGCATATTTCTTGAATGCAAATATGGAAATTGTTGCTCGTTTTGAAAGCTCTGAGCATTTTTATGTCGAACAATTAAGTGAAAACGTTGGAAATTTATTTCTGCTGCACGATATTTTTGACGAGAACTTTAAAATTGTCCGAGTGGAAAATTGCGAGCATGAAGTAATATACTCTTGCCAAGATATTGAACATGGAGTTGAAGACGGCTGTTTTGCGGTTAAAAATAATAACTTATGGGGTTTTATAAATGAAGACGGAACTGAAATTATAAAACCTCAATATAAAGATTACTGTGCCTTTGTATCAAATCTTGCCGCTGTTAAAAAAGATGACAAATGGGGTTTTATCGACAAATTCAACGAAACTATTATCCCGTTTGAATACGATATCCCAGAATTTTCGTCATTTTTGGGTGAGCTTGCTCCCGTTGGCAAAAACGGTAAATTCGGTTATATTGATAAAAACGGCAAAGTGATAATTCCTCTAAAATACGAAGAAACAGATATTACTTATCCAAATGCTAAAATTTTTCCTGTCAAAAATAATGGCAAATGGAATTTTATTGATATTTATGAAAATGTTGTAAATCCTTTTGAATATGACAATGTTGAATGCAACGATGACGGTTACCCTTATTATTCAGTTATAAAATGTGGAGACTATGCAAAAGAAAATCCGACATTTGACACTTACGGACTTGTTGACCCGGTTGGCGAAAAACTTATCATTCCGTGTGTATATAATCTTTTATGTCCTAATCCCAATTCAATTTGTGCCGGTATTATCACTGATAATAAAGAGGAAAAATACGGGCTTATTGATTACAGAAACAATAAATTAACAGATTTTATTTATGACCGAATGGATACATCTTCAAGCGAGGGACTTTATGAGGCAAGATTGGGTAAAAATTGGGGTTATATTGATGAAAAAGGGAATATTGCAGTGGATTTTAAATATACCCAATCGGAAAGATTTTGCGGCGGGTTTGCTCTAACTAGGAATAAAGAATGGAAGCCCGTTTTAATCAATTCAAAAGGTGAAGAAATTCTAACTTCCGAAAGTCGGCGTGACATCTATAACCTCGGTGCGGGCTATGCCCTTGTGCAAAACCAAAAAACATCAGAATATGAAATTGTAAAAGTAAAGGAGTAAAAGTTGTGAATGAAGAAAACAAAGAACTGACAAAAGAAGAACTGGAAGATATTGAATTAGAAAAAACCAGATTTACCCGTGCAGAAATTGAAGAAATGGACAGACGGTCACATGAACAGTCCGTTTCTTGGAATGATTTTTTTAAAGAAATTGACAAGCAGGTTCAGAATTTATAATGATTTCTATAAATATAATTTTATCCAATCTGCACTATCAAAATTTCAAAAAGAGAATTTTCGGCTATAATTCATAAAAATATGTTAAAACACGGCTTGAAAAATTCTCTAAATATTTAAATATGCTAAAAACCGCCCACACAGGGCGGTTTTTCAAAGTCTTATCTTCACTGATTCTCTAGTTCTGGACTAAAAAACGGAGAAGGTGGGATTTGAACCCACGGTACAGGTAACCCCATACAACACCTTAGCAGGGTGCCGCCTTAAGCCACTCGGCCACTTCTCCACTTTTGGGTTTACTTAATAAAATACCGAAAAACCGATATTCATTATAGTGTTTATTGTATCATAAACATATTTTTTTGAAAAGATATTTAAAAATTTTTTTTATCAGCTATAATATTATTAATGTACAAGAGAGGTATTTTATGATTGAAATGAAAGTTATGGGTATTGCCCTTGACACAAGAACCGGGTCTCCTATTGTTGTTTTACACGATATTGAAAACAGACGTGCTCTACCTATCTGGATAGGTTCTGCTGAAGCCAGTTCTATTATTAGAAAAATTGAAAATTTATCAGTTACTCGTCCTATGACTCACGATTTAATTATCAGCATAATTGAAAAAACCGGATTCAAAATTACTAAGGTTGAAATCAATGATGTCGAAAAAGAAACATATTTTGCAACTATATTCCTAGAAGACGAAAATGGTAAAGTTGTAGAAATAGATTCAAGACCTTCTGATGCCATTGCTGTTGCTATTAGAATTGAAGCTCCAATTTATGTTACGGCAAACGTATTATCCAACGGTTCAGTTTCTACAGATAGCGCAAAAGACGCTCAAGAAGCTGAAGAATTCAAAAATTTTGTACAAAGCATTAAACCGTCAGATTTTGCTAAACTTATGAAAGATAGTGACCATCACGAAAGTGATCAATAATGCTCAATGCTCAAACACTTATCAAAAAATGCTTAAAAGATAAAGACGCAGTTGAAACTTATCCATTTGAAAGCAAGTATGAAAAAATAACTATTATGCGGCACAAAAGTAATAACAAGTGGTTTGCTGTAATCTTTGAAATGGAAAATGAACTTTGTATAAATCTAAAGTGCCCGCCCGATTTAATCCCGGTATTAAAAGAACAATTTCCGGCAATAAAACCGGCATGGCACATGAATAAAAAGCATTGGTGTATGGCTTTAGTTAATAAGATTCCAAATGAAACTCTGGAAGAACTTATAAATATCAGCTTAAATCTTACAGCACCAAAAAAAAGTAGAAAAAAAGAGAATTGTTAAATTTGTAACGATTCTCTTTTTTATTGAAATTATGACTTTACACTAAACTTTATTATAATAAAGAGAGATTACTATGTTTAACGCTATTGATGAAATAAAACGGCAATACACATACGCAATACAGCCTGTGAAACTTTTTGAAACAAAGAATTCTCAAGCGGCGCAAAAAAGCACATTTGATTTTATCAATCAAATGAACAAAACCGGACACAATCCGTTTCATCCGGATATTTCAAATTCAGAAAAAGGCAATCGCCTGGATCTTTTAAGCTAAGCAACCCAAACTTTTTTCGGAGTTGAATAACCGGCTAAAAGACCTTCTGTTGGAACAGTATCTAAAACCTGAGGAGCTCTTTCATAAGGTATTGAAGAATATCCGGCAGTTTTAAACGCTTTTGGCGGTTGAACTTTAACAGCCGTCTGATTTACGTTAACAGACTTTGTTGAACCTAATAGTGCTAATAAATTTTTCCCTAAATCAACGCTCATATTTGTCCCTAATTTTTCCCTATATTATATTTAAGTATATTTTCGGACAAAAATTGACAAATTTACAGTCGTTTATTAAGAAATATTAACTCAAATTACAATAAAAAGAAGTTATTACTGTAATTTGGTTTAAACACTTGACGTTTAAAATCTAATTTTGGAGGTTCATAGTAAGCATAGTTGTTTCTTTTGTCTCGAAATCTTGTCAATCCAACTGCGGGAACCTCATCTTTGATAAAAAATTTCAACAAATCCATAATATACACTTCCTTCTTTTTTCGTGTATAATGTTTTTAATGAAAAGTTTGAAAAAGTCAAAAAGGAGATAAGATATGGCGGAAAAAGTTACAAAAGATATGAATATTTTAGAAATAGCTCAAAAACACCCTGAATGTATTGAAGTATTCCACAAATATGGTTTGGGCTGCTTGGGCTGCGCGGCAGCAAGATTTGAAAACTTAGAAGCCGGAGCAAAAGTTCATGGTTATGATCCAGATGCAATGGTTGCAGATATAAATGCTTTGATTGAAGCTGTTGAAAAATAATCATACAAAACAGAATAAAAAAAGGGCGGATTTTTAATAAAATCCGCCCTTTTTTATTCTTACTAAAATTATCTTATAGCTTTTCCAAGGAAACCTTCCATTGACGGAGTTGTCGAAGCTAGTTTTGCTTGTGAAACTCTATTCATTTCTACAGCTTTTTTAGCTTGAGCATCAGCTTTATCTTTTGCAGTACGTTTGTTTGTCATTTTTTCACAAACATCAGTCAGCCAAATGATTAAGCCCGGAACAAGTACTAATGTAGATAAGAAATCAAATGTACTGTTACATGTTTTTGCTCTTCTTAGCAAGCCATTATCACCTTTGAATAATTTATAGAAGTCTTTGATTAAGCCATCTTTATTATTATTAGCGGCACGCAAAGCATCTTTAATTTCTCCGACAGTAGCATCTGCAAATGATTTACCATTGAAACCTTGTAAGATATTTTCAACAACAGATTTAATGTTTTTGTCTTGAGCAAAAGCTTTTTTAACATTACCGCCGCTTTTTTCGATAAATTCCATAAATCCGTTTACACCGCCTTTGTAGTCTTCAAGATTTGTGTATTTAGATTGTAACTGCTTACTTGTTAATACACTGTGAATTGTATCATGCGGATTCAGATATCCAACAACTTTTTTCCATACACTCTTACCGTCCATATCTTTATGATTCAGAGCAAGACCGGTAATTTTTGTAAATCCGTCAGAGAACAATCTTGCAAGAGCTTTTGCACCAAATAACAATGCTGTAAATGCGGTCATATCACGTACAACAATTTCACCGTAATCGTATTTATCCTGCGCATGTTTCAGCCTTGGCGGAATACAAAATCCATACAGCAAAACAGGCATTGCAGAACCGGAAATTACAGGTCCGTTAAGTTCAAAAAGATCAGAAATTGATTTTGATTTTTTGCCATTAAACATTTTTTCACCGGTTCTTTCAAGGAAAGAGTTCCAACCGGTAAACGGAACCTTTGATTTATCCACAGGTGCAGCTGCTGTATCTTTCGCAACTTCGGCAGTCGTATTAGCATGGTTTTCTTCTTTTTGAAGTGCCGGGTTACCTTTTAATCCCATATTATATAATTTAGGGATTTGAGTATAGAAAGCTGCAACAACCCCGAATAGTCCAAGGTTTGTCAAAACTCTTGTACCCATTCTCTTATGAGTAAACGATTTCATTGCATTTTCAATTTGCTCAGCTGTTGTACTATCCTTCAAAGCTTTCTTCATATTAGATGCAGCATCACCAAAGTAATCATTCATTGCACCAAGCAATTCCCCAATACTGCCGCCTTTTAATGAACCATTTGACGAGGTAATATTTATAGCAAGCTCATTAACAGTTCCGCCAATTTTACCTTTTTTAAGCTTCATAAATGAATCTTCAACAGATTCAATTGCACTTAGAGCTTCCGCTTTTGCCTTTTTATTTAAGGATTTATCAGCTTTAATACCTTCTATTTGAACCTGTCTTTGTGCGTATTCTTTTGCAATATCTGCGATTTCAGCAGGCTTCATTTTTTCAGCGTCAGGCAATACATCGTTCACAGAACGATTAATTACATCTTTGAAAACTTCTTCATAGAACAATTGTTTTGGAGGCTCACCATTTTTAATAACATCTAAATTATTTGAAACAAAGTTTGTAAATGGAGCCTTAAAACCATCAATATAATTTAATTTAACATTATTACCGGCACCATAATGTTTATTGATATATTTAAGTGCTAAATATGGGATAATAAAAGCACTAGGTCCTGTTACAATTTCACGGATACCTTCTTTACGAGCATAAGCCCAATTTAATTCATGCTTTGGCTTGCCGTCCTTATCCAGAACAACATTACCGTTCTCATCACGTTTTTCTTTGCCGCCGCGCAGCAAACCTTTACCAACACGAGGAGCGACAAAACCTAGGCCATCTTGAATAATAAAAGCAGCGGCATAACCACCGGCAGCTATAAAATCCATCAATCCAACAATAGGATTCGCACCCTGGAATGATACTTGCTTAGATTGAGAAACCCTGTGCCCCGCCGACGGTGCCAAAGGTCTTATCTGTACTGCGTTTTGTTTTATTTTCGCATTATTATTATTTGAGTCTATACTTGGTATTATTGGTTTTACTGACATGATCCCTACTAAAATTTTCCAAATCTTCTACACAATTAAAAAAACAACAACTCGCACATAATTGCTATTTTTTCGGGTAATGTTTCAAAACTTTAACATTAAACGATAAGTTTCAGAACAAGTGTACTTATTATACTTAATCCTCATATAAATAGCAATAGATTTTACTACAATTATAACACTTTTGTAACATTACTAAACATAAGCGATTTGACATAGGATTATATCTTTTATAAACTACAGGAATGAAGAAGGAAGTAAATGTAATAGGAGCCGGTTTAGCCGGTTCAGAAGCAGCATTACAGCTTGCTAAAAGAGGAATTGAAGTCAATTTATATGAAATGCGCCCTGTCCAGACAACAGGAGCTCATACAACAGAAGATTGTGCAGAATTTGTATGTTCAAACAGCTTAGGCTCATACGACATTACAAATGGAAGCGGATTGTTAAAGCATGAAATGGAGATAATGGGCGGTGAACTTATTGAAATTGCAAAAGCATGTCAGGTTCCGGCAGGGAATGCTCTTGCAATAGACAGGCACTTATTCTCTCAAACCGTGACCGAAAAAATCAAACAACACCCAAATATCAATTTAATAAGAGAAGAAGTAACAAAAATTCCGGAAGGTCCGACAATTATTGCATCGGGGCCATTGACAAGTTCAAAATTCACAGATGCGATAAAAGAATTTACCAAAAGCGAATATTTACATTTCTTTGATGCGATCGCTCCGATTGTAGAAAAAGACAGCATTAATTTTGATAAAGCTTTCTGGGCAAGCAGGTATGATAAAGGAGAAGCTTCTTATATCAACTGCCCGATGAATAAAGGTGAATATGAGAATTTCTATGAGATTTTAACCAACGCACCAAGAATTGAACAGCATGACTTTGAAAAAGGTGCAAAATTCTTTGAAAGCTGCCTTCCTATTGAGGTTTTGGCATCACGCGGAGTCGATACCCTTCGATTTGGTCCGATGAAGCCCGTAGGGCTAATTGACAAACGTACCGGTGAAAAGAATTATGCAGTAGTTCAGTTAAGACAAGATAACTCTGCAAAAACCCTGTATAATCTTGTAGGATTTCAAACAAATCTTAAATGGGGCGCACAAAAAGAATTACTGCAATCTATCCCGGGACTGGAGGAGGTAAATATAATAAGATACGGAGTAATGCACAGAAATACCTTTATAAATTCTCCAACACTACTAAACCCGACACTCCAAACCCGTGAACGCAAAGATCTTTTCTTTGCCGGACAAATAACAGGAACAGAAGGTTACACAGAATCAATCGCTTCCGGGCTTTTAACAGGAATTAATATGGCAAAATTATTAAGCGACGAACCATTGTTGGAATTACCACTTGATACCATGCTTGGGGCTCTGACTCATTACATAACAAACCCTGAACACACTAACTTCCAGCCGATAAATTCAAACTGGGGTATTATGCCATCAATTGAACTTCCTAAAAAAGAACGTAAAAATAAAAAATTAAAAGGGGAGTTATTATCTAAACGCTCCATTGAGTCATTAAAGCATTACCTAAATTCAATAGAGGTAAAAAATTCCGTATTTTAGAAGATTTCCTTAGAATATATGCGTACAATTTTGCGATTACTACGCTCATTTCATTCGCTCGTAAAGACATGCCCTAGATCTGTCATTATGAAGGGGCGAAACACAAAACTTCAAGAATAGAAAAACTCCAACCCAAAAGGATTGGAGTTTTGTATAAGAACTTTCATTCAAAAATTAGAACATCAAGCCAGCTTCTCTAGCTGCATCTGCTAATGCTGCAATTCTACCATGGTATAAGAAACCGCCACGATCGAATACAACACATTCAACGCCTGCTTTTTTAGCTTTTTGAGCAATAGCTTCACCAACAACTTTAGCAGCTTCAATGTTACCGCCGTGTGATAATTTTTCTTTTAACTCTTTATCGTTTGATGATGCAGAAGCTAATGTTACGTGGTTAACGTCATCAATAAGCTGTGCATAGATGTGTTTTGTACTTCTATATACTGCAAGTCTAGGAAATTCTGCAGTACCTGAAATTTTAATTCTTATAGATCTGTGTCTTTTTTGAACTAATGGTTTTCTTGTTTGTTGTTTAATCATTTTTTTATCCTTTCATTGCCCAAACCGACTTGAAAAACCAATTCAAGAGTTTATACGGGCTTTACTACAATAAGGCAAGTGCCTTTTATATTATGCTTTGTCCTCAATTTGTTTGCTCAACACAAACAAATTTGGATTTCTCGCTAGTTTAAGCCTTATTTTTTACCAGCTTTACCGGCTTTACGTCTGATGTATTCACCTTCGTATTTAATACCTTTACCTTTGTAAACTTCAGGTTTACGTTTTGATCTGATCAAAGCTGCAACATCACCAACTGCTTGTTTATTAGCACCTTTAACAGTGATTTTTGTGTTAGCTTCTACAGAAATTGTAATACCTGCAGGAGGCTCAATATTTACAGGGTGAGAATAGCCCAAAGCCATATTCAAAGTAGTACCTTGCATTTGTGCTCTGTAACCCACACCGTTAATTTCAAGCTTTTTAACAAAGCCTTCTTTAACACCATGAATAGCGTTTGCAACTAAAGTTCTTGATAAACCGTATAATGCATCAGTTTCACGAGATGTGCCAACTTTTGACAATACAACGTTATTATCTTCAATTTTAACTGCTATTTCAGGACGAACATTAACAACTTCAGTACCTAAAGGTCCTTTTGCTGTAACTACTTGTCCTTCTATTTTAACCTCAACACCTTGAGGAATTTCGATAGGTTTTTTACCGATTCTAGACATTTTAATTTCTCCTTTGGTATATATTGTACATTTATCAGAACTTTTCTACCAATTATGCTCTGATTTTTCCGGATATTACACCGGCTTGTGCCTGCTTTTACCGCCTGACAAATCAAAGATTTGTTCGTTCCTTTCGCTATCGCTACAGACGCAACGGCGGTCATATTATGTTCCGTCCTCAGTTTGCTTACTTAACGCAACCAGATTCGGACTTCACACCGGCTTGTGCATTAGTAAATGTAGCAAAGAACTTCGCCGCCAACATTTTCTTTTCTGGCTTTTCTGTCAGTCAACAATCCTTTTGGAGTTGAAACAACAGCAACACCCATACCGCCTAATACTTTTTGTAAGTTTTTAGCTTTTGAATAGTGTCTTAAACCTGGTTTAGAAATTCTTTCTAACTTAGTGATAACCGGTTTTCCGTTAGCTTGATATTTCAAAGTGATAGAAATAACTTTGAATTTTCCGGCATCTTTAAGTTCATAATCAGCGATGAAACCTTCTTCTTTCATAAGTTTAGCTAATTCAACTTTCAATTTAGAAGCTGGAACTTCAACTGATTGGTGAGAAACCATGTTAGCGTTTCTGATTCTTGTTAGCATATCTGCTATTGGATCTGTATTCATTTTTATTCTCCTATTAGACCTGCCGAATTTAGGTTACCTTTCTAAACTGTACATCATACGTACATGCCATCTACTTAAACCGTACCCGGTGGTTTCTTATGTACTCGTCACTTATCGAATTAACGTTGCCTGACCCTTGAGCTTACTTAATCGATTTCTCAATTATTAACTCCGGTACCCGTTAATGAGCACCCTTTGCAGGCTTGTTTCGACAGTCTGACAAATTCAAAATACCACAAATAATACCTAATTGCAAGCTCTTCGTAACAAATTATTAAAACAATAAACTATTATTTAAGACTTCTGTTTATCTTCAAATTGACAATACCTGCTCTTATAATTATAATACTTTCATGCAAAAAATAAAAAATTATGTAAAAGAATCCTTAGAACATAACAGAATTCGCAGATGGAACAAAAAAGACATTTATGTTCACATAACTGAAATAACCTATCCGGAATATAAAAAGGAGCAAGCCGAATATATAGCACTATTAAAACGCGGACTAAACTGCTGGAATAAAATTTTAAATAACAAAATGCGCTTTATAATTACAAACAACGCAAGTGATGCTGATATATCTGTTAGATTCATAAGAGTTTCAACCCAATATTGGGGAATGTGCTGCTATGACAGTGTTGTGAATTCCGAATTCAAAAAACTTACAATAAAATTAGGGGTCACAAATGAATTTTGCAATAGTAAGCTAAACAGCAATGACAAATATGTTATTATCCTGCACGAATTTGGGCACGCAATTGGACTTGGGCACTGCGATGAAAGTTGTAAAAATATTATGACCCCCGGCTATTACCCTACAAAAAACTGGATAAGTATAAATGACTACATTACTGCTAATATTATTTATGATCTGCCAAAAGGCGCATACTACAGCGACATTGAAAATGAAATATCTAAACTTGAAAGTAAATACTTAACCCAAAAGACCACCCAAAATCCCACACCCAAAGAACAACCCGAAGATTCAAATATCCTTGAAAATCTTGAAGAAATCGGAAACCTTAAACTCTGGAAGATGAACATCGAAAGTTCTATAAAACTTCCTGATAACTTCAAAAATAAAATAAGAGATATATCAATTCAAAACAACGAACAAAAAAAGAGTGGCGATTAAACCACTCTTTTTAATATTAACATTTCGATCCACTACCAGCTTGCTTTGGTAACACCAGGTAACAAACCTTCGTGAGCCATTTTTCTTAAACAAATTCTGCACAAACCGAAATCTCTATGAAAACCGTGAGGTCTACCACAGATAGAACATCTGTTGTGAAGTCTTACTGTTGGGTATTTTCCGGCAGCAGCAAGTTTTTCGCGTCTAAGTTCTTTGTTAATCATCGCTTTCTTAGCCATGAATTTCTCCTATCTTGTACTTATTATTTATTACTACCTTTGAATGGCATTCCGAGAAGTCTTAATAATTCTCTTGCCTCTTCATCTGTTTCAGCAGTTGTGATAACTGAAACGTTCATACCCTTAACTAAATCTACTTCTTCATAAGTGATTTCAGGGAATAAAGCTTGTTCTTTCAAGCCTAATGTATAATTTCCTCGACCGTCAAAACTTTTTGCGCTGATTCCGCGGAAGTCACGGATTCTTGGTAATACAACACAAATTAGTTTTTGTAAGAAATCATACATTCTTTCGCCACGCAATGTTGCCATTGCTCCAACCGGCATACCTTCTCTTAATTTATATGATGCAATTGATTTTTTAGCTTTTGTAACAACTGCCTTTTGACCGGCAATTTTTGTTAATTGAGCTTCAATTGCTTCTGCAATCTTTGAGTTGTGAGAAGCTTCACCAACACCCATGTTCAAAACAACTTTAACTAATTTTGGAACCTGGTGGTCGTTTTTGTAACCAAACTTTTCTTTTAAAGCCGGTACAACGTCTTCTTGATATTTAGTTTTTAAGTTTTTTGTTACTGTCATTTTTCTGTTTCCTTATATTTTAGATGATTTGCGCCAAGCATTTATCTTGCGTTATACATCCAGTTGTTCACCGCATTTTTTGCAAACACGAACTTTTTTACCTTCAATAACTTTCATTTCTACTCTTGTTGCTTTTTCGCAAGCAGGGCAGATAATCATTACATTTGAAGAATCGATCGGAGCTTCTAATTTAATAAGTCCGCCTTGAATTCCTGCTGCCGGTTGAGGCTTTTGAGCTTTAGTTACCATATTGGCACCTTCTACAATCACTCTGCCTTTTTCCAGGTCAACTTTTTTTACGTTACCGATTTTTCCTTTGTCTTTACCTGCAATAACAACGACTCTGTCGCTTGTTTTTACATGTAAATTCTTTTTATCTTTGTTTGTCATTTTTTTCTCCTGATTTGTATCTTTCATGGACTGACCATGATGGTCTATTACATGGTTATGCCCCTTATGGGGATCCTGAAACAAGTTCAGGATAATTTATTTCTAAACTCACATACGTTCATTAAGAACTAAATTACTTCCGGTGCAAGAGAAACTATTTTCATATAACCTTTATCCCTTAATTCACGGGCTACAGGTCCGAAAACACGAGTACCTCTTGGGTTGCCGTCTTTGTTGATAATAACTGCTGCATTTTCATCAAATCTAATAACTGATCCGTCATTACGTTTGATATCTGCTTTAGTTCTTACAACTACAGCACGTACAACTTCACCTTTTTTCACAGCCATATTCGGAGTCGCATCTTTTACAGAAGCAACGATTTCATCGCCGACTGCTGCAAACTTTTTATTTGAGCTTCCCATAACACGGATACATAACAATTGTTTTGCACCTGTGTTATCTGCTACTTCTAGTCTTGTTTCTTGTTGTATCATTTTTCTTTCCTTTTAGTATTTTAAACTACTACTTTTGCCTCTCATTACTCTGTGGTAATGCTGCATTTTAAATCCGTTAAATATTAACGTGCTTTTTCAACTACTTCTGCTACTGTCCAGCGTTTGCCGCCTGAAATAGGTCTTGATTCAACGATTCTTACTGTATCGCCTTCATTACAAACGTTCTGTTCATCGTGTGCTTTATAGTTTTTATTTGTTTCCATAATTTTTTTGTATTTTGGATGTGGCTCATAATCAGCAACTTTTACTACAACTGTTTTGTCCATTTTGTTACTAACTACTAATCCTTGTTTTTCTTTTTTAGGCATTTTGTACCCCTTTTTCTGTTATTATTGTTTTTGCTTGAGCGATGAGTTTTTTAGTTTTAGAAATACTTGCAGTATTTTCTAATTTATGAGTTGATAATTGCAATCTTGCTTCAAGTAACTGTTTTTTCCAGTCAACGATAGCATTTTGTAACTCATCTACTGATTTTTCACGCATTTCACTTAATTTCATTTTTATTTTTCCTTTATCTTGTTTCCTGCCTTATGCCGACCCGAAGAAATCTTCGCGTTAAGGCTGGTTAACTTGCTATGCTTGTTCTCTAGGTTGTTCTACTATCTTAACTTTGATAGGTAATTTTTGTGCAGCAAGTTCTAAAGCGTTAACTGCAATGTTTCTGTCAAAGTAATCAAGTTCAAACAATATTCTGTTTGGTTTAACAACTGCTACCCAGTATTCTACGTTACCTTTACCTGAACCCATACGAGTTTCTGCAGGCTTTGCAGTAATCGGTTTATCCGGGAATATTTTAATCCAAACGTTACCGCCACGTTTGATTTCACGAGTCATTGCACGACGTGCAGCTTCGATTTGACGGCTGGTAATCCAACCAGGCTCAACGGCTTGCAATGCATATTGACCGAATTCTAGTTTTGTACCTCTTGTTTCAGTACCTTTCATTCTGCCTTTCATCATTTTGCGGTATTTAGTCTTTTTAGGCTGTAACATTATATTTTGCTCCTATTATTTTTATACCTACTAGCTTTGAGATGTTGATTCAACATTTCTGCTGCGTCTTGGACGTCTTCCGCCTTTATCGGAATTATCTTTGCCGCTTTTGTGTTTGATGTTTTGGTCTGCCATTTCACCTGGCATCAAATTGCCTTTGAAAATCCAAACTTTAACACCGATTTTACCCATAATTGTATCAGCTTCGGTAAAACCGTAATCTACGTCAGCTCTTAGAGTTTGAAGAGGAATTCTTCCTTCTTTAGCCCATTCGGAACGAGCAATTTCTGCACCGCCCAAACGTCCTGATACCATAACTTTGATACCTTGAACGCCTGATCTCATTGTTCTTTGCATTGCTTGTTTCATTGCTCTTCTGAATGCGATACGTTTTTCAAGCTGTTGAGCGATTGATTCTGCAACCAATTGAGCATCTGCATCAATTCTTGCAACTTCTACAACGTTGATGATAACAGGTTTGCCAATGTATTTTGTAACATCTTGACGAAGTTCATCAATACCTTGTCCGCCACGACCAACAACGATACCAGGTTTAGCTGTTACTACAGTAATTGTAATATTTTGTGCTTTTCTGGCAATTAATATTCTTGATACGCCTGCAGCGTATAATTTTTTCTTAACGAATTTTCTGATTTTAGCATCTTCTGCTACAAATACTGCGTAGTCTTTAACCTTAGCAAACCAAGTGCTTACCCAAGGTTGAATTATTCCTACTCTAAATCCGGTTGGATGTGTTTTTTGTCCCATTTTATTATTTCCTATTTTGATGTATCACTAACTACCAATGTAAGGTGTGATGTACGTTTCATTCTTGAATACATACGACCTTGTGCTCTTGTTCTTGCACGTTTGTATGTAACACTTTCGTCAGCAAAGATTTGTGAAATCTTTAATGATTCAGGAGCTACGCCATATTGCTCACGAGCGTTTGCAACTGCAGCTTTCAAGTTCTTTTCAACTACTCTTGCTGCAAAATAAGGCATAAAACGTAACATATCTTGAGCTTCAATAACAGCTTTACCTCTTACTTCGTTGATAACTCTACGAAGTTTTCTTGCTGTCATTTTTATGTCTGTTTGTTTTGCTTTTGCTTCCATTTTTTTATCCTTTATTTAATATAAATATCACTTTGGATTATTTGTACTAACCTCTTTTTGCTTTATCAGCACCAGCATGACCTTTGAATAATCTTGTAGGTGCGAATTCGCCCAATTTATGTCCTACCATTTGTTCTGTTACATATACCGGTACGTGAGTTTTTCCGTTATGTACAGCAATTGTATGGTTTAACATATCAGGTACTATCATTGATGCTCTTGACCAAGTTTTGATAACTTTCTTTTCAGAATTTGCATTCATCTTGTCGATTTTCTTTTGTAGAGCTTCTTCTACATATGCACCTTTTTTTAATGAACGTGCCATTTATTTCTCCTTTTACTTCTTTGTGAATTTGCTTTGGGAAAAAGTAATATTAAATTACTTATTTCCCATTAGCTTTGAATTATTTTGATTTTCTTCTTCTAACGATTAATTTATCAGAAGCTTTACCTTTTTTACGAGTTTTGTAACCAAGTGCAGGTTTACCCCAAGGTGTTTTAGGGTGTCCGCCCGGACCTGTTTTACCTTCACCACCACCGTGAGGGTGATCGCAAGGGTTCATTGTTACACCACGTACAGTTGGTCTGATGCCCATGTAACGTTTTCTACCGGCTTTACCGATTGATAAGTTTTTAAATTCTGAGTTACCAAGTGTACCTATAGTAGCCATACATTCTTTTCTTACCATTCTCATTTCGCCTGAAGGAAGTTTGATTGTTACATAGTTTCCTTCTTTAGCCATTACCTGAGCTGAGTTTCCTGCTGATCTTACCATAACTCCGCCGCGACCCGGGTTTAATTCTACGTTGTGTACAATAGAACCTAACGGAATTAATTCAAGCGGTAAAGCATTTCCGTTTTGAACAGGTGCTTCCGGACCGCTTACGATAACATCGCCTACATTTAAACCTTCCGGTGTTAAGATATATCTTTTTTCACCATCAGCGTAGAAACATAATGAAATTCTTACGTTTCTGTTCGGATCGTATTCAATAGTTTTCACTGTTGCCGGTACGCCGAATTTATCTCTTTTAAAATCTATTACACGGTAAGTTCTTTTTACACCGCCGCCTTTGTGACGACATGTAATTCTACCTGTATTATTTCTTCCTGCTGTTTTTTTCAATGATCTTAGCAATGATTTTTCAGGAGTTGATGTAGTGATTTCTTGATAATCACTTTTTGTCATACCTCTTTGTCCCGGAGATGTCGGATTAATTTTTCTGATTGCCATTTTATTTCTCCTATTTTGGCTTTGTCTTACTATAAGGGACATATGCCTTAGCGCCCCTTGTTGGATTGTTCGGCTATCCTGCTCCTGTTTTTTGCTTCGCAAATTTACAATTTACTTTCACACAATCGGAGCCCCGGATGTCACGAGTCACGAGCTATGCCCTTACTCTAGCGAAAATCCACTATACATTAATAAATTCAATTGGTTCGCCTTCGATTGTTACGATAGCTTTTTTACTTGAATTTGTTCTACCGAATTTATATCCCATTCTTTTTTCGTGAGATGGCATATAAACTGTTCTTACTTGCTTAACTTTTCTTCCAGGAAAAGCTAATTCTACAGCTTTAGCAATTTCGATTTTAGTTGCATCTTTTTTTACTTCGAAAGTATATTGTGCATTTTCTGTTGCTGCCACTGATTTTTCTGTAATTAATGATTTTTTAATTACGTCATATAGTCTTTCTGTTTCTTTACTCATTATTGTAACCTTTCTGTAATTTCATTTACAGCAGATTCAGTCATAACAACAAAATCAGCTTCCAATAAATCTTTCACGTTTAAGTTTGAAGGTAATAAAAGTTTTACACTTGGGATATTTCTTGCTGACAATTCAAGATTTTTGTTTTCATCAGCTTTAATATCAGCAACAACTAAAACTTTTCCGCTTACATTCAAAGATTTCAATGCACTAACCATCAATTTTGTTTTTGGTTCAGCAATTGTTGAAAAGTCTTTTACAACAACAAGTTGAGATTCTCTGGCAGACAATGCTGATTTCAAAGCTAATTGTCTTGCTTTTTGAGGCATGTTGAAAGAGAAGCTTCTTGGTTTTGGTCCAAAGATTACGCCACCGCCTGCAAACAATGGTGAACGAAGAGAACCGGCTCTGGCTCTGCCTGTACCTTTTTGTTTCCAAGGTTTTCTTCCGCCGCCTGCAACTTCTGCTCTTGTTTTTGCACAAGCAGAACCTTGACGTGCATTATTTAATTGTCTTCTTAATGCTAAGTGCATTACGTGCAAATTAGGTTCAACACCGAAAACGCTTTTTTCTAAAGTAATTTCGCCTAATTTTTCTCCATTTGTACTTAATATTTCTTTTGACATTTTGTTTTTCCTTTATTGTTTAATATCATTTCGTTTAAGACTGCTTACCGCTTGCATTTGCTTTATTTGGCAAGACCAGCCGGTTTTTAAGACTTTGCCTTGTCTTGAAGGTTTACCCCTCACTTGAAAAAATGAACTAATTCCATTTGATTCTTGTAGGAACGATTGTTACCAATCTGCCTTCGCATCCAGGAACTGATCCTTTTACTAATACTAAACCGTTAGCTGAATCAACTTTAACTAACTTCAATTTAGTAATAGTAACTCTTTCGTTACCCATGTTACCAGCCATTTTCTTACCTTTGATAACACGAGAAGGAGTTGTACCTGCACCGATTGAACCCGGTTCTCTGTGGTTTTTAGAACCGTGACCCATAGGTCCTCTTCCGAAGTTGTGTCTTTTTACTGTACCTTGGAATCCTTTGCCTATTGATTTACCGGTTACGTCTACTTTTTCAACATTTTCTAATACTGAAAGTTCAACCTTATCGCCTACTTTGTAATCTTGTGGATTTTCAATTCTGAATTCTTGAAGATGTCTGTAGTTTGATAAGTTATTTTTCTTGAAATGACCTAATTGAGCTTTTGTCAAGTGTTTTTCTTTAGCTGCTACAGTACCAACCTGGATAGCATTGTATCCGTCAGTTTCAACTGTTTTAACCTGAGTTACTACAGTTTCATCAACTTTGATAACAGTTACAGGGATAGCCAAACCTTGTTCGTCAAAGATTTGAGTCATTCCAACTTTTTTTCCTATTACACCTAGTGTCATATTCTACCTTTCTAGCTCGCTCGTAACGGTATAATCACGAGGATTAACCTTCGAGTTTGCATTTTCTCTTGCGAGCGCTACTTTTACTTGCTGTTCTTTACCTTTGAAGGACTTTCACCTTCTCCGCCGATATCCGAAATAAACCAGATTGACGGTAGTAGATCACATTATCTTATGCATAATGCTTATTCAATTTTCATTGACAGGAATCGTGGCAACTATCTTGCTTCGATATCTACACCTGCCGGTAAATCTAATCTACGTAACTCTTCCATTGTCTGTTGAGTTGGTTCGTAAATATCGATAATGCGTTTATGTGTTCTCATTTCGAAGTGTTCACGAGATTTTTTATCTACGTGAGGTGAACGCAATACACAATATATACGTCTTTTTGTAGGTAAAGGAATAGGGCCAGCTACTTTAGCGTCTGTTCTTTTTGCTGTTTCAACGATTTTTTCAGCTGATACGTCAACTAATTTGTGTTCGTATGATCTTAAACAAACTCTAATTCTTTGTCTTTTAGCTGTTGTCATTTTTAATTCCTTTATGTTTTTATGTATTAACAATTCGAATTGCATAATGTAGTAAAAACCTTTTTCTACCGCAATCCGGCTATTACTTTCGACTATAGCATATTAATCGTAAGTCAAACAAAAACCAGTGTCAACAGGGGGAAATAAGTTTAATTAATATTTTACAAAAATTTACAATCAAAAGTAACAAAAAAAATTATAATAAGTTTTAATAAAAAATAAAACATAGGAGTTTAAGTATTTTATGAAAGTTTCCAATTCCAGCTATTCCACACATATAAGACCTTCGTTTGTACTAAATAAAACTTATAATTGTAATATGTATAAGTTTTCTATGTTATCAAGAGATACTGTATCATTCCAGGCAAAATCAAAAAATCTTGTAAAAGATTTATATCAAATTACCTCTGACACTAAATGTTTTTCAAGTTTTATAAAAGAAGCCATACAAAATCCCAGAAAATCACAAGAAACAACGAAAATTCTATTAAACCAAGCTGGTTCTACTAATAATTTTTTAAAATGGTATTTTGCAAAAGGCGGATACAAAGAAAAGTATGTTGACTATATAACGCAAACAGTTAAAGAAGCTAAAAATCCGGAAGAATTATTAAAAATATCTCCCAATTGGGGTTTTTGGGTTTTTGAGAAGCAATTCGGTAAAGATTTTTTTATAGGAAAGACACCTAAAGCTATCGGGACTAAAAAAGATTATAGAAATCTTGTAACAAATCTGTTACAAAATGAGGATACAGGCTTCAAAGTTGAAATACTTCCTAATGGCCTCTCCGGAAAACGGGCTTTTCTAGTGGATACTGGAGAAAATAAATACGTATTAAAAACCCAGGAAGACTTTGCACTATATTCTAAAGAATTAGACTCTGCGCTTAAAAAAGATAAATGGCTGCAAGATACTTTTATGAAAAGATTCAAAGAAAACGAAAATATGAAGTCTGATTCAAGTTATATAAATGCAATGATAGATTTTTATCTTAACTTAAATAATTGTGTAAATGCCGCTAAAATCCACTGTTTTGATGCAAAAACATCTTCTGTTTTATATGATTATTTATCAGGAACAAATCAAAGTATTACAGATATTAATAAACAATTACCAGACTTAAAAAAATTAGGAATTATATATAATGATATTTTCTCTGACAATTTTAGAGAAAAAGACGGTGTTCTCAAAATAAT
>OHEP01000577.1_pt1 | contig 24058 bp, 15 predicted proteins | sample 1567271 | NCBI WGS metagenome assembly OHEP01 (sample SAMEA3879577, study PRJEB24766) | human gut metagenome | biome: human-associated habitat; feature: feces | place: USA | collected 1985/1987
ATTCTGCGTTTCGATAAAGGAACAGAGATTTTAGGTAACAAAGGTTGGACGGAGAAGTTCAGATACTTTCCAATTGACCAGTCGGAAATGGATAGAGCTAAAGGTGGCTTGACACAGAACCCTGGCTGGTTATAAGTTTTGATTGTTTTTTTCTGAAGAGTCCCCGGTATTTCCTTGTGAATAATACCGGGGATTTTTTGTTCCTTCACAAAGTTTGTTTTGGCAAAACATCTGTCATGCTATCACGCAAATGGGTGTATTGTTTTGATTATAAATCAATTAAAGCGTGATAGATACCCGTGACAGATAAAAAACGTTACAACCATCTATCACGCTTTCCAATCTTTCTAAAAGATGATGCCTCCTATTTATTGGGTGAATCGTAAAAGTGGCTATTATCTTAGTTCTCAGCATGAAACTTTTAGTTTTGAGGCTAAATACGAGAAGTTTTAATTGGGAAAATAATTGGTTTCATTAAGGAAAACCTTTAGTTTCCTTTCGTAAAACTAAAAGTTTCAGCAAGTGAAACTTTTGGTTTCAACGATATGAAACTGTCATTTCGGCCCGTTGGGAACTGGCAAGGGTATCTATATAAAACGACCGAAACAGATACTTTTCCTTCGAAAAGTATCTGTTTCGGCATAAAAACGTAGTGTTAACATAGGAAATAGGGGAATTATCCCCTATTTATTCTCTTGATTGCTGTTATGGAAACCGTTTTATTTGAGGAACGGGTTGCCGCTTTTGTCTTTGCTCACTACCCAGCGGAAAGCATTAACCAATAGCAGGTTCTGTGTACCGTCGATAAACTCTTCGTCACCATGCCCCATATTCAGGTAAATCATTCTGTAATTCTTGTTGGACCATACGATGGGGAAGTCGCCAAAATTCACTACATCCTTGATACCCAGTGGATAGTTCTTGGGCGATAGGGACAAGAGTACTTCTACGTCCTTATTCTGGCGGGGGCTGGGAGTCCATTGGTACCATTCGCTGGCGGGAGCCACGAATGATGCAGGCAGATTCTTGGTAACGGGATGTTCTTCGTTGTCGACTTCGACCAATACCGGCTGGGGAGGCCAGTTGTTGCAATAGAACACCCCACCACCAAGAAACTTAACGAACCAGGGCCAATGCGTGTTTTTGTCGTTGTAGGCAGCTGCGTGGAAACCTACCCAACCGCCTCCGTTTTCCATATATTGCTCAAAAGCATCGCGTTCGGCCTTGGTGTTGGGGGATGTGTTAAGCATGATAATGACATTGTATTCTTTCAGTTTCTCGTATGGGTATTTTGAAAAATCGGTAGTAATATCCAGAACAAAGCCGTCACCGTAATTGAGCTTCTTGAAGAAAGTGGTTGCTTGTTCTGCAAATTGTACGTGTGCTTCTTCCGCATGTTGCGTGTAATAAATCAAGGCCTTGAAGCGAGGAGCTTTGGCATAGTTTGCCGGATAACCTTCGGGGACTTGTGCGTACGTCAGCAAGGTGCAAGCCGTAAACAATAAAATAAACAGATGTTTCATAATTTGTAATTTATAATTTATAAGTTATTAATTCTCCATTATCTAATATTCCGCAGTCAGAGACAGCCATTTGCCTGCCGAGGTAACCCATACCTCTTTATAACAGGCATTGTTGGTTTGCGGCCAATAGGGGACATCGTCGTTACCCAGGGTACGGATACCAACGGGCATCTCTCCTGTCATTTCTCCCGAAGAGAAGGTATTCAGTTGCGGATAGTTGTGTCCTTCTCCATAAATCAAGGATTGTCCGAAAGGATTCTTGCCTACGGTCCAGTACAACTGTTCCAGACCGATGTTGAGCAGTTCCTTGTCCTTCAGGAAGTTTCCGCAGATGGCGGCGGACTTTCCGTTGGAAAGATGGATGGCGGTATTGCCGTTGAAAATGTTGAACCACACGGGGAAGCGTTTCATGTAGTGCTCTTTGTCCAGTTGTACTCCTCGTTTAATCTGTTCCGTGTACAGTTCCTTGGCATTGGCAGGGGGAAACAGATGGAGGGCGTAGAAGTTGGTGGTATCCTTATATTCCTCTGCATGGTAAACACCGCTTGGAATCATACCGTAGGGATGGGTATATTTCATCATTCCTTTCAGATAGTCTCCATATAGTTGTATGGAATTCACCCATTTAGGGTAATCGGGGTGCTCCTTCTGGGTTTCGCAAAGCATCACCATAGCCTGCATATAGACCTGCTCGCGCGACTGGTGTATGTAATGTACGATGGATTTGCGGGATTTGTCCCGGTAGAAGAATCCGCGTGTCCCGTCTTTGTCTTTCAGCGGTTCCGTGCGCTGGCAGTCGAGGGTGTAGCGGATGTATTCGGCGGCGATGTCCGCATAAGAAGGTTTTCCGGTCAGCTTGTATAATTGGCTTGCCGACCAGGAGATGGTAGCCATATACTGACTTTTCGAAGTGTTGTAACTGTGTTCGTAAGGCTGGACGAACTGGTCGAAACCGTCTTTTTTGAATTTCTCCATGGCGAAAGCGAAATCTTCTTCGGCCACGCGCAGAAGATATTCCTGCTGCATCGGGTCGTTGTCCAGCGTCATGGAGGCATACGCCTCATATCCGGCATAGAGGAAATTGTCGAATGCCATGTTCTGCACGCGTACAGAAGATATGTCGTCCAGTGTGTTGAATACACCATCCTGCCAGATTAGCAATCCCATGCTGCTGGCGCGGTAGCCGTCTCCATAGCGGTTCTTTAGCATAAACTCCACTCCCCATTCCGCTTCTTCGCGCAGGCGGGCGGCGAGGGTGGGGTTGGTATTTCTTTGTTTATTATAGGCTTCGAGCAGAGCAAAGGTCACGTCTCCCGTCTGCAAGGTTTGCTGGGACAAGTCTCCTGCATCGTGCCATCCGCCGGAGTAGGAGATGCTGCGTCCGTCATGTCGGGACATGAGGTCTACGTGGCAGGTGGAATGCTTGCCGGGAACCGGATGTCCACAGCGCTGGCAGAAGATGAAGTTCAGCACTTTCCATTGTGAATCTTCCCAAAGCCGTTCTCCAATCCGAAAGGTGGGAGTTAGCGATGTTCCGACCTTCAGCTGATACTCTCCGGGATTATTGAAGGAGGTGAAATCAATAAGGCCAAATTCTCCGAGAGTGGTTTTCTCTTTTCGGATGTCTCCTTCGTAAGCCACTTTTCCGTCCGTGGTAAGCAGTTGGAAGCGCTTTCCGGCGTCTATGGTGAGGTTTGTGTTGATGAGGGCGGTTTTGGGGTGGTTGACGGCATAGCCGGTTGTCGAGTAGGAGATTTTTCCATCGGCAGGTATCCATCCGCTGACTTTCTCAGGGGCTTTCACCGTTTGCAGTTGTAGATTGTCCAGGTAGTAGATAGCTGAATCTCCTGTTGTCCGGTCTTTGCCTTTGAGGGCTGTGCTGAAGGTGATGGACATCACCTTGTCGCGCTGATACTCGTCTATTTCGAGGAAGCATTGGTTCCACTCCTTATTAATAAGGTTAATGAGGTGTGAACCCGAAGGCTGATTATATCCTTTCTTGGCAGGAGTATCTGCATTGCGAAACGTGAGGTTCATGTTGACGATGCGCGCGCCGTCGCAATCGGGATAGATGGAGAATACGATGCGGTTGTACTTCTCCAGATTGGCGCCGTCCAGATGATAGGTAACACTGCTGTTTCCGTAGGTGGCATAGTCTGGGTCGGAAGGAGAGCCGGTCGCCCTTTTCCCGGTGAATGTGGGGAATTGCAGTTTGATGCTGCCTTTGCCGGAAACGGTCTTTTCCGTACTGAAGGACATGCTTCCTGCGCCGGAATGACTCCATCCCTCTGTACCTGCCGAGCGGGTGAGAGGAGCGCTTTGCAAGACCTCCTTTTTCCATCCGTTGGTTTCGAAAGAGTTTTCAATATCCAGGGGGAGGGGTTGATGTATCAGTCCGCTTTCGTGGAGTTGTCGTTCCAGTTTGGGGTCTTGGGTCAGACGTGTCTGACCGTATGCGGCAATACTGCCGAGAGATAAAAGGTATAAAAATAATAATGTCTTTCTCATGTTGATGTCAACCTTTGGTTTCGGTTGCAATGTTAGCCATTATTAGGCAGAAGGAGGTTTGAAAACTGCCATAAAAGCTTTAAAAGCTATCCGAAGTAGAGGAAATATGAATTTCGGTAGATGTATAATCCCTATGATGTACGACTTATAATGCCAAAGAAAATACTAAAATCGTATTTTCATAACAGAAGAAAATTGTAACTTTGCGAAGTTATGTCACAATGTTAACCTATGATGCGTATCTTGATTTTAATAATAATGCTGTTGCCATGTTCGCTTGGTATGTATGCATCTGCAATAGATAGCCTTTTGTCTGTTCTGGATAAGACTATCGTGATGCGTAGACAATACGAGGAAGAAAAAGAACGGTATATTTCTTTGATAAAGGATGAGTTGAAGCAAGGGAGGCTTACTGACATGGAGCGTTATCTGATACAAAATCGTCTTTTTGCCGAATATAATTCTTATATTAGTGATTCTGCATTACATTATATAAATGAAAATATTCTTATTGCCACACGGCTAAATAATAGGCAATGGATAAATAGTTCTATATTAAATAAAGTACATATTCTAAATACTTCGGGCCTTTTTGTTGAAGCAATGGAATTGCTGAAATCGCTTCCTCGTAACACGTTGGAGGGTGAAAATATAGTGGACTATTATGTATGTTTTGAAAACCTATATCTCTATCAGGCAGAGTACGCCACTGATCGGAACTACGTGAACAATTATCTTCGGATAGCAAATTTGTATAGGGATTCTATAATCAGCCTAGTACCGGAAGATACTTATAGATATGTAGTCGTGCATGCACCTCAGCTCATTGACCAGGGAAAAAGTCAGGAGGCTATATGTTTATTGAAGAATTTTTTACCTCGGTTGAAATCCAATACGCGTGAGTATGTAGTAGCTACTTCAATTCTGGCTTTTGCTTATCATGTCGTGGGGAACAAGCAGAAAGAAATGGAAGCACGTATTAGCAGTGCCATTGCTGACATTAGGGCAGTGGTGAAAGAAAATTATTCTTTGTGCGCATTAGCGGAATTACTTTATGGAATGGGCGATTTGGAACGTGCTAATCACTATATCAAGATTAGTATGGAAGATGCTAATTATTATACTACTCGGTTGCGTAGTTCGCAGAATTCCAAGATGCTTCCGCTCATAGATCGTGCTTATCAGCAAGAAAAGGAAATACAGCAACAGCGGCAGAGAATGTTTATTACAGGCATATGTATCCTTTCTGTTTTCCTTCTATTGACAGTACTGTGTGTGCTATGGCAAATGAAAAAATTGTCTTATGCCCGTAAAAAAGTTGTTGCTGCCAATTCCCAATTGAGTATATTGAATAGTGAATTGAAGAAGCTGAACAAGTCTCAACATGAGGCTAATGAACGATTATTGCATACTAATCAGACTCTTACGGAAGCCAATCATATTAAGGAAGAGTATTTGGGACGTTTCCTCAGTTTAAGTTCCTCTTATATAAGTAAGATGGAAGAATATCGCCGCATATTGAACAAGCAGGCTGCTGCCGGTAAACTTGAGGAGTTATATCGTACATTGAAGTCCGACCGTTTCATAAATCAAGAGTTGAAAGAGTTCTATCACAATTTCGATGTATCTTTTCTTAAGATATTCCCTAACTTTGTAGAAGAATTTAATCGTTTGTTGCCAGTTGAAGAACAATTGCATCCTAAAAATGAAGAATTGCTTGTTACCGAACTGCGCATATTTGCACTGATTCGTTTAGGTATTACAGACAGTGCGCGTATTGCAGAATTTTTGCGTTATTCCATAACTACCATCTATACTTATCGTTCCAAGCTAAAAAACAAGTCTCTTTGTAAAGAGGACTTTGAAGAACGAGTGATGAAAATAACTTCTTTTTGATTTTATCCTCCTTTTGAGGCTTTCTTCTGCCTTAAAAAGTTTAGAAATGATTTAGAAATTAGTAGCAATAGCATTTTTGTAATGCGTTGTATTATAGTTGATTGCCTGTTGCAGGACTTTAGATTTTTATCTCAGCCCAAATCGTGCGTTTGTTTTGATAATACATTTGCATCAATCTATTTATTGTTTAACTAATTTCTAATAAGATGAAAAAGAAAAGTCTAAAGAGATGCCTTAAAAAGCGCATGATCCTTTTACTGGGTTTTCTTATGATGACTGGTGTTGCTGTTGCGCAACAACTTCAGGTACAAGGAAAGGTGACCGATGCAACGGGTGAAGGTCTTATCGGTGCAAGTGTATTGGTAAAGGGTACAACTTCGGGGGTGATAACTGACATTGACGGTAACTATGTGTTATTGAATGTCAATCCTGATGCAATACTTATTTTTTCTTATGTAGGTTACCAAACGCAGGAACTGAACGTATCCGGTAGAAACAAGATTGATGTTGTCTTGCATGATGACCAGCAGGTGTTGGAAGAAGTTGTAGTAGTGGGTTACGGTTCATTGAGTAAAAAAGAAGTTTCCAGTTCCATTGTACAAGTGGATAAGAAAAATTTTAATTTGGGGGCTATGAATAACCCGATGGAAATGGTATCGGGAAAAGTCGCGGGCTTGAATGTCAATACGCAGGCAGCTGCCAATCCTAACTCCAGTTCTTCATTACAAGTACGTGGTGCAACATCTGTTTCTGCAAGTAATAGTCCTTTGATTGTCATAGATGGTGTGGCAGGTGGCGATATCCGTAACATCGCTGCACAGGATATTGAATCTATTACGGTATTGAAAGATGCGGGTTCAGCTGCTATTTACGGAACGCGAGGTGCTAATGGTGTGATTTTAGTTACAACGAAACGTGGCTCGGGTGAAGCTGGAAAAACGGTAGTCACATATGACAGTTACATCGCTTTTAATGTAGCTAAGCCCTCTCCGGATATTCTGTCGGCTGATGAATTCCGTCGTTCGAGACGAGGTACAGACTATGGAGCCGACACTGACTGGTATGGACTGATTACTCGTGATGTAGCATACGACACAAACCAATATATATCTATTGATGGTAGCACAAAGAATGGTTTCTATGGTGCTTCCTTCAATTACAAAAGTGCCAATGGACTTGACATCGTGAGTGGTCGTGAAGAATTTGGAGGTCGTTTTTCTATGGAACAGCGTGTACTGGAGAATCGCTTACAATTCAACGGTTCGTTGAGTGCACGTCGTGTAAATGAAACCTGGGGAAATGATGGTTTCTTCGATAGGGCACTCACAATGAATCCTACAATGCCGGTATATAATGCAGACGGTTCGTATTATCAGCCTACTTCTCCTACGGGTGCAACCAATCCGGTTGCGGAGCTTGCTTTGAGAGATAACAACGGCCAGCGTATGTATTTGTTGGGTACGGCTGAGGCTAAACTGAATATTTTGCAGACAGAAAAGCATTTGTTGAATACAACATTAAGTTACTCATTGCATTACAATGACATGAAGCAACAATATTATGCTTCGTCTGCCGGTTCGGAGTCCTATTGGAATGGTTATAAAGGACGTGCGGAAATGAAGTATCAGAAATGGTACACCAATCGATTGGAGTGGTTGGGAAATTATGCACTGAACTTGGGCGACCACAATATTAAGGCTGTAGTGGGCTATACTTATGAGAAGTCTATCTGGGAACAGATTGGTGGTAGTAACAACGACTTCTCTTTTGATAATACGAAATATTGGGATTTGGGCAGTGGCTCTTATCTGAAGGATGGTTTGGCAAGTTTATATAGCGGTCGCTCTGAATCGACACTTATTGGCTTCTTTGGTCGGTTGAACTATAATTGGAAGGATATGCTTTTTGCATCGGCTTCGTTGCGCTATGAAGGCTCTTCCAAATTTGGTGCTAACCAAAAGTGGGGGTACTTCCCAGCAGCTTCTTTGGCTTGGGAAATGATGGAGATGGGCTTTATGAAGAATACCCGGAAAGTGTTGACCAGTTTGAAACCGCGTGTTTCTTTCGGAATTACCGGTCGTTCGGATTTTGATGCTTATAAATCACTTTCTACTTACAATACCAATGGTAGTTATCTCTTTGACGGGCGTTGGGTAACGGGCTATGCTCCCTCTAGTAATGCTAATCCGGATTTGGCTTGGGAAAAGAGCGTTGCGATTAATCTGGGTGTTGATTTTGTTCTATGGAATCGTTTACGTGGTTCAGTGGAGTATTTTGACCGTAGTTCTAAAGACTTGCTTTATACGTACACGGCACCTCAACCGCCTTTTGTCTATTCCACTATTTTGGTTAACGTTGGAACAACGAAAAATACCGGTATAGAAGTATCTTTGGATGGTGACATCCTTACTAAAACAGCAGTGAAGTGGACGAGCGGAATCAATTATTCTTATGGGAAGACTAAGTTGACCAAACTTTCTAACGATATTTACAAGGCATCTTATCTCGACCTTTACTTAAAACCGGGTACTGGCTCCAGCGAATATTTCTTCCGTGTGCAGGAAGGGGGAGAGATAGGGCAGTTCTACGGTTATGAATATGCAGGTGTTGACGAAAATGGCAATATGCTTATTTTGAATGATAAAGATGAGCAAATACCGATTTCTCAGGCTGATGCCAAGTATAAACGTTATATTGGCAATGGTGCTCCCAAGCACTTCTTGTCTTGGAGTAACAACCTGACTTGGAGAAATTTTGATTTGAGTGTATTCTTCCGCGGTACATTCGGTTTTGATGTATTCAATATGCGTAAATATGGTATGGGGCTTCAGGGATGTGGTACAGATAATGTTCTTCGCTCTGCGTATCTGGAAGATAAGAATATCCGTACCGGTGGTGGAGTAATATCTTCCTATTTCCTGGAGGATGGTAGCTTCATAAAACTGGAAAATGTAACCTTGGGATATAATTTTACTCCTAAGAACCGTAAGTTACTGGATAATATGCGCATATATCTGTCTGCCAAGAATCTGTTTACCTTGACCGGATATTCTGGTAATGACCCTTCAATTATAGACGTGAATGGTATCCAGCCGGGAGTAGATAGTAATAGTGCTTATCCTACAGCAACTCAATTGAGTTTAGGTGTGACTCTTCGCTTCAAATAAATGAGAAACAAATTATTAAAAATATGAAAGATATGAAATATATAAAATGTCGTTGGTTATTGGCGATGATTATGTCATGTTCACTTTTCTCTTGTACTAATTTGGACGAGGAAGTGTTCGATCGTGTGGATGCCGGAATTTATTATCAAGATGAGACGAGTGTTCAGGGGGCAGTGGCAGCCATCTATTCGAAAGCTGCATATAGTTATTTGGAATACTTCTGGTATTTGCAGGAGTTTTCTGCCGACCAGGTGGCATGGCGCAGTTGGAACGGTGGACTTTGGGGATGGGATGAGGCATTGAAGTTTGCTTTGTCTTCACATACCTGGACGTCAGAATCAACCATTATTCGCCAAACTTGGGAGAATGCGTGGACCACTATTGGGCTTTGCAATACGCTTATTACAGATTTGCAGGCAATCAGCCCCGCATCTATACGCATGACTGAGGATGCTTTGAATAGTTATATTGCCGAAGTACGTACCCTGCGTGCTTGGGCATACTACAATATCTTTGAGATTTGGGGTGGAGCACTTCCCTTGAACATTTCTTCGGGTGCGGAAATCCCTGGTTCTGCAGATACTGATTTTGATAAGGGGTGCAAGATTATCTACGATTTTATCAGTCAGGAATTAGATGAGTCAGTTACAGATCTTATGAAAGAAGATGGTTCTGGAAAGACTCGCAACCGCATGAACCAAGCTGCCAATCGTATGATTAAGATGCGCTTGTTGCTGAATTCTGAGGTGTTTATCAAACAAAACAGTTATAATGAGTGTGCCACTCTTTGCCAAAAAATTCTGAATGGCGATTATGGTACTTACAGCATTACCGATGACTATCGCGATATTTATTCGATAAACAATGTAGAATGTCCGGAAGTTGTAATGGCATTGGCGATGGAAGTCGGTCAGGTCAATACCGGTTGGATGCGTAACATGCCTTTCATGCCTTACAATTGTTGGGATTACTTTGGAGGTACATACAGCCAGAGCGGATGGAATTGTGTATGCTTGGCACCTTCATGGGATAATTCTGGAAATGTACAGCCGTATGGTGGTACTGACAATCCTAAGAGCTTTCTTACCGACTACGGTGATAAGTTAGGAGCAGTTTATGAACGTTTCCACGATAAAGATATCCGTAAGCAGAACTATGTGTATAATGAAACAACAGGAAACTATCAAGGCATTTTTTTGAAAGGGGCTATTAAAGCCAACTATGGTAAGGGTGCGGCTTTGAAAGCAGATGCCGACCGTGACGGTCAGGATTTGGTTTATGTGGATCAGGTGGGTACATTCCTTAATTTAGGACGTAATCTGGAGACTGTCATGTCACCTCGCTGGGGTGAAACGAATTCAGGTGTCCGTTTGGTAAGATATCCGGTTTATCCGGAGAGTGCAGGCATTGATTTCCAAAACATCGATGAGGTGGAATTCCGTTTGAGTGAAGTGGTCTATACTCTTGCTGAATGTAAAATGCGTGCAGGTGATACGGAAGGTGCTAAAGAACTGGTATATAGAGTTAAAACACGCTATTTTACAGATAAATCGGCTCTCGAACAGCCCGGTCCTGGTTTTACATCCTTTGATATGGATTGGATGTTGAGTGAATGGGGACTTGAATTCTTGGGAGAGGGGCGTCGTCGTCGTACAGACTTGCGTCGTTTCGATAAGTTTACGCAAGGGCAATGGTGGTTCTTTGGCCGTGCCACGGACGACGGTTTAAGCTATCCGGCTAAACGTGACCGCAAATACGAGTGGTATCCCTTGCCCCAGTCTGCCCTTATGGTAAATCCGGGACTGGTACAGAATCCTAATTATTAATCATCCTATAATAATAGTAACAATGAAAAAATATATATGTAATCCGCTATGGCTTTTGTTGCTTTTTGTAGCTTTCATCAGTAGTTGTGACAAGGAGGAAATTGTGTTTGACCATGAGTTGCCGCAATTTGAACTTCGTAGCGATGCTATCTTGCTGGAGGTGATTATGCCCCAAGGAACTGGTGCCGATGAAATAATTTATATTGCAGGCGATTTCAATGGAGGTCAGGATGCTGCTTTCGGAGACCTTAAGTGGCAGATGGAGAAAGCTGCAAACAATGATGTTAAATGGGGCATATACCTCTATCCGGAAGATTTTGTTAATGGAAAGACACTTGCCGATGGCTTTTATTTCGTTTCTAAGACACAAGGTATAGAGCGTACTTTGCAGAATGGGGATGCTTTACATCAAATTTCGGCTAAGGTAGGTACTCGCACTGATATAACGGTAACCCGCTGGAATGCTTATTTTGAGGAGCCGGAAGACCCAAGTGAAGTGACCCATGACGGTTATGCTGTGTTCGTGATGGACAATACAGGTTGGGATGCACTGACACTTTATGCGTGGGGAAATGATTTGCCGGAACTTTTTGGAGGTTGGCCCGGTATTTCACCTACTGGTAGCGTTGAGATAAAAGGAATTACCTATAAATACTTTGATACAGGTGAAGCAAATAAGGGATTGGTTTACAATTTGATATTTAACGATAATGGAGTAGGTTCACAATTTGATGGACCACAGAACTTTACTCTTGACCGTGACATATATTTGGAAATCACAGAAAGCGGTTGGACGGAAATAGATCCGGATGCAGTGGTCATCCATGATGGTTATACCATTTTTATTGAAGACCAGTCCGGATGGGCAGAAACAACCATATACGCGTGGGGAAATGATATACCGGAACTCTTTGGCAGTTGGCCAGGAATATTACCAACCGGTAGTGTTGAGATAAAAGGTGTCACGTATAATTATTACGATACAGGTGAAGCAAATAAGGGATTGACTTACAATCTGATAATGAATAATAACAATGGAGGCTCACAATTTGACCTCGCAGCAGTGACGCTTGATCGAGATTATTATTTCCGTATTACGGACATAGCTGGTGAGGAGATTGACCCTAACAATCCGGACGGAGACTCTGAACCGGAATCTGAAGCGGCTTTTGTTTCTAATCAGAATAATTTCTTGAAATGAGTTTTGTATAGTAATGAAGATGTTAAATGACCTATTGGTGGAATGAGATTGGGGATAGGATATCTCTTTTCAATCTTGCGGATATATGTCCCAAGGCTTGGTTTTTCTATCCCAAGCCTTGGGAAGAAGTTATCTCTTAGCTCTTTTGTTTTTTAGTATTGGCTTCCGGGATTTTTAGTATTAAGGCTTAGTATCTTTTCTGCCAATGCCCATTACTGGAGAGTTTGGATGCTCCTTTTGCAGATATCAGTTCCGCCAATGAGTATAAGTATAGATAAAAAGTAGAAATATGAAAAAAGTAATAATTGCGACACTGCTCTTTACGATGCTACATTCTTGTATGGGGTGTAGTGATAGTCAGAGTGACATGGAACCGATTCCCGTCCCACAGGAAGAATACATGGCTTCGGATATGGTGATTTATGAGGCAAATCCCCGCATTTTTGCCGAAGAAAATGCGTTCTCTGCCATCAAAGCAGAGCTTGACCGTATTCAAAGCCTGGGGACTACCGTGCTTTGGCTGATGCCTGTAAATGAGCCGGGAGTACTGAAAAGTGTGAATTCACCTTATTGTATAAAGGATTATAAAAAGCTGAATACACGTTACGGAACAAAAAAAGACTTGAAAGAACTGGTAGATGCTGCCCATGCCAAAGGAATGAAAGTGATTCTTGACTGGGTTGCCAACCATACTTCGTGGGACAATGCTTGGGTGACTGAGCATCCGGATTGGTATACACAGGATGCAAATGGCAATGTGGTACAACCTCAAGAACAGCCTTGGGCGGATGTTGCTGACTTGAATTTTGACAACGAAATCATGCAGCAAGCCATGATTGATGCCATGAAGTATTGGGTAACAGAAATTGGTATTGATGGATACCGTTGTGATTATGCCGAGGGGGTACCAGATGCTTTCTGGAAGAAAGCAATCGCCGAGCTCCGTACACTTGACAATAATTTGCTGATGCTTGCCGAAGGCGGAAAAACGTCTTTAATGAACAATGGTTTCAATCTGCTCTACGGCTGGAACTTCCATAGTAAACTGAAAGACTATTATGCCGGTAAATGCTCACTTACTGACCTTTATGCTATGAATACTTCCGAATTGGAGGGAATGCCGAAGGGTACGTTACGGTTACGCTATTCTACTAATCATGACCAGGCAAGTGAGGCTTCACCGATAGAATGTTATGGCGGTGAGCGTGGTGCCATGTCTGCTTTTGTATTGACGACTATGCTCGAGGGGATACCTCTTATTTATAGTTCGCAGGAAGTAGCCTATCCGCGGTCACTTAACTTTTTCAATTACGGAGTTATAGACTTGAAGTCCAATGAAGTCTTTGCGCAAGAGATGGCAGAAATCATCAGAGCCTATAAAGCTACGAGCAGTGTACGTGGTGGTGAACTGGAAGTTTATACTACCGGAGATGTCGCTTCATTTTATCGGGCAGCAGGCAGTCATGGCATGTTGGTCATGGTGAATACCGCCAATGAGTCTGTACAAGTGAAAGTACCTATGGAGCATGCTGGCAAGACCATGACCGATGTGATTGCCGGTGTGGATGTGGAGTTGCCTACAGTAATGACGATGGAGCCTTATCAATATTTTATATATCAACAATAACGGATGTATATGAAACATGTATTATTAACAGTTGTATTTCTGGGAATTGCTTGTGTGGCGATGGCACACGAATTGTTATCTCCCAATGGGAATCTGAAACTCAATGTTGTGCTTGATTCCGAGGGAGGGCCGGTCTATAGCTTATATTACAAAGGAGAGCCGGTTGTAGAACCTTCTGCCTTGGGAATACTTATGGAAGAAGCGGATTTGTCAAATGGCTTCCGGATTCTTGATGCAACAAATTCTACTTTTGATGAAACTTGGATGCCTGTATGGGGAGAGTATGAAAAAGTCCGTAACCATTACAATGAACTTACTGTCACTTTCTCACAACCGGCAAAGCACGACCGTATGATGATTGTACGTTTTCGATTGTTTGACGATGGACTCGGATTCCGTTATGAGTTGCCGGAGCAGAAAACCATGAATTATCTGACGGTAAAAGACGAACTGACGGAATTCAATCTGACCGGTAATCATACACTCTATTGCATTCCCGGTGATTATGATACGAATGAGTTTGCCTATACTACTGCGGCCATTTCCGAAGTGCGCGAAGCTATGGAACGTAATCTACGTAAAAAAGGATATGAAGCTAAAGCGACTTCATTCACAGTACAAACACCCCTTATGATAAAGACTACCGAAGGACTTTATATCAATATTCATGAAGCTGCCTTGGTAGATTATTCTGCCATGTTGCTGAATGTGGATGATAAAGAGTTTAACTTTTCTGCTCATCTTACTCCCGATAAATTAGGAAAGAAAGGATATCTGCAATTACCGTTGCATACCCCGTGGCGTACAATTATGGTTAGTGACGATGCACGTAGCATCCTTGCTTCTCAGTTGATTCTTAATCTGAATGAACCTTGTAAGCTGGAAGATACTTCTTGGATTAAGCCACAGAAATTTATCGGTGTCTGGTGGGAGATGTTTACTGGTGGAGGAGGTACATGGGCATATAGCGACTATTATAAGGCTAAACCCGGCATAACCGACTATTCAAAGTTAACTCCTAATGGACATCATCCGGCCAATACTGAACATGTGAAAGAGTACATAGACTTTGCGGCGGAGAATGGTATTGATGCGGTATTGGTTGAGGGTTGGAATGAAGGTTGGGAAGATTGGGCATCCTATCGTAAGGATCGTCAGTTCCTTTTTGACAAACCTTATCCGGACTTTGATGTTGCGGTACTACATGCCTATGCCAAATCAAAGGGGGTAAAGATTATCATGCATCATGAGACGGCTGCTAATGCTGCCGATTATGAGCGGCAGCTGGATGTAGCCTTTCAATTTATGGTAGATAATGGCTATAATTCTGTAAAGACAGGATATGTGGGCTCAATCATTCCCCGTAGTGAATATCATTCCTCACAATGGATGAACAATCATTATATACATGTGGTGAAGCGTGCTGCTGATTATAAGATTATGGTAGATAGTCACGAGGCTGTTCGTCCCACCGGCTTGTGTCGGACCTGGCCCAACTGGGTAGCGCAAGAATCTGCCCGTGGTGGTGAGTTTGAATCTATGGGGGGCAATGATCCGGATCATACTTGTATCTTGCCGTTTACTCGGTTGAAGGGTGGTCCGATGGATTACACTCCTGGTATTTTCCAGACAAAACTTTCGTATTATAATAGTTCGAAACCTAAAGGTCAGGCGGGTACTACATTGGTAAAACAATTGGCTCTATATGTAACGATGCCCTCTCCGTTACAGATGGCAGCAGACCTGCCGGATAATTATCGCCGTTTTCCCGATGCGTTTCAATTTATTAAGGATGTAGCGGTGGATTGGAGCAATTCTTGGTATTTGGAAGCCGAACCGGGTGATTATATCACAGTGGCTCGTCAAGCCAAAGGAAAACAAGAGTGGTATGTAGGTGCTATTACCGACGAACATCCTCGTACGGCAACTATTCCTTTCTCTTTCTTACCCGAAGGAAGGAAATATATTGTTACCGTTTATGCAGATGGTCGGGATGCAGACTGGAAAGATAATCCGCAGAGCTATGACATCCGTCGTGGCATAGTAACGTCAAAGAGTGTGCTGCGTCAACCTTTGGCAAGTAGTGGAGGGGTGGCTATCAGTGTTCGAGAAGCAACAAAAGAAGAGGTAAAAGGATTGAAGAAATTATGAAGCTTGTCCGTACATAGTAATTATTATGTTGCGGATTTAATACAAGCATTTAAGAATTAAAGTTAGCAATTGGAAAGGCATAGTCCGTGAGGATTGTGTCTTTTTTCGTAAATTATTCGTCATTTCTTATTTTCTTTATTATAATTTTTCTATATTTATGCCGTTATGGCGAATTGTTGACAGAATAGGAAAAGAATAGACCATTTAGGTATGAATAGAGAATGCCGGGGATTTGACATTTTATCATTCTTTAATCAAAATATAACCGTAAAATTTAGCTGTTTTGAAAAGTTTTCTTATATTTGCGGTGTTATTCATTGACATTTTGTTTGAATAGCGTGAAGTCAACAAGGTAATAACCTTTAAAACGTAATATTATGAATATCGAACGTATCATGGCCTCTTTAGAGGCAAAGCACCCCGGCGAGTCTGAGTATCTTCAAGCCGTAAAGGAAGTTCTTCTTTCCATCGAAGATATCTATAACCAACATCCTGAGTTCGAGAAAGCGAAAATTATAGAACGTCTGGTTGAACCTGACCGTATCTTTACTTTCCGTGTAACGTGGGTGGATGATAAGGGTGAAGTTCAGACGAACCTCGGCTATCGTGTGCAGTTCAACAATGCCATTGGCCCGTACAAAGGCGGTATTCGTTTCCATGCTTCCGTAAATCTTTCTATCCTCAAATTCCTGGGATTTGAGCAGACTTTCAAGAATGCTTTGACTACATTGCCTATGGGCGGTGGTAAAGGTGGTTCCGACTTCTCTCCGCGCGGAAAGAGCGATGCTGAAATCATGCGTTTCTGTCAGGCCTTCATGCTGGAATTGTGGCGTCACCTCGGTCCGGATATGGATGTTCCTGCCGGTGATATCGGTGTAGGCGGTCGCGAAGTGGGCTATATGTTCGGTATGTATAAGAAGTTGACTCGCGAATTTACGGGCACATTTACCGGTAAAGGATTGGAATTTGGCGGTTCGCTGATTCGTCCTGAAGCAACAGGATTTGGTGGCTTGTATTTCGTAAACCAAATGTTACAGACAAAAGGCATTGACATCAAGGGCAAGACCGTGGCTATCTCCGGTTTTGGAAATGTGGCTTGGGGTGCTGCTACCAAGGCTACCGAATTGGGTGCCAAGGTGGTTGCCATCTCCGGTCCCGACGGTTACATTTACGACCCGAACGGTATCAGTGGCGAAAAGATAGATTATATGCTGGAACTCCGGTCATCGGGCAACGATATCGTAGCACCGTATGCCGACGAATTCCCCGGCTCTACTTTCGTGGCAGGCAAACGCCCGTGGGAAGTGAAAGCGGACATCGCTCTGCCTTGCGCTACCCAGAACGAGCTGAACGGCGAAGATGCACAACACCTCATTGACAACAAGGTGACATGTGTAGGCGAAATCTCCAATATGGGATGTACGCCCGAAGCTATCGACCTTTTCATTGACAACAAGATTATGTATGCACCGGGTAAGGCTGTCAATGCAGGTGGTGTGGCTACCAGCGGATTGGAAATGTCGCAGAACGCCATGCACCTCAGCTGGAGTGCAGCCGAAGTGGATGAAAAACTCCACGCCATCATGCACGGAATTCATGCTCAATGCGTAAAATATGGGACAGAACCTGATGGCTACATCAACTACGTGAAGGGAGCGAATATCGCCGGCTTCATGAAGGTGGCTCATGCCATGATGGGTCAGGGAATTATCTAAGAGAGAAACTTTGTTTAGTTGTATTTGTATTTGTGGTTTGTGCTGCCCTACGCCTGTGAAGGTATGGGGCAGTACTTTTTTTATTCTCAATTAAAAAAGTTGTATCTTTGTATCCGAGAAACCATAAATGACAAAGAGATGTTACTACCTGAATTGAAACTGAGACGTGATAAAATACGCTCTCTCATGGCTCAACAAGAGATTGATGCCGCTCTTATCGCTTGTAATGTAAACTTAATCTATACGTACGGACGTGTCGTCAGCGGTTACTTGTATCTGCCGTTGAATGCTCCCGCCCGTTTATTCATCAAACGTCCCAACAATATTGAAGGGGAACATATTCATCCTATCCGTAAACCGGAACAACTGCCTGACTTACTAAAGGAATGTGGTTTGCCCATACCTGCGAGGTTGATGCTGGAGGGGGATGAGTTGTCTTTTACGGAATATAACCGTTTGGCAGCGTGTTTCCCTGAAACGGAGGTGCTTCCTTGTGGTACGGCACTTATCCGGAAGGCCCGAAGTGTCAAGACTGAAATAGAGATTGAGATGTTCCGTCGTTCCGGCATTGCACATGCTAAAGCTTACGAACAAATACCCTCGGTTTATAGACCAGGAATGACAGACCGCCAATTATCCATCGAAATAGAGCGCCTGATGCGTCTGGAAGGTTGTCTGGGTATTTTCCGTACCTTCGGACAAAGTATGGAGATTTTTATGGGAAGTCTGCTGGCAGGAGATAATGCTACTGCGCCTGCCCCCTATGATTTTGCTCTGGGAGGCGAGGGACTTGATCCGTCACTGCCTATCAGTGTGAACGGTGCACTGTTGCAGCCCGGCCAGAGCTTTATGGTCGATATGGGGGGTAACTTCTATGGCTATATGGGAGACATGAGCCGTGTATTCTCTATCGGAAAGCTGCCGGAAAAGGCATATGTTGCCCATCAGGTTTGCCTGGACATACAAGAGGCTGTTGTAGAAAAAGCGAAACCAGGTGCTGTTTGTGAGGACCTTTACAATCTCGCTATCGATATTGTCACCAAAGCGGGCTTTGCCGACAACTTTATGGGAGCCACTCAAAAAGCCAAGTTTATCGGTCATGGCATCGGACTGGAAATCAATGAAATGCCGGTGCTGGCTCCACGCATGAAGCAGGAGCTGGAACCGGGCATGGTCTTTGCTTTGGAACCGAAGATTGTTTTGCTAGGTATTGGTCCCGTCGGTATCGAAAACTCTTGGGTTGTAACAGCGGAAGGAGTGGAGAAACTGACGTTGCGTAAGGAAGAGATTGTGGAACTTTGAAAATTGATAATGGATAATGGAAAATTGCCATGCGGTTTCAATAAATACGCTGCACTGTTTATTTTTCCATTATCCATTTTCCATTATTTCACCCTTCTGTTAAGCTGATTATTCGCTTTCGAAGGTTTGGATTTACCAATCCGTTTTCCGGTTGGCTTGGCCTTGTTGCTCCGTTTGGGCTTTATGCCGGAATGGTTACTCGCCTTCATAATATTCACATAAGTAGTAGCGGGCTATAAAGTCCCAATATTGATGCAGTGTTTCTTTTCCTTTCAGGAAGGGAAGTTCCACATCGGGTAGAATTCCTTTGGTCATTCCGTATTTCAGCAGGTCGAACGGACACTCTCCGGGTTGGCAGAACATCTTGTAACCCTCTGCAGCAGCGCGTTTGGCATCGTACATCGGGTTATGTTCTTCACAGAAATAGGCGGCCACGTTGTGGGCTACGAGCATACCTTTGGCGTTGGCATAAATCACGAACTCTTTTTGGTATTCCAGGTCGGGCAATAGTGCGGACCGTTTGTTTTCCCATCCCAAGACATCGACAAAGAAAGTGCAAAGCTCCTTGTAATCGGTGAAGTATAGCAGCGGTTTCCCCTGGCTGTATTCCAGACAGCGGGCGGCATCTTTGCTCAGTTTGGTTTCCGGAGTGACTTCCGGCAGCGGAGTAATGGGCATATCCAGTAAATCAAGTCCCATTACCCAAAGGAAGGAAGATTCTCCCTCGCTGATGGGAGCTTCTTCGAAACGTGCATCCATCAGTTCATAGGCGCTTTGGCTTAATGCAAGCAGGTCTTTGTCATAAGGACTGAACAAGGTGTATTCCTTGTCAAAAATACTGAATTGTGATTTCAATGTCCACAGTACGAATGCAATGTCTTCCTGATTTATTTCATCGGGCGTATAATCGTCACCCAGTGGATAGAACGGCAGGTAAGTTCCGTATACTCCCTGAAAGGCTTCGGAGAAAAGTTTCCAGCCTCCGCTTTGGGCAATGGCATCTTGAAAGTACATGCCGAGGGAGATGGCTGCGTCAATTTGGGTACGCAGGTCTTCCTTGTTGAACAAGGGAGAGGTCTTGACGAGGGGCAGGATGCTTGTGGCAAAGTCGAGGTACCATTTGTCCGTTGGCAGTACGTGGGTGCGTTCATTGGCCCCCAACCAATATTGCATGTTGATTGTTGTCATGATTTGTTTTAGATAAATATTATAGTCTTTTTAATGCCAATTTGATGACTTGTTCCACCGGTGCGCTTGGTTCTTCCTTCAAAATGGCAAGCACTACTTTTTGTGAGGGGGCTTGTGCAAAGCCCAGCATGGTAAGGGCGGCTATGGCTTCTTCTTGTACTTGTGCGTTGGCTGCCGATACCAGTGTACCTATGGTCCCTGCGTTGCCGGCTACAACGCTGCCGGTCTTGATTTTGTCTTTTAAATCCACAATTATCCGTTGGGCTGTTTTCAGCCCGATACCCTTGACTGTTTTCAGTAGAGTGGCGTTTTCCGTGCTGATGACATTTATCAGTTCGGATGGCGAGAGTGCCGAGAGAATCATGCGAGCTGTATTTCCGCCGATGCCTGAAACGGAGATGAGCAACAGGAATAGTTCGCGTTCCTGCTTGTCAGCGAACCCGTAGAGGACATAGGCGTCTTCACGGATAGCTTCATATATATATAGTTTGCATTCTTTCTTGCCCTGGATGGCGGCATACGTATTCAATGAAATATTGACGCCGTATCCCAGTCCGTTGCAGTCTATTATTGCGGTTGCCGGACTTAGTTCGGCAATTCCGCCTCTGATGTATTCTATCATAATTCTTTTGCTTGTTGGCCCCAAATGTGCCTTGCGTACATATCATCTGCGAATGTATGAATTATTATTGGACTTTCACTCACTAAAAAAAGAAAAACTGTGTGAAACAGCAGGGAGTTCTGCCGATATAATAAATTAAAATGCTTACTTTTGCGCCGATAAAGTAGAAAACTGATAAATAAATTCATAAAAAGAATGAAAAAAGTAAGAGCAGCCATTGTTGGCTATGGCAATATCGGGCACTATGTGTTCGAAGCCCTGCAAGTAGCTCCCGATTTCGAAATTGCCGGTGTAGTACGCCGTGCCGGAGCTGAAAACTGTCCTGCGGAACTGAGTGCATATCCCGTTGTGAAGAATATCAAGGAACTGAAAGACGTGGATGTTGCTATCCTTTGTACGCCTACCCGCAAAGTGGAAGAGTATGCAAAGGAGATCCTTGCTTTAGGCATTCATACTGTGGACAGTTTCGATATCCATACGGGTATCACTGCCTTGCGCCGCACACTGGATGCAGAGGCTAAAAAGCATAATACGGTATCCATCATTTCTGCCGGCTGGGACCCGGGTAGTGACTCCATTGTCCGCACCATGCTGGAAGCCATTGCTCCGAAGGGCATTACCTATACTAATTTTGGTCCGGGCATGAGCATGGGACATACCGTGGCTGTAAAGGCCATCGAAGGTGTGAAAGCCGCCCTTTCCATGACTATTCCTACAGGAACCGGCATTCACCGTCGTATGGTGTACATCGAGTTGAAGGATGGCTACGAATTTGACAAGGTGACTGCAGCCATCAAAGCCGACCCGTACTTTGTGAATGACGAAACACATGTAAAATTGGTTCCGAGTGTGGATGCACTGCTCGATATGGGTCATGGGGTAAACCTGACCCGTAAAGGTGTGTCTGGCAAGACGCAGAACCAGCTATTTGAGTTCAACATGCGTATCAACAATCCTGCCCTCACGGCACAAGTGCTGGTATGTGTGGCGCGTGCCGCTATGCGTCAGCAGCCTGGTTGCTATACAATGGTTGAAGTTCCGGTAATAGACCTGCTTCCGGGCGACCGCGAAGAGTGGATCGGCCATTTGGTATAAGACACAGAAAAAACAGATGATGTGTTTGGTTCAAACGCATCGTCTGCTTGCCCCGAATACATCATCTGTTTGATGCAAACGCATCATCCGTTCTACCGCGAATGGATGATGCGTTTTTTTATGTCTTGTTCTTTAAAAGAAATACCTCAGTATATCATTGAAGTTTGCCCAAATCAGCAAACCGAACAAGAGGAACATGCCCACCATCTGCGCACGTTCCATAAACTTGTCGCTGGGCTTGCGGCGTGCAATGATTTCGTAAATGAGGAATAACACGTGTCCGCCGTCCAGTGCGGGGATGGGCAGAATATTCATAAAGGCAAGGATGATGGAGAGGAATGCCGTCATGTACCAGAACTGGTGCCAGTCCCACGTGGCGGGGAAAATACTGCCGATGGTTCCGAAACCTCCGAGTTGCTTGGCTCCTTCCTTGGAGAAAAGATATTTCATCTGGCCTACGTAGCCTTTCAGAGTCTTTACCCCCAAAGATACGCCGGCAGGGAAAGAGGAAAGGAAACTGTATTCCTTGCGGACAACGGGCAGCAGTTTGTCGGTTGCCGTACGTGCTGCTACGCCTATTTCATAGTCGGCATTGGTCATCATGCTCAAGGTGTCTGTCACACCGTTACGGACGTATGTCAAGGTTACCTCATGGGATGCATTGGCTTTCTTGCGCTTCAGCATCTCTTCTTTGAAGTCGTAGTAGGCTATTGACTTTCCATCCAAGTGGGTGATGCTGTCACCTACTTGCAGACCGGCGGAAGCGGCAGGGTATCCTACAATCAGGCTGTCGACTACATAAGGGAAACGGAAACTGGCGAAACGCACACTGTCTGCCAGCAAGCGGTTCATCATGTCTTCGGGGATGTAGACTGAAGCAGCTTCCCCGTCACGCAATACGCTTACCTGGCGGGCATCGACAATACTGGTCAGCAGGTCGCCGTCATAGCGTTCGAATGGTACCCCGTCGGCAGATATTAGGATATCGCCGTCGCGGAAGCCTATGGCTTTGGCTGTTTCGTTAAAATCCATACCCAATGGGGCTTTTTGTACTGGTATATATTCGTCGCCCCAAGTAAAGAGTATCATGGAATAGATGAACAATGCGAGCAGGAAGTTGAACAATACACCGCCTACCATAATTAGCAGGCGCTGCCATGCCGGCTTGGCACGGAACTCCCATGGCTGCATGGGTTGCTTCATCTGTTCGGTATCCATAGATTCGTCTATCATACCTGCTATTTTTACATAACCACCTAAGGGTAGCCACCCGATACCATATTCCGTGTCACTGTGTTTGGGCTTGAACTTGAATAATGTGAACCAAGGGTCAAAGAATAAGCAGAACTTTTCTACCCGCGTCTTGAACAGACGCGCAAAAAGGAAGTGCCCCCCCTCATGAACAATAACGAGCAACGAGAGGCTCATAATGAGTTGCAGGGCACGAATCAAGAATGTTTCCATCTAATTATTTGCTGTTTTACGATTTTTATAATTTTCGCAAAGGTACGTTTTCTTATTTAACGTATCAAATGAGTAGATGTTTTTTATAATTCTTTTCATTCCGGTGTATCTATCAAATCAGCTCTTCTGCTATCCGTCGGGCTTCGGCATCCGTAGCCACATAGTCTTCATAGGTGGGCTTCTGTAAGTAGGATACGCGCGACATGGTCTTTTCTATTACTTCACTCATGCCAAGGAACGAAATTTTGTCCTGCAGGAAGGCAGCTACCACCACTTCATTGGCGGCATTGACAATGCAAGGCATATTGCCTGCACGATGTAGCGCTTCGTAGGCCAGGGCGAGGTTACGGAAACGGGTGGTGTCCGGTTGCTCGAACGTCAGTTCCGTGCACAGCTTGAAGTCCAGGCGCGGGAAAGAGGCTTTCAACCGGTCGGGATAGGAGAAGGCATATTGGATGGGCAGGCGCATGTCCGGCATTCCCAGTTGTGCTTTCACGGCACCGTCCTCAAACTGTACCATGGAGTGGATGACGGATTGCGGGTGTACCACGACTTCTATCTGGTCGGGACGTACACCGAACAGCCATTTGGCTTCGATTACCTCGAACCCTTTGTTCATCATGGAAGCAGAGTCTATCGTGATTTTGGCGCCCATGTCCCAGTTGGGGTGTTTCAGTGCTTGCGCTTTGGTGACGGTTGTTAGTTGCTCCATAGTGCAGGTGCGGAACGGACCTCCGGAGGCAGTCAATATCACTTTTTCTATTTGGTTGCCT
>OHEP01000581.1_pt1 | contig 24019 bp, 35 predicted proteins | sample 1567271 | NCBI WGS metagenome assembly OHEP01 (sample SAMEA3879577, study PRJEB24766) | human gut metagenome | biome: human-associated habitat; feature: feces | place: USA | collected 1985/1987
TATGGCCGCATAAGGGAGCTGATTGAGCTGTACCTTTGGGACTGCGGCAGGCTGTGCCGCTGGGTGTAATGCGATGCTGATGTGCAATCAAACGGTGACGCTGATCCGCCTTGAATATGATGAGAAGCAGGATACGGAGCGGTATGTCTGTACCGTTCTCGACGGTGTGAGCTGGTATGGCACGATGCGCATCACAAAGGATGCGAACGGCCGGAAAGCTGCGAATGAATACAGGGTGCGGATTCCTGCGGCCACAGCAGACAATGCGGGCGTTACTCCAAAACGAGGGGATTCCCTTGTGCTTGGTGCAGTAGCGTCCGTTTCGCGCATGGAAGATATTTCTGCGTACGCGGGCTTTGTGGTGCAGACTGTATCCGATAACCGCCGCGGCAGGTTCCAGCATTGGGCGGTGAGCGGAGAATGAAGCTGACGTATGATTCCGAAATACAATTCGACGCGCGGCAGATTATCCGCTTGCGAGGACTTGATGGAGATGCGCAAAAGCAGCTCGTGCATGCAGTTGCCAGGATGTGCGATGCATATGTACCGCTACGAAGCGGCCCGCTGAAAAACACCGTGCAGGAGTTGCCGGACGGGCTGCTTTACAATACGCCGTACGCGCATTATCAGTATGTTGGCCTCCTGATGGTGGGTGAAGCGCCCAAACAGTACACCGACATCCCGCTGACTTACAACGAGGCGCCAATGCGCGGGGCGGAATGGGATAAGCGTATGTGGGCTGACCATGGGGACGAGATCGTGGACGGCATTGCAGCGCGCGTGGGAGGAAAACGGGAATGAGCATCATTGAAGCGGTGCGCAGCTTTCTGCGCACCTGCCCGCTTTTGGCGGGCGAACGCCTGAACGTGGATTTCCTGCCGGAGGAAGCAAAAACATATTCCATCGATGTGGTTCCGTGCCGGGCGATCCTGGAGGAATACATCGATGGGAGCAGCCTCCGGCAGTTTCTGTTTGTGATTTCGAGCCGGGAATTTCATGGGCAGGAATTAAAAACAAACGTGGGCAACCTCGCGTTTTATGAGCAGCTTGGCGACTGGATGGAGGCACAGAGCCGCGCAATGGTTCTGCCTGCGATGGCGTTTGGAAAGCGCGCGGATAAAATAGAAGTCCTTACATCCGGTTATGCGCTTAGCTCGGACGCAAAAACCGCACGATACCAAATTCAATGCCGCCTGGTGTACGGCCAGGCAGAATAGGAGACAGCATGAAGAAAATCAAAAGAAGTCTGTTCCGGACATTTCTCAACACCACGCCCTCGGCGGAAACGCCGACTTACGACCTGCTGGGCGTGAACGTATCCGAACTGAGCGTGGATTACGCTCCACAATCGGAATCGAGTGTGGACATCGTGAGCGACAGCGCGGACACGGAGATTACGTCCTATCAGCCCACGGCAGGTGTGAGCGCCGTCGCAACCGAGGAAGACCCCGTGTTCACGTTCATCAACGGCCTCCGGCGCGCCCGTGCGGTGCTCGACGACGCATGTACGAGCATTGTCAACGTGGATCTTTACGATCCAGTCACGGGATCAGAGGGCAGCTATGTGGCCGAAAAGCAGGATGTTTCTATCCAGATCGACAGCTATGGCGGCGAGGGCGGCGGCGCGCTCACGATCGAGTACACCATAAACTACCGTGGCGATCCCGTGCCGGGCACATTCGCCGTGGCGACCAAGACCTTTACCGCAAACGCATGATGGCGGGGCGATTGCCCCGCCTTTTTTGAGAGGAGGACCGCATGAACGGATTTCGGATCGACACTGGCTTAAAGCGCATCGAAGTGAACGATGAAGGAGAATACATCGAATTGCAGCTTGGGGATGCGACCCTGTTTCAGCGCGTCTCCGCCTTTATGGCGGAGATCCAAAAGACAGCGGAGATTCTTGCGGCGCGCACGAAGGAGGCGGGCTTCGATGCGGAAGCGTTCGCCGCTTTTTATGCGGAGGCGCACGCGGAGCTGATGCAAAAGGTGGACGCGCTGTTTGGGGAGGAAACCTGCCGCAAGGTCTTTGGAGACATCGTACCTGGCGCGGATCTGCTGATCCAGTTCTTCGAGGAACTGATGCCATACTTTGAGGCGCACGCAAAAGCGCAGCGGGAGCGGCTCGGAAAATACAGCGCGGAGCGCACCGGCGATGCGTAATATCCTGCTCGACCCGCTGCCGGATCAGTACGCCGGGTGGCTGATCCGCACGGACTACCGCATCGGCATCCAGATCGCGCAAGCGTTCGAGGATGCGGAGCTGTCCCCGCAGGAGGCTTACGCGACCGCTCTGCACCTACTGTTTGGCCGTGGCGCTCCCCCAGCGGATACCGCGATGGAAGCGCTCCAATGGTACATGCGGGGCGGCAAAGCTGCGCCGCGTCCGACCGCTGGCGGCAAGGACACGCCGCGCGGGTTCGATTTCGACTATGACGACGGGCGGATCTATTCCGCATTCCGCCGGGCATACGGAATTGATCTGCGCCGGGAAAAACTGCATTGGTTTGCGTTTTTGCACCTGATGAGCGACCTCGGGGACTGTGCGCTCACACAGATTGCTCACTACCGCACAGCGGATCTATCCAAACTGAGCGAGCAGGAGCGAAAAGCATATGAACGGATACGGCAGCGCTACGCGATCCCCACTATGCTCTCCGCGGAGGATCAGCGGGTGATCGCGGAATTCATGGCTCAGCTGGAAGGAGGATAACCGGACATGGCAAGCGGCGGATACGACGGTTCCATCCGCATCAAAGTGGACGCGGACACGGACCGGGCTGTAACGAAGATACAGAACCTGGAGGCGAAGCTCCGCCGGCAGACGGAGGCGATGGACCGGCAGGCAAACCGTGTCAGCGATTTGAAGGCAAAGTATGACAAGCTGGCCTCCGGCGACGTGACGCCGAGATCCCTCGTGGCGCTGGAGCGAAAACTGCGAGGCTGCGGCCCTCGAGGCGAAGATGTTGGAACTCGGCACGCAGCAGGAATTTTCGTTCGGCATGGGGGACGCGGGGCGTGCGCAGGCGCTGGAGCTTGAGATCGAGCGGATCGGCCAACAGTTTATCGCGGCGGAAAACGCGGCCGCAAAGCTGCGCGGGGAGATCGACGCGATCCGGCTAGACCCTTCCAACTCGGAGGAGGCGCAGAAAATAAAGCGGGATCTCGAAGCCGCGCAGCGCACCCTTGCCCGCATGCGGGATGAGAGTGCGCGGACGGGCGAGACGTTGCGGCGCACGGTCGCCGCGCAGGCGGAGAACGCCGGAAGGAAACTTGAAACGCTTTCTCAGCGTGCCAAAAAGGCGCGCGACAGCGTACAGAACATGGGAAAAGCCTCCAAGGGACTGGGCATTCTTAGCGGGAAGCTCGGCGATATTCTGAATCGGCTCAAGAACATCGCAATATCCGCGCTCGTGATGTCCGCGGCATATAAGGGCTTTCGTGCTTTGGCGGACTACTTGTCCGGCGCTGTAAGAGCAAACCGGGAGTTTTCCGCTTCACTTGCGCAAGTCAAGGGAAATCTGCTTACGGCATTTCAGCCGATTTACAATGCGATTATGCCGGCGCTGAACGCGCTGATGAGCGCGGTTGCGAAGGCGACGGCCTATGTCGCGGCCTTTGTGAACATGCTCTTTGGCAAGTCGGCTTCCGCCTCCGCGGCGGGCGCGAAGTCGCTCTATGCGCAGGCAAGGGGCTTCGGCGCGGCGGGCAAGGCGGCGAAGGAAGCAGGGAAGAGCTTTGCAGCCTTCGACGAAATCAACCAGCTCATTATCGATGAGGCGGAAGATGGCGGCGGCAGCGGCGTGGAAATGCCGGAGTTCGGCGATACGGCCGACATGTCGGGGCTGATTGGCCTTTGGGAAAAGCTCAAGGGTGTGATTCAGGAGATCGCGGACATCTTCATGACCGGCTTCTGGGAAGGTTTTGGGGAGTTTGATTTTGCGGGGCTTATCGCCGACTTCAAGAGTATTGGAAAGACATTGCTCGATATTTTTCTTGATCCGGAAGTGCAGCGGGCCGGGTGGCAGCTTGCAGAAGCTATCATCAAGAACTTGGGGCGTGTGGTTGGCTCTGCCGCCTCAATCGGCCTTAGCATCGTGCAGGCGCTTGTGGGAGGTATCGGAGAGGAACTGGCGAGCCGGTCGGAAGATATCAAGGGATGGATCGTGCGCATGTTTGATATTTCGGAGGACATTGCGGACATCAGCGGAGGCTTTTCTGCAGCTTTGGCTACGATTGCGGAATCCTTGCGTGGTGAACCTGCCCAGGGAATTATAGCCGCAGTACTTGATACTTTTGGGACGGCGGTTAGCGGGGCGAGCGAGATCTTGCTTGGCCTTGGGCGTGATGCGTTGAACCTGATCGCGCAGCCTATCATCGACAACCAGGAGAAATTCAAAACCGCTTTTGAAAACACGTTCAAGGCGCTGGAGCCTGTTGTGCAAGGCTTTGCAGAAATCGTAGACGGAGCTTTTTCGGGTATCCGGGATGCATATTACGAACATGTAAAGCCTACGTTGGATGAGATCGCAACCGGTGTGAGCGAGATTGTAAACCAGGTACTGGGGTACTGGAACGAGTGGATTGCGCCGGTGCTGCAGAACATTGGGGATCGCTTCAAAATGGTCGCGGAGAATTATGTTGCGCCCGCATTTAACCGAATCGGCGAGGTGGTGGGTAAGATAGCGAACCTCGTTCTGGAGTTCTGGAACGGCTGCCTGAAACCTCTCATTTCGTTTCTTGTCGACGTGCTCTCGCCTGTGGTTACGACGGTTGTCGATTATGTGGGCGGGCTGATCAATTCGTTTTTCCAGATGTTTGGAGGCATATTTGATGGCATCATAGACATCCTCAACGGCGTAATCGATTTTCTCGGCGGCCTCTTTACCGGCGATTGGTCCCGCGTCTGGGAGGGCGTAAAAGAAATCGTTACGGGCGTGGTGAATGCGGTCATAAGCGTGTTCGAAGGCATGATAAACGGCGTGATCGACGGCATCAACGCGGTGATTGGACTGATCAATCAAGTCACGGGAGCGGTAGGGGATACGATCGGCGTAAATCTTTCTATCCCAACCATCGGCGCGGTCGACCTCCCGCGCCTCGCTGCCGGCGCGGTGATCCCGCCGCGGCAGGAGTTCATGGCAATTCTGGGCGACCAGCGCAGCGGAACAAATATCGAAGCGCCGCTTTCTACCATCGAGGATGCGGTACGCTCTGTCCTTGCGGAGCAGGGAGGCGGACAGCAGCAGGATATCACAATCAATTTCACGGGCAATATGGCGCAGCTTGCACGCGCTTTGAAACCGCATCTGGATGCGGAATCGGTGCGGCGCGGCACGAGCTTAGTTATGGGGGTGAGCTGATGGCAGCATTCATGGTTGATGGTGTGGCCTACAATGTGGCGGTGACCTCGTTCAAACGGAAATTCTCCGTGCTGGACGGCAAGAACGCCGGGCGTACGATCGACGCCCGCATGCACCGGGACATCCTTGGTACGTTCTATAACTACACGCTGGAACTCGATACGAGGGCTCTCGACCGGGCGCAGTATGACGAGCTGTATGAGGTGCTGAGCGCGCCGGAGGACTCGCATGCCGTCGTGCTACCCTACGGGCAAACGACGCTTGCTTTTGATGCATACGTGACCTCCGGCGAAGATGCACTCGTGCGAATGACGGACAAGGGGAATTACTGGAAGGGCCTCAAGGTAAACCTCATCGCCATGGCGCCGCAAAGGACGTGACGGCATGGCGAAAAACTACATCGTTTACGACGACACATCGCCCAATGCGAAACGGGAGTGCACGATGCAAATGGCGGCGCTGCTGCCGTTTACAGGCGTTGAAGATTTAAAGCTGGACGAAATCAGCGTGCCGGAGATTGCGACGCTTGAAACAAACTTCTGGATGCTCTCCGGCGCGATGGGCGTACTTCCGGAGACACCGGAAGAAGAGGACTGGGGTGCATGGAGCGCCGCACAGACGGGGGAGGATGGCAAGTTTGCCGCAGCGCCCGTGCTGACGATCTTCTTTACCGACCTGCGTTCCAGCGTGGGCATCAGCTTTGGCTTCGGTGCGGATTGGTGCAACGACCTTACGATCCAGTGGTTTCGTGGAGCGGTTCAGATCGCAAGCGCGGACTTTGCTCCGGATGCGAGCACATATCTCTGCGCGAAAGAGGTCGAGTATTATGACAGGCTTGTCATTACGTTTCGCGGCATGGTGCAGCCGCACCGTTTCCTGAAGCTTGAAAGCGTATCCTTTGGAACGACGCGCACGTTTTCTGACGGCACATTAAACAGCCTGGATATTTATTTCGGCGGCTCCCTGACCGGAACAGACCTCGAGATCTCCACCATGAACATGACGCTTAAAACGCGCCAGGCAATCCCGTTCCTGTTTCAGCGGCAGCAGAGCTTCAACGCATACCATGGAGATACGCTCGTGGGCGTTTTCTACCTGGACAAGGCGGAGCGATTGTCTGCCGACACATGGGACGTTTCCACCATAAATGCAATCGGCGTACTGGACGAGTCAACCTACCTCGGCGGCGTCTATTCCGGCATACTTGCGGAAACCCTGATTGCCGATATTCTCACGAACCATGTGCATACCGTTTCAAATGACATTGCGGGCATTCCGATCTATGGATACTTGCCTGTGTGTACACGGCGTGAGGCCTTGCAGCAGGTCCTGTTTGCAATCGGGGCAGTGGCGTATACCGCATTTGTCGATCAAATCATGATTGCACCGGCATCAAGCGCGATGGACCGCATATATACCGCGCAAAACACCTGCATCGATCCATCCATCAAGTATGAGATCCCAATCACGGGGGTGGAGGTGATCGAACACAACTATCTTCCAGGCACGGAGCGCAAAGAACTGTTCTCGGATGCACTGCCGGCCGGAACCCACATTGTGCTGTTCAGCGCGCCGGCCGCAAGCCTTTCCATAAGCGGAGGGACGTTCGCGGAATCTGGCGCGAATTATGCGAAAGTAGCGGTGGAAGCCGCCGGTACAGTCACGATCACAGGGCTTCCCTATGAGGACCATACCAAGTCGGTAACGATCACGAACCCGACGGTGCTGCCGACGGATCTCGAAAACATGCCTCGCGTTACGGATGCGACGCTTATTACAGCAGCTAACTCAGCAGCGGTCGTACGACGCCTCTACGAGTATTATCAGCGGCGCAGGTCCGTATCCGCAGAATTGATCATCACAACGGAACATCCAGGAGCGAAGATCAGCCTGCCGACAGGCTATGCGGGTGGGTTGACGGGCCACGTGAAAAACGTAGATATCAGCTTGTCATCCAATATGCGCGCGGCAGTGGAGGTGGTGGCGGAATGACGGCATATTTCGGGCAAGCGGTATACGGCGCACCTACGAAGTACGGCGACGATTTCATTACGGATAGAACCGCAGCGGACGTTGCTTCCGCCGCGGAGACGGCCGCAGCCATCCGCGCAAACGGCTTTGCCGCACTAAGCGAGGCGGAGCGCCTTGCCTGGCTGCGCGGGCTGAAGGGATGCTATAACGTCCGCGACATGCGGAGGGTCAGCAGCGCAATCAAATCCCTTGCGCCAAACATTTCCGTGCGTACGGACTGGCGGCGGGACGAAGTACCCGGAGCAGCCGACCTTGATGAATACCTTTCAGCGGTACGCAGTGTGCAGGCGATGTACAACTACTATCCCGGCCTGCAGAACGCAAGTATTTATGGGGCTGCGCTATATGGATCGGCAACGTACCGGGCGCAGAGCCTTGGTGTGCTTGCGCCGCCCGCATCCATGGCGAACCTTGACTATGACGGAGCAAACCGCATTGAACTGATCCTGCAAGGCATTTACGAGCAAGAATACGGAGGAAACAATGGGACTTAACTGGACAAATAAACAAGATCTTGTTGATACGATTCTTGCGGCCGATGTGAATGCATTGGCCGCTGCGATTATTGCGTTGGAAGATACGTTTGCGGCTGGGCACGCCAGCACGCACGCCACGGGCGGCAGCGATCCCATTACCCCCGCCTCCATCGGGGCGGCAACCACAAACCATACGCACACCCCGGCGGGTATCGGCGCGCAGCCCGCGCGGCTGACCTTCACGGGAAAGACCGTTGCTACAAGCGCATGGGCGAGCGATGTGGCCTACGCGGACTACCCATACCGTGCGGCGGTGGCCTGCGCGGGCGTGACGGCGGAAGCCTTTGCGGATGTGGTGCTCTCTCCGGAGGATGCGGCGGGCGGGAACTTCGCGCCGGTGTGCGCGACCTACGCGGGCGGCGTGTATCTCTACGCGAAAGCCGTGCCGGATGCGGCGCTGACGATCCCGACGATCGTCGTATGGAGGTGATGGTATGGCGGATACACCGGTATTTGGCAACCCGGCCGGGCTGACCGGCAGGGTGAATGTGGGCGGAGGCGGAACAAACGAGCTGAGGAAAATAGAGGGGACGCTCCAACCCAACCTCGGCGTTTCAACCGTAACAATCACAGGCGTACCTTTCAAGCCGAAGTACTACTATATAGGCGGCTCCTATACATTCACTGACAGCGAACAATGCGGTTCCGTCGAGGAAGAACGGGGGCTTTGCCGCATACGATACACGGCGGGCGAGGAAACGGGCGACAACGGAAACTACTATATCGATGCAAATACTGCGGAAGGCGATGAGTTCATAGGTGCGACATATGACGAAAGCGGGACGCTTGTCGTTACGGTAAGCCCGCCGCTTCACCAGCCGACACGGTACACGATATGGGGGTGACGGTATGGTCGGGAAAGTGAGGTCTGGAGGCGGGAGCGCAAAGCTGAAAAAGATAACGGGGACGTGGACGGGAGCATACACGGGGACGATGGTGATAACGGGCATTCCTTTCGAGCCAAAGGCTTACGCCGTCCAGTGTACCGGGGACCCGCCAGACGGCTACTCGCGCGGGCAGTGCAGCGGCCTTTTCGCACAGTCATACTCATATAATTACAGCCGCGCCAAGCCATATGACGGATGGACTTACCGCGAAGCAACGCCTCCGCGGAATGGGCTGTGGAACGCGACCTTTGCGAACGGCACGCTGACTATCACGTCGGCTGGCGGGGCGTTTGGGTATAGCAGCTATGCGAATAAGTTTAACTATGTGATTGTCGGATAGGAGGAAAAACGCATGTTTTTAAGACGCATCTTTTATGACGCTGCCACAGGCGAGGTGAGGTGTGGCTATACGATGGAAGGAGCGATTGCGCCGTTTACGCAGGAGCGGGACGCGGAAGTCCGCGGCCTGACGGGCTGCGGATGCATGGAGTGGACGGAGCCCGACCCTGTCATAGAGGCGGCGTTCGCGCCGGAGGATGGGGCGGGCAATGCACGCAGCGTCAGCGTGACGGTGGACGTGAGCGGCGCGGAGCCGCAGCTCGTCTTTGCGTATGAGCCAATGCCGGAGCCGGGGACGAACGAGGCTGCCGACATGGCGGCGGCGCTGGCACTGCTGGGCGTAGTGCCGGAGGAGGGATAACGATGGGCAGATGGCTGGAAGCAGCGCGGCCGGTACGCGCGGCAATGGACACGGCGGGCGCGGCGCTCGATGATGCGGCGGCGAGCAGGGCAGTCCTGCTCTACCCTGCGCTCAAGGGCAACGGAGCGCTGGTCAAGGCGGGCACGCGGATCAACTGGGGCGGGCAGCTCAAGCGTGCGGCGGTGGACTTATGGGACACGGCGGAGAACACGCCGGACGTTGCTCCTGCGCTTTGGGAGGACGTTGCCTACAAGGACGGCTGCCGCATCATCCCGGAGGTGATCCCGGCGGGGCTGGCTTTCGCGGAGGGTGAGCTCGGCTGGTGGCAGGGCGAGCTGTACAAGTCCCTGCTGGCGGCGAATGTGTATACGCCGGAACAGTATTCGCAGGGATGGGAGAAAGTATGAAGGGAGAAGGACAATGAGCAAGACTTTCGGCGCGATTCCAAGCGCATATGATCCACGCGACTACAGCGTGCGCATGACGGCGGGAGCATTGCAACTCCCGTCTGCCTATATGGCACAGGATGCGGAAATCTATGATCAAGGCAAGATCGGCAACTGCGTAATGCAGGCGCTGTCATCCGCGCCGCATGTGTATTATGGGCGGCGCATGGGCGTGACGTTCGGCTATGGCCGCTGGCGTACGCATAGCACCTCCGGCATGCGGCCAGCCGAAGCCTGCAATGGCTTCGTCAAAGAGGGTATCCCGCCCATGGAGGTTGACAGCAAGCTCTACGAAGTGCCGGATGCGATCGACTATGCGGCCCAAAACGCCGCGCGCCTGCTTGCCGCCGCAAAGCCATATGTGGGCTGGACGTGGGCGCGCGTGCGGACGGTGGACGAGATCAAGGCCGTAGTGTATCAAGCGGAACAGCGGCCCGGCACGCGCTGTATCGTATGCCTGCCGCATGCGATGATCCGGCAGGGATATTGGTATACCAAAGGGAATGCAACCGGGTATCACGAGATGGCGATCGTCGGCTGGGATGATACAAAGCAGGCGTTTCGCCTGCGCAATTCGTGGGGGGCGGATGGATCGATTACCGTACCAAAAGGCGGCTATCTATGGGTAGAATACGATGAAGTTTTTGCCTGCGACGATGTGATCGCGCTGTTCCCGCCCGAGAAGCAGGAGGAAGCGCCGGAGCCGATCATTGTGGCGCGGCGGACGCTGCGGCTGAAATCCAAGCCCCGCATGGAAGGGGAGGACGTGCGGGAAATGCAGACCAGGCTGAATGTGCATGGCGTTGCTTGCGATGTTGACGGCGTATTTGGCCCGGCGACGGATACCGCCGTAAAGACGTTCCAGCGCGCGAAGAAACTTGTGGTGGATGGCATCTGCGGTGATAAGACCTGGGCGGCGCTGGACAAAGAGCCGGACGTGCAGCCTGCGCCGGAACCGTCTGAACGCGAGCAAGGGCTTGTGCGGCATTCCCTGGCACACATTGGTGACGTCTATGTCTGGGGCGGCAACGGGCAGACGGAGATCTCCGCGGGCTGGATCCGGCGCATGGACACGAGCGAGAGCAACGCGCAGCGGTCGATCAGGTTCTGGGAGAAGCAGAAAGCGGCCGGCATGACGGAGCTTGCGGCGTTCGACTGCTCGGGCCTGATCTCGCGCTACCTGCAGGACCTTGGCCTCGTAGCCAGCAAGCGCAACTGCAACCACCTGTGGGCTATGTGCGAGCCGGTCACGCGCGCGGAGCTGCGCCCGGGCAATCTGCTGTTCCGCGAGAATAGCGAAGGCATGTACCATGTGGGCGTGTATGTCGGAAAGGGGCGTGTGATCGAAGCCAAGGGCCGCGATGACGGCGTGGTGATCCGCCCGATCGACGCGAGCGGCAGCGGGTATTGGAACAAATACGGGCGGCTAGAGGTGCTCAAATAATGAACATAGGATCATACCTTCTTGGCCTTGTGCCGAGCATTATCACCGGTATGGCGGTGTTTTACTGGCAGCGCGGACAGCGCAAGCGTGATGCCGCCGTGGACGCGGTTGCCGCGGCACGCAAGCGGCAGGACTTGCTTTCTCTCGAAATGCAGATGGCCACGGCAAAGCTCTCTTATGCGGTAGCGATGGCTTACAAGCGCGGAGCGCCAAACGGCGAAGTAGAGGATGGCATACAGGCATACAATGAGGCGAGGCACAAGTATCTTGCCTTTTTGAATGAACAGGCGACAGAACATCTAAACTAAAGGAGGACAAGAGAGTGAACGAATTCTTTACCTGGGCGATCCTTGCAACCTATGCCGGCGCAACGCTAGCGACGACCCTCGTGACGCAGCTCCTGAAGGGGATCGGCTTCATTGACCGCATCCCGACGCGGATCTTCAGCTATGCCGTGGCGCTGATCCTACTCATTGCGGCGACGTTCTTCACCGGCGGGCTGACGTGGGACGCTGCGGCGTTGTGCGTGGTAAATGCCGTGGTCGTGAGCCTCGCGGCGAACGGTGCGTTTGATGCGGTGAGCATGAAGAACAAGAACTGACGATATGATGATCCCCCGCTGGCGGAGGCCGGCGGGGGAGATTTTTATGGTTATGCCTCTGCGCCGAACCTGGGAGAACGCAGATAGCCGGCTAAAATATCTATGAATTCTCCCGCGTATGGCTTGTCCGGGATGTGGTATCCCAGCAGCTCTTCCAGCAGCCGGACATTCCCCCTGTCCCAAAATGCGTTTATGGCCGTACGCAGGCAGCGTTCCACATTGGAAGGGGAAACCGCAAAGCGTTCTGCGACCTCGGGGTAAAGCCGGGTCGTGAGCTGGAGCAGGTATGTTTCATCCTGCAAAACGAGGGATAAAGCGTACGCCAAATAGTGAAAACCGATCAGCGTAGCCCGGAGCCCGATACGCCGTAAAAACGATGGTATTCCAATATTCATGCGTCCTCCTTCATCTGCTTACAGCATTGCGCGCAAATTTGGGACAGCCTTATGCTGAAAGGGCATGCTGCCTGCAGCTGTTCGGGCGGAAATCCACCCCGCGATACTGCGCGAGGAGGCTTTCCAGGGAGCAGCAGAGAGCCGGAGTCCACGTGAATCTTCTGGCCGATCTGCTCGACGGTGTTCAGCGTGGGATTTCCATTCCCGGATTCATAGCTCTGAAGAGAGGACTTGGCAATTCCAAGCATAGATGAGAATTCCATGAGCGTAATATCCTTTTCTCTGCGGTACTGCCTGAGCTGATCGGAAAGATTTGAATTGAGAGACATTACAAACAGCCTCCTTTTTTCTAAAAGATAAAATATTTCGATAAGTTTTGCAATGCAGATATATTGGTATATTGCCCGATATATCGGTACGAGAGGGGTGAAGATCTCAAAAAAGACAAGATGTCGGACTCTAAGAAAAAGGATAGCCTCTTTTTGCTTGCTATGATACAATACAGTTATCACTTACGCCAAGGAGGGAAAATTGTTGCTTAATCATGGATTAATTTCGGATATTGTTATCCCGATTTCAACCTTTCTTGCCGGTTCTCTCTTATCTTATTTTGCGACAGCACAGCAGTATAAGAAAAAAGTTCATATTAGCATTGATACCGACGAGCATATTTTCCGGATATACAATATAGGAAATGCAGGTATAGTTATTAGAGAGGTTGGCATTACCCAAAGAAAAAATGTTCTGTTTTCCATGCCTCTTGATAAAACATTGACAACCGATGCTGATCCAATGAAGATTTCATATAGTGAAGATGAGTTTTGGTTATCAGTAGAAAGTGCAATCCAAGGGGGAAAACTTACAGGCAAATTCTATTGTTTTGTTGTAAGTGCATCAAATCAAAAATATAAAACCAAAGCGCCAATGAGCCTTTCTGATTTGTGGAACTATCATGAATACTATTGGGGTCGAAACCCAAATGAAGTAGAAGACAAGGAACTTCCTTTTTAGTAAAGATAGGGACAACTTTATAATTTGCTCCTGTCTTTTGTTTCAACTATTAAGGCAAGTTTATTTATTAGATCAGAGAACGTCCCCCAGAGTTCCGCGTAGTCATTTTGAAGCATTTTAATTTCATCGGGGTAAATCCCGCCGTAGGCGTTGGCATGGATGGCAATCTGATTGAGATTGTTGGAGCAGGGAAACAAGCTCCTTGACACTACCCCATCGGGCAGCCCTCCCTGCACCCTCGGCAAGCTGCGCAGAGGCAGAAGGTCTGGCTCTGTCGGGGTTATCCGGCGGCGCGGCAAGCACCCCCGTAGCCTATTGGGAAGTATACCTACGCCTCACTTGTGGCAGTCCCTCATAAAAAGCATCACATAAAGCTCGCATTTACAAAATACTCAAACAGTATTTTAGAAAGCAGCGGTATGGTGGTTCCGATCCTGTTCGGATGGAGAAAAAGCGCTTATAGATTTCGATATTTACGAACAAAAAACAAGGAGTTTTCCGTCAGCCATAGCCAGCGATGGATGCTGTCATATAGCTTAAATAATTACACGTCACACCCGAACCGGTTGCCAGACAAATGCAGCAAAGGTTGCCAAAAGGTTGCCAGGACGAACCCTAATAAGACGATATACTTTATTTTGACAATAAAAAAAGCTAGATAAAATCTAGCTTTTTCTGTGGTAGCGGCGATGTGACTCGAACACATGACACTCCGGGTATGAACCGAGAAAAATGAAAATATATGCAATGAAAAATGGCTATTTCTCTAGTTTTCCGATGCATGGCGTTGCACACAACTGTATAAATAGGTTGCCAGAAAGTTGCCGGATTTTTGCCCAAAAACCGGAGTGTCATCCTCGAAACACTTTAGTTGAATACTTTTAAAACTTTTTCATAGTCAGCTTTTTCGCGTTCCTTTGCAAGGTGAGTATAGATACGCAACGTGGTTGCAGGATCGGCATGACCAAGGTATTTCTGCGCGGTTAGCACGTCTACCCCGGCATTGTATAGAACGCTGGCATAGTTGTGACGAAGGTAATGCGCGGTCAGTACGGAGCCTATAAGCTCCGGCGCCCCATCCACACCGGCGTTAAGATCTTTACTCTCTATGCTTTTATCGGCCTGATATACGGCTGCCATGAGGGCTTTCCAGTACCTTACATACGTCGGTTGCGGCAGATGTTCGCCCGTACGTGCCCCTTGTATTACATAAGAGAGCCCTTTTACAGGCGAACTGCGAAGAGCCCGTCCCAATGGCTCCGGCATCGGCACATCACGAATTGAATATTTAGACTTTACATCGCCCTCGGTATTTGTCACATAGTCTATATCACGCCTGATGTGAACGACATGCTCAGAGAAATCTATATCATCCCATCGCAACCCCAGCATTTCACCGCGTCGCATGCCTGTATAATACAATATAGCAAGCATCAGCCCATGCGGGTGCGTTGCAGCCACCTTGATCACAGAGGCCTCTTCGGCGGAGGTCAGTGCGCGGCGACTTTGGTGCTGTGCTTTTGGCGCCTCTACCGCGGCGGATACGTCGCGGTCAATCACACCCTCTGCCGTTGCAAGCTTAAAGGCGTTTCTTATTACGCTACGAACATCCGTTATAAGCGTCTTGCCTTTTCCTGCTAGCGAGTTCATAAGCGCTTGCAAATCCATACCTGTGACGGCGGCCATGCGCTTGTCGCCAATGGCGGGGAGGATGTAGCAGTTAATAGCTGATTGGTAATTTTGATCTGTCGAGGGCGATATGCGGGGCCTCTTGTGTATCTTGTACCAATCCATGATATAGCGGGATGCCAGTACATCTCGCTGCACCTCGCGCCCGCCTACATAGGACCGAATCAGTTCCTGCTTATTTGCCTCCAGCTCTTTCGCGGTGCGGCCACTCGCGTAACGGATCACTGGATCGCCATCCGCATCGTATCCTACGACCACCTTCGCACGGCGCCGCTTGTCCACCTTGTCGGTAATCTTCTTTTTCGTTGCCACTTTTGCCCTCCATATGCTATACTGGGGGCGCAGAAAATGCGCCCGGCTAAGGCTATTTCTGTACCCGCCGCTTCGGTGTTGGCGCACCGGGGCGGCTTCTTTATGTTAACTTAGTTCTTTACCCAATTTCGCAGCCTCTATCATCAACCTCTGATAGCTTTTTTTGCAGGTAGCCTTCATTCTGGAATAAGCCGCCAAAGACTTAGGACAAATTTCGGGCAGATACTCCCAAAGCCAATCATATTCTGCCCGTCGCATCTCACTTGCCTGAAGCTCATTACGGTGCCTAAGTATCTGCTCATAACTTGCAATGTCCTCCTCAGTTCGAGTATCGAAAAAAGGACGATTCATTTCAGCAATTAGCGCCTCACCGTCGCTTTTAGCATATTGGGGCTTCGAGACGCCAAAGTAGAAGGGGGAAAAACTCAGCCCGCACTCCGCGTGGAAATTGTCTGGCAGCCGAGGAAAACGCGAATCTTTGCCGCCTAAGCTAAAGATGCGACCGCGATATTTGCCGCATACTTCACAACATCCAGATACCCATGACACTTCTACCAGGTCGGAAACATCAAGACGCAGATCTGTGCGCGAATCTGGGGTGTTTCCCGCCAAACCCTCTTCAATTTTACTTAAAACGACTTCGATCTCCTGCTCTGCCTCTCTAGCCTCGTCAAACCTGCGGAGCTGGCGAAGATAACGGGGCAAACGCATATAGGTCTCGTGTTGATAGTTCCAGGAGGAAAGAGGCATAAGCTGATTCGCTTTCCGATAACACGCCAAAGCAAGCTCTGTACGTCCTTCTTTCTTGTATTGAGTGGCTTTGGTTAAAAGATAGTATTCGGTCTGCCCAGTTATGCCACACGCCCCCTTCATCGGTGGGTTAACCTCTGGAACGGGGATTGCCATTATCCCTTCGACGGTCGAGAGGTCATAGACTCCCTCTATCACGTCGCTTTCTTTTTGTCGCATAGTTATGTAGTCAGCTGCCGGGAGATGAGCGGAAATCTCCATTTGGCTGATCTGCGTTTCCATTGCCTGCCTTCGTAACCGTTCTTCATACAGTTCTCTTGCGCATTTTTTGCAGTGCCCCTTTTTACTAAGCCAAATGAACAGTCCTTTTTTGCCGCATCGAACGCATTGACGCATAGCATTGCCCCCTCCTTAGACTCTTAACTCTATTTGCGCATGTTGCAGCCTATACTTTATGGCTTCTTCCCGAATCCCCCACATTCGGGAAAGTTTGTCCATGGGCCACGTAGCGTACTCATTAACATCGGCATCCGATATCAGGAAGTCCGCTGCAAATCTGTCTGCCTGTATCTCAAACTTTTGCGCGATAAAGTTCGTCTGGCTATCCAGGTAAACGGCGTTAATGTCACAATGCAAGAAAGAATGGGCTAACTCATGCGCACAGACAAACTTTTTGCTTATGTGATCTAGGTTATCCGAAAGATATATAAGGTGGTTCCGTTTAAAATACTGATAAAAGCCACGCACCCCCTTCAATGGGCGTGTGATAATTTCGCGGCCCGTTAAGGATGCAAGACTAAAGGGGTCTCGCGTGTGATAATGTTGAATGAGACGGCGCGCAATATCCCGCTCGCTCACCGCTTACTCCTTTCTGTACTTCTTGGGAGTGTACTTCTCCTTGTTTTTCTTTTTTGCGATTTCCATCCCCACCTGCATAGCGGCCAAGATAGATTCCATGGCTTCCGGTGTTAAAGGCTCGCCATCGAACATCAGGGCTTCGCCATTGGATAGCCGCTCACGCATTTCCTCCATATACTTCGCAATGTCTCGGCGGTCACGAGAGTTAAGTCCGGATGATGCAAATTCCTCTGCTTGGTCATGCTCCACAGCTTTTTGAAAAGCGATAGCCCTACTCATATCTCCATCAAAATGCTCGAGGACAGGTGTACTAATGTTGGCTATTAGCTCGGGATCCTCGAAGTCAGTAGGATCGTCCTCCCAACCCATCAAGTAAGCGGCAGAAGTATGCAGAATTTTTGCTAAAGGTTCTATGACGTCGCTGGGAACCTTTTCAATATCACCCTTTTCGTAACGATATATTGTTGCGGGAGAGACGCCAAGCGCCACCGCTACTTTTTCAGCGGATAAGCCTATCTCTTTCCTGCGCAGTTTCATACGCGCACCAGTGGTCAAGTCAGCCACCTCCTTATGCTGTTATACTACAACTTATATCGCAAAAACGCAATATGTAAATCGCGTTTTTGCAAAAAAAAGTATTGACTTGCATCTTTGCGAGTGCTATGATAGTAGCATAAATCGCATAAATGCGAGAAATGGAGGCTCTTCTACATGTTTGTAAACACAAAGTTACTTCGACAAAAAATAGCAAACAGCGGACTGACAATTACAGAATTTTCGCAGAAGATTGGCATTGACTCTAGCACTTTTTATCGCAAACTCGACAGTGAGGGGCAGAAGTTTACCGTGGGGCAGATGCACCAGGCCGTGGCTATTCTAGGGCTTAACAAAAAGGAAGCAGTCGAAATTTTTTTAGGAGAAAACTCGCGTAAGTGCGAAAACAGCGCTTGTGATAAATAGATAAACGCGACAAGCAAGCCGAAAGGAGGATGGCATGAACGAAATCAAAAAAGCGAGGCTTATGAAAGAACTGACACAAGCGCAAGTCGCAGAAGCAGCCGGAATATATGCACAGTCGTATTCGGCGATTGAGAAGAGAAAGGTTTGTCCGAAGGTGGAAACGGCAAAACGGCTTGCAGAGGTATTGGGGATCGAGTGGACGGCGTTTTACGAATGAGTGAGCGAGATGGGAAAACATCTCGCTCAGTTGGTAGACTATTTAGTTTTAGGCCTTGCCTGAGACAGAGCACTACCGGCCACACTCTTGGACTTTGAACCGTATCGACCATCGTTCAAAATCTTGGAAGCGGTTGAGGCCACTCTATGGCTTGTCTGTTTGGTATTGGATTTAGCCATTGCAATCCTCCTTTCCACTGTAGTCCTAGATATTGATGTTTGAAAACGCAACAACACAATATCTAGATATACATTTTAGGTGCGGAGATGATAAAAAGCAAGCTATGGAATTGCTGTGAATGTGTGCTCACTGTGAAATTAATGAAAGAATAAAAGTTTTTCAACAAAGGAGAACACCACATGACACGTAAGAAGAGAAGCCCTGCGGCAGACATATCCGAGCTGGAACAGGCGTGGGTAGAGCAATGGGGCGAGGCGGTGAAGAAAACCACAGCCGCCAAGATACTTGGTGTAGACGCGTCTACGATATGGCGCATGGTACAAGATGGACGGCTAGTGGAAGCGCCAAATGGCCGCATCCTGGTGCGCCAGATGGCACGCTGGGCGCTGCAGGCCGCAAGCTGAGAGGAGGAAACCATGTACGTGACAAACATATGGGGCTGCGCCTTTTTCTTCGGAGGCGTTGGCGCATGCTTCGGCGCACTGGGTGTGGTGACGCTGCTTGCAGCGTTTGCGCACAGGGAGCGGAAGAAAGAGCGTGAATCTGGCAAGCGTGAAACCTATACAAGGATTTGAAGGAGGAAAGAACATGAAACTGACCCATGAACAGCTGGAAGAACTGAAGGTCCTGTGCATTGCGGGGAATATGACGAATGCAGAACTTGCCGTGCACTTCAGGGTGCCTGTCAATGAGATCTATGCTTTGCGCTCAAGGTACAAGATCACGATCCCGGCATGCAAAGCCTTGCGATGCAATGGAAAACAGACTGAGCACACCAAGCGCGCAGCGGACGCCCCGGCGGATGCCCCAAAGAGCAAGATCGACAAGGCGGCGTTTGTGTCGATGCTGGAACTGGTGCTGCGGCATGCATGTGATGATGTCATGACGGTGGAGCTGGTGAACCAAGATACGGTTGCCGTGGAGTTTGCATCCGGTTTCCGGCAGCTCATCAACATCGAATGCGACAGCCGGCTTGCCATCATCAAGGATGTTGTGAGGGCTGTCGAATGAGTATCCGAAAACGCAAAGTGCCCGCCGGGAGTGCCATCCCAAGCGAGCACACGAACAATACCTGTGAACCTATTTTATCAGATGAGGACGGGCGAAGTCAATGCGTGCGATCGTGATTAAGCCCGGGGAAGCCCGAAACAAAGAATACAAAGGAGGAACGCATATGAACCCGATTATCAACCTGAACATCACCGTGACCACGCCGGAAACGGCGATCGCCCTCATGCAGGCGCTGCGCGGGGAGCTGGCGCCGCCGGAGGAACGGGAACCCGCTCTGGCCGGAGCCGCGCCTGCCTCTGTACCCGAACCCGCGCCCATGCCGGTGAACACGGTGCAGGCGCCCGCGCCGGCAGAGGCTCCAGTTCCCGCGCCGGAGGCTCAGGTAGCGATCGAGGACCTGCGTGCGGCGCTGGTGAAGTACCGGGACGCGCACGGGAAGGAGGCCGTGCAGGCCATGCTGCACAGCTACGGCGTTGAGAAGCTCAGCGACCTGCCGCGGGAGCGGTACGCCGATATGCTGACGGAGGTATCCGCATGAGCCAACATGCCGTGCTGTCGGCGTCCGCGTCGAAGCGGTGGCTGGCATGCCCGCCCAGCGCGCGGTTGGAGGCGGGCTTTGCGGAACAGAGCAGCCCATACGCCGAGGAAGGGACACACGCCCATGCCTGGGCTGAGATGAAGCTGCGCCATTGGTACGACGTGGCGCCGCGCAGCCGGCGGGCGCAAGAAGAGCAGGAGCTTTTGAAGAGCCCGTACCATTCCGCCGCGCTGGAAGAAGCGGTCGGGGTATACGTGGAGCTGGTCAAAAAGAAGTACAAGGCGGTAAGAAGGCGCTGCCGGGACGCCGTGCTGCTAATCGAACAGCGGCTGGACTTTTCGCGCTGGGTTCCAGAAGGGTTCGGCACGGGGGATGCGGTGATCATCGCGGACGGGCTCTTGGAGGTCATCGACCTGAAATTCGGCAAGGGTGTGCGGGTCGAGGCCGAGGGCAACCCGCAGACGCGGCTGTACGGCCTTGGGGCATACGAGGAAAACCGCATGCTCTACGACATCGACGCCGTCCGCATGACGATCTGCCAACCCCGGCTTGAGGATGGGGAGAGCAGCGAAGACATGTCTGTGGAGGAGCTCATTGCCTGGGGGGATACGGCAGTGGCGCCGGCCGCCCGGGCCGCATACGCGGGCGGCGGCGACTTCCACCCCGGGGAGCACTGCCGGTTCTGCCGGGCCCGGGCGAAATGCCGCGCGCGGGCTGAGCAAGCTCTCGAGATCACGAAAGCGAACTTCGCCCTGCAGGACCCGGAGCGGCTCGACGCGGCCGAGATCGCGGAGGCGCTGGACCGGGCGAAAACCTACACGGATTGGATCAAAGACATCCAGGAGTACGCGCTCAGTGAATCCCTGGCGGGCAGGAAGCTGCCGGGCTGGAAGGTGGTAGAGGGCCGGAGCAACCGCGCATACGCGGATGTGGACAAGGTGGCCGAAGCGCTCAAGCAAGCGGGCTTCTCCGAGGCTGTGATCTACACCCGCGAGCTGCTGGGACTGACGGCGCTCGAAAAGGCGCTGGGCAAAAAGACGGTGGCCGAGGCTATCGGCGGCCTGATCGTAAAGCCGCAGGGGAAGCCCACCCTTGTGCCGGAGACCGACAAACGGCCGGAGTTTCTGCCGGCGGAACAACTAAAACAAGAATTTACGGAGGTAATCTGACATGGCACTCAACGCAAACCAGGTATTGACCGGAAAAGTCCGCTTCTCCTACGCGCATGTTTTCGAGCCGAAAGCGGCGCAGAACGGCGGGGATCCCAAGTACAGCGTGACGCTGCTGCTGCCCAAGAGCGACAAGGCCACCTACGGCCGGATCAAGGCGGCCATCGAGGCGGCGAAGGAGGCGTTCCGAGCGAAGAACCCCAAGGGCCTGCCTGCAAACGGCAAGATCGCCATGCACGACGGCGACGGCCCCATGCCCAACGGCGGCGAATACGGCCCGGAGTGCGCGGGCTGCTACGTGATCAACGCCAGCAGCAAGAACCCGCCGACGGTGATCGACGCGTTCAAGAACGAGATCATGAACAAGACGGAACTCTATTCCGGCTGTTATGGCCGCGCGATCCTCTCGCTGTACGGGTACGACACTAACGGCAACAAAGGCGTCGCGTTTGGCCTCGAGGCGGTGCAGAAGCTGGAGGACGGGGAACCGCTGGGCGGCAGCCGGGTATCGGCGGACGATTTCGACGACCTCGACGACCTGCTGGGGTAATGCCACATGCGGACGCTGGCGGTCGATATTGAGACGTACAGCAGCGCGTCCCTTCCGGAAACGGGCGTCTATGTATATGCAGAGGCGCCCGATTTTACCATCCTGCTGTTCGGCTATGCCTTTGACGGCGAGCCGGTGCAGGTCGTTGACCTGGCGGGCGGGGAAGCGTTGCCGCGGGAGGTGGAGGACGCGCTGTCGGATCCGGGAACGGTCAAGACCGCGTTCAACGCCAACTTTGAGCGCACGTGCATCGCCGCGTACCTTCGCCGGCCCATGCCGCCGGAGCAATGGCGCTGCACAGCGGTGTTGGCGCGGTCGCTGGGGCTGCCCAACAGCCTCGCGGACGTGGGCGCGGCGCTCAAACTCCCGGAGGACAAACAGAAAGACAAGCAGGGGAAAGCCCTGATCCGCTATTTTTCGACGCCCTGCAAGCCCACTCAAGCCAACGGCGGCCGGACGCGGAACCTCCCGCGGCACGATCCCGCGAAGTGGGAGCTCTACAAAGAATATAACCGCCAGGACGTGGAGGTGGAGCGCACGGTCCGGCGCTTGCTGGAGGCGGCGCATCCGCTCCAGGCGGCGGAACAGCGCCTGTGGGAACTGGACCAGCGGATCAACGACCGCGGCGTGCGGGTGGATACCAACATGGCGCAGCGCGCGATCGCCTGCGATATGGAGTTCCAGGCGCACCTTACGGCGCGCGCGAAGGCCATCACGGGGCTTGCGAACCCCAAGAGCACTGCGCAGGTAAAGGCCTGGATCGAGGGCTGCGAGGGCCGGAAAATCGAGAACCTGCGCAAGGAAGGCATCCCCGCGCTGGCGGCGGAAGCGCGGGATCCGGCCGTTCGGGAATACCTGGGCCTGCGCAGCGACTTGTCCCGCACAAGTATAAAGAAATATGAGGCGATCGAGCGCTGCGTGTGCGGCGACGGCCGCATCCGCGGGATGCTGCTGTTCTACGGCGCGGGGCGGACGGGCAGGTGGACGGGGCGGCACGTGCAGGTACACAACCTCCCACAGAACCATCTGAAAGATCTCGGCCTCGCCCGCAGGCTGCTGTGCGCGGGGGAATACGAGCTGCTGGAAAGGCTGTGGCCCTCGGTGCCGGACACCCTGTCGCAGCTGATCCGCACAGCGCTGATCCCAAGCCCGGGCTGCCGGTTCCTCGTGGCGGACTTTTCGGCCATCGAGGCGCGGGTGATCGCCTGGCTTGCGGGGGAGCGATGGCGGCTCGAGGTGTTCCGCACCCACGGGAAGATCTACGAAGCATCTGCGGCGCAGATGTTCCACGTTCCGGTGGAGCGCATCCACAAGGGCGACCCGCTGCGGCAGAAGGGGAAGATCGCGGAGCTCGCGCTGGGGTACGGCGGGGGCGTCGGGGCGCTCAAAAACATGGGCGCGCTGAACATGGGGGTAAAGGCGGAGGAAATGCCCGGGCTCGTCGCCATGTGGCGGCGCTCCAATCCCAGGATCACAAAGTTCTGGTGGGATGTGGACGCGGCCGCATGCGCCGCGATCAAGACGCCAGGCAAGACCGTCCCGCTGCATCACGGGATCTCCCTGCGCTGCACCGGCGGGGTGCTGTACATCCGGCTCCCTTCGGGACGCGACCTCGCGTATGTCCGCCCGCGTTTCGACCCGGACCCGGAGCGGGGCAAAGACAAGATCACCTACGAGGGCCTGGATGCGAAGAAATGGGGCCGCGTGGACACGTATGGGCCGAAGCTCGTGGAGAACATCGTTCAGGCCGTGGCGCGGGACTGCCTGGCCGTGGCGATGCGCCGGCTGGATGAGCTTGGCTACGAGATCGCGTTCCATGTCCACGACGAAGTGGTGCTGGATGTGCCGGTGGGGAAAAGCGCGCCGGAGGAAGTAGCCGCGGTCATGGGCCAGCCAATCCCCTGGGCGCCCGGGCTGCCGCTCAGGGCGGACGCTTACGAATGCGAATATTATCAGAAGGATTGAGGTGGGAGAATGCTCGAGCACGCTCCAAAGCTGCAATATGACGGGATGCTGTCCATCATGGTGGGCGACTCCCGCTGGGAAACAAACTGGCGGATCCGGGAACTTCCCTGGTCGGACTTGGTCAAAAAGCTCAGCACGACCCAGCGGACGAAGGAGACGGTGCAGGAGTACCAAGCCATGCCCAAGACCCGGAAGGGCGAGATCAAGGATGTGGGCGGGTTTGTGGGCGGGCTGCTCAAGGGCGGCCGCCGGAAGGCCGACACGGTATCCTGGCGTCAGCTGCTGACGCTCGATCTCGACTACGTGACCTCCGATCCCTGGGACATCGTGGAAATGCTGCTCGGCTGTGCGGCGGCGATGTATTCCACCCACGGCCATACGCCGGACGACCCGCGTTACCGGCTGG
>OHEP01000587.1_pt1 | contig 23876 bp, 29 predicted proteins | sample 1567271 | NCBI WGS metagenome assembly OHEP01 (sample SAMEA3879577, study PRJEB24766) | human gut metagenome | biome: human-associated habitat; feature: feces | place: USA | collected 1985/1987
AGAGTTTTGCTTTGTAATATGCCTGCAACTCAAGTACGTTGCGATTCTTTTTGTACGCCTGCAAAACAACGGGTATATATAGAAAAGACTTGTTTAACGTGTTTTTATTTTGGGCGAGCCATTTGCAAAATCGCTTATCTTGTCCGCACAACTTTAATATCTGTTTTGACATAGCGAGATTATGCAGTCCAAGTTTTGTGAGATATTCGATTTGCGGATACTGTTCGTAAAGACGTAAGTATTTGAAAACGTCAATCCCCGTGAATCTGTCTATTGCGCTGAACTTGTATTCCGGGAAGTGTTCAAGGATATATTCGCGGTTGATTATCGGGGCATAGGGATCGTACAAATTGTCAACCGTCCAACCCCATTCGCTGTATTCGTACCAAGGCTTATATGACGTCAATCCCTCGGCATGCCATCCAACAGAATATCCTCCAATGTAGGTGTAATACATATCCTTTACAAAGCATTTGTCCGAGTGAACACCGTGGACGGCAACTTGCTTGCAACACCACTTGTTCTTTTTCTCTTTCACGGCAACTGTAATCTTGACAAGTTCGCCGTCATTCTTTGTAAGGTAAGCGTAAAAACGAGTCCTACCACGAACGGGATATGTTGCGTCAATTGCTTTGATTTTCTTTTCTATGTATTTCGGTATAGGTTTTATCTTTTCAATTTTCATTTTATTTAATCTCCAATGTGTTTCCGAATATCTCAAATAGTTTTGAAATAATGGCGTTGTTTGGCTCTAACGCTTCGCCCAAAATTTCGCCCGTTTCAGCGTCTACGATGCGTTCATTTTTGTTGGGGATTTGTTCAATTCGTCTTGTCGTTCCATCAGTTTCTACAACGAGCAAATCGTGTGTTTTTGAAATCTTTGAAAAGTAGTTTTCAGATGCGTGATACGGGAATCCAATCATAGGCACACGTTCTTCCAATCCGCAATCTCGGCTTGTCAAAGTTAGGTCGATTTCTCTTGCGATTGCCACTGCTTTATCACCCAAAATCTCATAGAAGTCACCGAGTCTATAAGCGATAACGTAGGCGGGATTTTGTTGGTGCAAAGCCTGATATTTCTCAAAGAAAGTTCCGTTTGGAGTATTGCTTGCAACGGGTTTTTGCTCATCTTTTCCGTTTTGTTCAATAACTTCATTTTCGTCCGTATCGACACTTGAATTGTCTGTTTCGTGTTCTTTAACTTCTTGTTCTGTCAAATTATCAAAAAATGAGAATTGAACGTTCTCTTGCTTTTTGGGTTCGGGTTTTGCTTTAACCGCGTTGGATTCGACATGTTTAACGGTGGGTTTGTATTCCGCGCCGTCTATTGTGTAAAGCGTTCCTTCAATGCTTTCTTCCTCGAAATAATGTATCGCCCAACCGTAAACGGTAGCGTCGTCAATGCAGGCGGAATTAGCACCTTTCTCGGCAAGTTTTCTCGCCTCGTCGCAAGCAAATCTCATAAAGCCTGCAAGCGTCTTTTTGTTAAGCAAAGGCTTACCGTCTTTTTCAAACGGTGTGCCGTTGTTTATCTTGTCTGCAAGGGTTTCGCTCGCGTTGTTTTGCAAGTAATTGAGTATCAATTCTTCTTGCTTGTTTTGGGCAGTCAAATTGAGTTCCATATTGCCTCCTAAAACGGAAAATCTTCAAGAAGTTCCATTGCTTTCATCTCAAGTTCTTTGAGTGTTGTGCGGTGGTTGAATCCGCCGTGATAATCTTGCTCGTTCTTGGCTGTACGTATCAAAATGTAGTTGTACCATTCGTTGGTGAAAAACCTAACGTCGCTTATGGAAATGTAAACGCACTTGTTTTCCGCACTCTTGATAAATGCCGAAAAGCAATAATGATTGCGTCCGACGTTCACGAGTTTCCAATGGTTTTGCTTGCATATAGAACGCAAATAGTTGATATATTTAGTTTGAAAACTTTTGTAGTCATCTCCTGTATAGCAGCCTGAAGAAAACTCATAGTCTATGTATTTTTCCAAGTCCTTAATAGTTGCCATTGTTGTTGTTCTCCTTTAAAACTTGATACGTATCTTTCTCTGGGATAATTGCCAAGCCACCCCAAGTACCGTGTAATTGGCAAATTCCGTCTATTGCTGTCACTGTACCGACTCTATTGCTATAATCGGGTTCTCCTTCCATTTTGATGACCTTGATTAAATCACCTATTTTTACTTTTTCCATAATGTTCACTCCTTTATATATTTCTTGTAGATGTCGTAGTTTTCGTTTCTTTCGTCCACGATTCCGTACTTGTCGTCAACGTAGTATTCGCCAACAAACCAGTTCATAATGCCCGTGCAAAGTTGATTGCCAACCTTGAAAACGTAAGAGTTGGTTATAGGTCTTGCAAATAAATAATTAGGACCGAGCAATACTGCTCGGCCCGTCTTTCCGTCCATTGAGTTGAGATGTGCTTTTACTTCTATCGGTTTCATTGTTTTCACCTCACGCGATTCTTGAAATCCCGCCACCAAATGAGCGGATAACTATCGTTCCAAATTCGGAGCAGTTATCGTCGTCTTTGTTCCATACGTAAGCAAAGGCGTAATAATACCTGTCTGTCTTTTCCAAAAGCGTGTCCCACTCTTCCTCATAGTCAGTAACAATAAGGAAATCATACAACTCGCCGAATTCCGTGTATTCGTGTGTCACAGCATATACAAGACAATCGTGTTCCTTCTCAAATGTTTCTATTTTCTCTTGCAATTCGGGTTCTTGGTATGTCCAGAATCCGCCAAATCCTTCGTAATAGCAAACATCGTTGTGCTGCTCAAAGCCTTTTATATACGGTTTGTAAATGTCCAATTTTTTCATCAGTTCAAGTGCTTTTTGTTTCTTTTCTTCAATGGTTATGTTCATAGGTAATTCTCCTTTTAATAAATTTCAATTAAGCCGTTTTCGCATTCGTAAACGTTGTAATCGCCACAGTATCTGCCATAGCGTTCAAGGTCAAAAAAGTCTAATAAGTGCTCGGGGATGTTATATCCGCAGCAGTTAAGCATTTCTTTTCCGTAATCTTCCCAAGAAAAGCCACTCCAAAGGTTGACGTTATCGTCCCAATTCTCACCGCGGTTTTTTACAAGTTCTTCAAAATCGTCGTAGTTCTTAACTTCAAGGAAAGCGCAAAGTTCTTTGTATTTGTAGTCGTTGGTAAGTACGCCCGATTCGTAAAGCGTGTTGAATAGGTTTTCGGGATTCATATAATCCCAGTTGACAGAACGGTCATATATACCTTCGATGTCTTGTATAAACAATTCTTCGTCTATACCGTCCAGTTCAAAGCCTTCTCGCTTGAGTTCTTCAACGATTTCTTCCCAATCGTTATAGTCCGATAAATCAAGCCAATTAGAGCCTAAGGCTCTTTCGTTGCATTCGTTGTAAGAACCCCATGAGCCGATAACAATACTTATGTTGCCCATTGTCAGTCCTCCGATATATAAATCTTGATAAGCGTGTTTCCGTATTCGATATAATGACCTTTGTCATCTTCAAATACGTCGTAAGTGATAACGGAAATCTTTCCGTTGTTGGTGATTGCATAAATGATTTCGTTTCTGTCTGGGTAATAAGCAACGGTATCAAATCTGATAAGGCTTTCACCGTCATTGAAATCGAAACCATCTTCATCGAAGAATGCAATTTTGTTGAGTTCAATCATTTTTCTTACTCCTTTTTATTCGAGATTGCCTTTCGGCAAGGGGGGCTGTAGCATAGGGATTATGGAGAGTCCACGAAAATGGAGAGATTGTTGCTCGAATGTAAAAAAATAAACTGATCGAATTCGACCAGTTTAGGAAAATTGTAGTTATTTGGCAAGAATATCTCCCGTTGACTATCCAGAAGCACTATGCTATCTTGCCCACTCGAAAGACAATAAAAAAGATTATATATCGTTTACTTTTTTATCGAACAAGTGCTGTTTATCATACATTTTGGTTGGTACCATTATTTGGGCGCAACCTCTTTTGTTCTTGATTGCACTTCAATTAATGCCGCTTCCAATTCATTTTTTGCATACATTTTTTGTATTGGAAGTTTATTAATATCTGATTTCTTTTTCCCATTGTAAGCAAGGACCATTGCTTCCGCAACGCCCAATGCTCCTCCGCCTCTTTCTTTTCCCACACGCAGTACTTGCTTAATTGGGATTTCTCCTAGCCTTGCCTTAAAGATTTCTTCATCAAAGCTATCCCCATAAGTTATTATTATCTTTGCAATTGCGTTCAACACATTGCTGGATAGGGAATAACATTCACCTTCCCATGTTGCAATGACTACTCGTAGTACATTACTTAATACCTGATACCCATACTTTTCATATATGTTTTCAATTGTAGTTATTGCAGCGATGTTATTAGGTGCTTTTTTATTAGATAGTACAAGGCCATATGATTCTACTAATTCTTTAATTATTAGTTGTTGGTCATTCCCGGCTTCAATATTTGCAAGAAAAATTTCATAAGGTGTTAATGGCTTTACATATTTCATTTGATTCGCAAATATATCCGCTTCTTCTTCATAACATAAATCATCATATATCATACACCAAACAGGCGTTTCTCTTGAGCCTGATACTCGTGCAACTATTTCAATCGTGTGTTGTCCGTTGAATACATAATTAATCCCATCTCTGCGACTAACTTTGACGGGGTTTATCTGATATAAATCAAAGTTTTTTGCAGCCATATCAATATGATGTAGTGATAAATTTCTTTGATATTCTTGATTTGAAACAAGGTTTTTTATTGGAATTTGCTCGAAATGAACATTTGGAACAAATTTATTATAATTATTCATATTGTGCCTCCAATTGCAGTAATAGCTTATCTGCTTCTTGAATGAGAATTTTCAATTCTTGTATCACCGTGCTTCTAGCATTATCAGAAATAATAGATAAGTCTGAATTCTTTTGTGTTCTAGTTATAGAACTAATCCACGAGGGTATTGTTAAATACAATTCTGTGACCGATGCATCCGGATCAAACTTTGGCATATTTTTTATGCTCTCTTTTGGAGATGCAATCGTTATATCGTCAATTAACTGACGTCCTTTGCTATACTCAACAAATTTGTTTTGATTTTTTTCGATGTAATTATTAAGTTTTTCCAAATCTTCGTTCGGCAAGTTGGAAATTTGAACTATATTGTTGTGGGATACTTTGTACTGTCCATTTAGTATGTGTTCGGCAATTTTAGGAGCGCGATTTTGAATTTTATCTATTGCATGGGCATATTGAGAATACTTTTGTACCGTAGTAGATGCTATGTGATTCTCTTTTGCGATTCTAACTGCCGTTCGATGCTTTTTGAATCTTTTCACATCCGAATCATCCTCAAAATATTGATTGAATCCAGTCGGATTTGAAACTAGTTTTTTCTCGCTTTCGTACTGACGTCCAATAAGGTATTTTCGTGTTTCATCCGAAATGTTGCGTCTGCCAAGTTGGTTTTTACAAATCCATGCGATAACCTCATCACGAGATTCAAAAAACATTGCCATTGTTTTGAATGGTAAGTTGTGTTTTTTGCATATTTCATATCTGTTGTGTCCATCAACTATTACATCGTTCCAAGTGATAATAGGGGTGATGCAACCATCCGTTAAAATGTTTTCTTCAAGTTGAAAATACTCCTTTGGACTTAACGGACTGATAAGATTTTTGAACTCATCATCTATATATAAAGTTTTATCCATAAGCCTACACCTTTTCGACAGTATTAAATGGAAATACCGCAATTCTTTCGAGAGAGAATATGGTTCCGCTTAATCTATAAGAGCAATTACCGTCCACAATTCCTATTGCCTCTACCAACTTATCTGTTAATGTTTTGCTCGTAAAGTCATACGCCTTCGATGTCATTTTTTCTATTGGTTTTATTCTTATCGTTTGAGCATCCGGCACATCTTTGTCAACACATCTTATTGCGAATTTTTGTTTTTCGGTATTGATAAGAAGTTGAATATATTTAGGATATCCAAGACCAGACAACATATTTTTGCTTAGTCTGATACGACCACATTTAGCATCTATACATATAGTTGTGAAGTTGTCATTTTCTTGCATTTTTTACACCTCCAATTTGGCTTGTTTCTCAATTGGATTTGGCTCGTTGATTGTATAAATTGCATAGCCGTCAAAGATGTTTATTTGCATAGATTCTTTATGCTCATTGAACGGAACACCGAATTGATTCTTCCAATCTGACGGATAAACTGGCTTTCTTGACATTTTGGGCTTATCTCCGTCTTTTTCAATACGCTGATAAATCTCGGTCGCATTGAGGTCAAAAACTATCAGATATTCACCATTAGCATGGACTAATTTACCAAGCATTTTATAGCGATATTTTGGGTTCCAATCAAGCAAAGAAACTACCTTTGCAAAGAATATACGGCAAGTGATTGGACGAGGTTTCCGTTTGCTTCCAGAAGTCGTACACCATTGAAAAGAATCCTTTGCATCTTCTGGGCAAGGACGTATTGCAAGAATCTTCTTTTCGGTATTTACAAGCACTTGCGCATAATTAGAATTTGGGAATTTTGTCAAGCAGGCCGTATTGACATAAAACTTACAATCAGCAAAAGATGCAGCCGGTTCTTTCATATGTGCGAAGAATTCGCGTCGTACAACTTGGTAGTCTGCAAAATCGAAATCACTGCTCATATCAATGAGTTCATCGTTTTCCGTTAGATATGGTTTACTAGTATATTCATCCATTGTCTTTATCTATCTCCTCGATTGGTATTCCTTCAAGTTCTTTTGAGATATAGGCTTTCAATTCTTCAAAAGGGGTAACGTTTAATCTTTTCCCACTTTCAAACATTTGTCCCTCAAGTCTTGTTTGCCATTCTTTTTCACTTTGACTTAGCAATGTTCTTGCTGAAATCTCATGTATGTAATAAGGTTTGCCGAAACTGTTAGCCCATGCTTCCGGTATTGCTCTAATTCTATTCCGAGATTGGGTTATAGGCGTTATGTTAACCTGTTGTGTTTCTTCTGCTTCGTTTTTTTGAAGCAATGTATATTTAAAAAATGCTTCGGAATCTCGTATGTCGAATATAAATGTTTGCTCCAAATCGGTTTCATATTTGCTCCCGATTATTCGATACCGATATTCTGGATTCCATGAGAAAAGGTTATAGATTGTCTTGATGTATGCAGTCGCGGGTATTTCTTTTGCTTGATACCTTTTCCCATTATTTGAAGAACAATACACACCGGATTTGTTGTCGGTAGGTGTAGTCCGAATCGCGAACTTCCTATCAATAGGATTGATGAGCATTTCAATATAGTTTTTCTTGGCAAGGCGATCAGCTATGTTTTGGCTGAAACGTAAGGTTTTATTATTAAGGCTATGTCACAACAAACAGTTGATAAATAGCCATTTTTATAGGGGAGTATCAGAACTCCCCTACAAACTGTTATTTGCAGTTATCTATACTCATTTGGAATTTCGATATGAAGTGTCTCACACAATAACTTCACATCATGTGCATCATTTTCATCAAACTCGTATCCCAGATGGAACATTACTTGACTATATGGTTCAATACAGGAAACCTCTATTTCCTCAATTCTTCCTTTACCCGAAAAAGTTTCTACCGGAAAACAATCCCCATCATAAAGAATTTCACCTTCGTCCGTATATTCAAAACAATGCAAATCAATAATTCTGTTTTTCAAATCTTCCCATACAGTATGGTTCAATGTTGTATATTCCATCTTAATCTCATAAAAGCCATTAGCTTTCATTATTTCTATAAAGTTCTGATAATCGTTCTTTTCTACAAAAATGTCAATATCATTATGGGCTCTTGACTGATATCCAAGAAGAGCATCTACACCCCATCCACCATCAAGAAAGACTTTAATCTCCGCATCTATTGCAAATTGAAGAATCTGTTTTACATCTGTTATATTGACCATCTTATCATCTCCACAAATTCTAATTAGGCGACCAGAGGAACTGCTGGTCTGTTTGATAAATCTCTGCATTTAGCAGTTTTCAATGTTGCCAAAACAAAAGTTAAGAAGATGTTCCTTTTCTCCATGTCGCTTTCTTTGGCGTAATTTACAAGGTTATTCCACACAAGATAGTTGTTCAGATACTTGGTAGAAACACCGTTAAAGCCACGCATAAACCTCTTTAGCTGGCTATGGTAGCTATTGATATGTTGGATATTATAAATGCCTTTCTTGGCTTTGCCAGTCTTTAACTGCACAAGGTCAATGCCATTGGCATTTGTAAATCTCACATAGGAGTTCATCTTGTCCGTAACAAGAGTGGAATTGGTCTTAATCCTACCATCATAAATATGATGTAAATCTCTTGTAGAAACTCTACCAGTATTCGTAATCTTGGAGATAGACAAGCCATTCCTATTAACCGCACAAGGAACACATACCTTTTCTTGGGACAAGCCTCTGATATGTGTAGAATGACCACGCTTATGAGCCTTGCGTGGCATAGCAAATGTCTTACTCTTGCTATGATTGCCCTTGTACGAGATGGCGAAAAAAGTTTCGTCAGCCTCAATAATGCCGTCAAGGGTAACATCGTCTGCCATATTCTGAAGTGCATCCAAAATCTTGTGTCTCCAAAGGAATGCGGTGTTTCTGTGAATCCCACAAGCAACAGCAGTCTTACGAATGGATAAGCCATTCATCATACAATCAATGTACTGCTCCCACACGGACAAGTCTTTTCTTGTACCAGACACAATGGAGTTCGTAGCAATCACGAAGGACTTGCCACAATCCTTACATACATATCGCTGTGTTCCATCTTTACGATGACCATTGCGAACCACATGGATACAGCCACAAAGAGGGCATACACGACCATTTGCAAAGCGTTCCTTTGCTACGAAATCTTCAATATTCAAAGACTTTACAAAGGCAGGACTTAAAAGCATTGTTTTAAGGCTTTCCTGCTCTGCGACAGTCAACTTACCGATAATATCTAATGCGTCTTTGATAGTAGGCATATCCAATTACCTCCTTCGGTGGTACTGTTTCTTACTATTATTATACGCTATTTCTCGTCAAAAATCAACAATTTGTTGTGACAGAGCCATTATTAAAAACAACCATAGGTTTGCTTGCGCTATCGAAGAATTCTTGTCTTGTGATTTCAAAGCCCCTCAAATCAAAATCTCCGGCACTTACTTCAATTTTTAAGTCCTTCTGCCTATCTTCTTCCGTTTCATGCTCATATGCTTTTTTACAGGCTTGAATATAGTCATATTCTTTGAATCCCGCCCATCTTGGATTGATTATTACAAAGCCCTTGAGTATGCCACTATCGATATATCTTAGTTCGGGAAGAAAAGACTTGTTTTTGTACTTAGCATTGTCAATCATATGCTGTACAGCAATGAAATCTTCGCGAGAAACTATCCCTTCATGATGCTTGTGATACCAGCTTTGCGGTCTTTTGCCTCTGTTTTTCTCAGACTTGTGGTCGTGGTAATCGGGCGTCCATGTCTTTCGCGTCAAGACGTCACCACAATGTCTTTCATTTCGCAATATTTGTATTATTCCATTGCTAGTCCAGTTGCAATTTCCCAAGTATGACTTGCGCCCTAATGCATTTAATGCATTAGCAATATGCTGAGCTGAGTAGCCATAAAGATACATAAAGAATGCAAGTTTTACCGTGGGCGCTTCATCTTGATTGATTATCAAATGCCCATCTTCATCGTGTGTGTAACCTAAAAGCTTTGGCGTTAGAGGAATTCCATTGTCAAGACGCATGCGTAATGACGTTTCCATGCTACGGCTTCTTGTATGAGATTCTTCTTCTGCCATAGTCGCTTGGAATGTTAGCGCCATTTGGGAATCGTCTTTGAGAGAAAAAATACATTCCGATTCAAAGAAAACTCCAACGGGTGGTTTTAGGTGTGCCAACTTGCGAACCATTCCAATAAAATCCACAACGTTTCTAGCGAATCTTGATACACTCTTTGTAATAATCAAATCGAGTTTGCCCTCTTTGCAATCGTTTATCATTTGATTGAATGCATCACGATGTGCTAGTGATGTTCCGCTTATTCCTTCGTCTGCGTAAATGTTGACCAATTCCCAATTATCGTGTTTTGAAACAAAATCTTCATAGTATTTCTTTTGAAGTTCAAACGATGTTGTTTGTCTAACATCGTCGGTAGAAACTCGCACATAAATACCTACTCGCTGATGGGTGTTTGTATCATAGTAGTCCGTTTCTTTTTCGGCAGGGATATACTCATAGTTTTCTAGGTCAACTTGAGCATTCATTCTCCTACGGGTTTTGGCTTTTTCTTGTTCGCGTTGAATTCGTTTATCGTTGTCTATCATTTGTTCTTATTCTTCTAGCAATTCCCACTCCGGTGAGGGAAGGAATTCCGTGTCTTTTAGCTCTTTTTTGTAGTACGTTGCCAATGTGTATATATCTTCCGAAATAATGTAAATCCCTATTGGCGGTTCCATAGCAGCAAGTAGCCTTGCACATAGTGCCATTTCAGCCATATCGCTTGAGATGTTTGATACTTTTTGAGTGATTATCAAGTTGACTTTTCCCCTCATGCAATCTTCGAGCAATCGGCACCAATCGTTTGCGGATTCCATATTTGGAGCCTTTTGTCCTTCGTCTATATAAAAATCAACTAATTTCCAATTTGGGCATAACGCTATGGTATCTGCAAATTGTCGTTTGTGATATTCAAGATAGTTTTCGTATTTTGTTTGGTTAAAATACCGAATATACACTCCAATGTTGAATGATTTTTGAGGACTAGGATATTCTCTTACAATGGTGCTTAGCCATTTCTTATGACGTTCTAATTTACCATTTTCTTCGCTTTGAAATGGTGCACAGTTTATTTCTTTGAATTTGTTCAATATGTCGAGTTCTTGCATACAACCTCCACGATATTGAAATTTTAGAATAAAAAACGGTATAAAAGAATAAACCAGCGGTCAATTTCTTAACTGCTGGTTTAAACTAATTGTTTATCAAAAATCTAATCTTCTGAAAAACCAATTTTTGCTTTTTGTTTTTCGGGAGCTTTTTCCATCGCCGTAAGCATAAAGCTTAGTTGATTAATATGTTGTATCAATGTAGATTCTTGTCCGTTTACATATCCCTTAAATATCATTAATACTGGACTTTTGTATGACACTTCTGTAACTTGCATAAGAATCGATTGACCAAAATTTGTTAACATTATCCCTACTTCATGGTCAGTATCTAAATGTTCTTCAAAATCTTTTATTTTTTCTTTTAGTATTTCAAATAAGCTTTCAGCCCACATATTCCCTATGGGGCTATCAATAATCATATCTTCGTTTTTTATGAGTGATGATATTGGCGGAAACATAGATCTAGGATCCATTATACTATTCTCCTTATCATATTATACATTGTGGGAATACCGTTGATTACGGTATCATATACGATGCTTATGTCTACAACGCCATAATTGTGGACTATTTTGTTTCTCATACCGCGTATCGCCATCCAAGGAATTTCACTATGTTGTGCCTTGAAGTCGTCGGTGAGACGGTTGTTGTTTTCGGCAATTTGGATAATGCGGAACATAATTGAATCTACAAGAAGAACGTTATTTTCTATCTCGTGCTGCGTCTTTCCTTTCGTTTGTTCAATTATAAACGCCAAATCTGATTTTATTCTTTCTAGATAGTATCTATCATCTTTTGTGTTATCCATAGATTTTGATTCCGTCCTTTAGTATTTCATTTAGTAATGTTGGATTATTGTTTAATTGCTTTGTATCGAGTAAATCAACTTTCTTTTTAAGGTTTTCTCTCAAAGTTTCCACAAGTTCATAAAACCTCAAACCATCAATAGGCATCGATACCAACAAATCAACATCGCTTGAGTCTGTGGCTTTCCCTTTTGCGTAAGAACCAAAAAGATAGCAAAACTCAACTTGATATTGTTCCAAAATATTGTTACATATATTCTTTATTTCATCAATAGTCAATATGCCTTTTGCTTCATTTATGGCGCCATATTCTTTTAAGCGTTCAAGTATATATTGATATTTGATAGTGTTTATCTTGGATTCATCGCTTTCATATCTACAATAAGTACGGAATGGAATGCCCAAATATTCCGAGCAAGCTTTTTGCGATAATCCTTTTTCAGTTCTTATTTGTCTTAACGTCATACTAGTCACCTCTGTTTCATTATAGCACTTTGGCACATAAATGCAAGTGAAATATTGCCACTTTGGCATATATTTATTCGAAACATATTGCCAAAATGGCATTAAAATTATTCGTCATATTGCCAATAGGAGAAATGATAATTAGTTAATGTCAGACATACTTTTTTTCCTTAGTTATTTCGACATGTTGCTTTTATTTCCTTAATAATTCTCAAAATTGATTCCGCTTCATTTGGAGTGCAATCATTAAGGATATTGGAAAGCTCTTTTTTGTAAATCTCATTGGCGTTTGGGGCATCTGCAAGCAAGATATAATCTGCCGATGCTTGCAACGCTTCGAGAATACCCAAAAATGTTTCTATTCGATAATTAGTTTTTCCAAGTTCAATGTCGCTGATGTTGCATACACTAGTCTTTGCTTTATATGCAACTTCTTCTTGACTCATCTTTTTAGAAAGCCTAATTTCACGGATACGTTTTCCTATTTCTTTAAGTTGGTCACTCATACTTATCGTCATAGTCCTTTAGCTAAAATTTCATAAATATTGTATCAGTGATTGACTATAAACACCATAGTGATTACACTATACATTATAGTCATTAGGCTATAATACAATTCAATTTTTTGGAGAAGATATGCTTTTTAGCTATTACACTATAGGTCAAAGAATAAAAGAATTGCGTATCGCACGCAATATGTCGCAAGCACTGTTGTCCGAAAAGGTCGGTTTGTCACCAACTTATATCAGTTATATAGAGAGCGGCGTGAAGTGCATGAGCCTTGAAACTCTTCTTGGGATTGCAAATGCACTTGATGTTACGGCAGACACCATTCTTGCCGATTGCTTTGACAATCATGCATCGATTAGCAAGCACGAGTTTATAGATATAATGGATGATTGCACATTATACGAATCTCGTGTTGTACTTGACACTGCAAAAGCGGTCAAAAACGCGATGCGTAACAATCGATTTCAAAAGAAATAATACTCTTTATTAAAAGGCTTGCAATAAACCAATGGTCAATTAGATTTACCATCGGTTATTTACAATTTCCCATTATTCAAACAGAATAAATGTGCGCAGCCTTATGGGAAATTGTCCCTAATGTGTCCCTGATAATGTCCCTATTCTGGCTGTGCATATATTTTCATTGTTTTTAGATATGATTTCAGTATGTCCCACAAATGTCCCTTGAAAACTGTTAATATTGTTGAGGAGGTAGACGATGGGAAAGAAAAAGATTAATTCAAAACTATATAGCACGGTCAAATACGTTCACGAGAATCATGAGTTTGTATATGTAACGTCAAAAGAAGGATATTTGTTTTCCAACTTACCGCTTGAAAATTTTTGTTATTGGGCAAAGGAAGATGGATAAAGATCAAACTACCATGTTGTTTTGACACATAACATCATATAAGTCCGAGCTTTTCTTATGGCTTGATTATTTCATCCCAAAATGATATTATAAATACGACTAAAATAAATGCGCTATTAATTATAATGAAATTCTAAAACGCAAATCTAACTTTCTGTTGTCAATAGCAAATAGGGGCACATATGGATATTGAGTTCAACACATTTGGTAAAAATCTTCTTGAGTATTTTGTCAAACAGTTTAATGGCAATAAAAAAAAGAATCCAAACGATAACTATATTAAATTGGTTATGGCTAACGACTTTTTCTCTGCTCCTGAAGCTATCGCTCCTTTAGCTGGAATAATCGATTACCTAAAAGCTTTAGGATATAAGGTATACGTAAAATATGGCAGCAATGTTTTACGCTCAAGCGGATTGAATGCTCCATTTTTGGTAGATAAAAATCAATACGAGTTATTATCGCCAATGTATAAGGTATGGAGATATAATTCTCCCGAAGAAGTGTTTCAAATTGTATCTGCATTAGTAGCTTTTCTTAACCACAAGGTTGAATGCGCTCCGGGAGTATTACAAGCTTTTGAATGGACTGTAAATGAGGTTATGGACAATGTAATTCAACATTCTCAATCTGAATATGGATATGTTGTATGCACCGCAACCAGTGGCGCCCATATTTCTGTTGCGATTTATGACAATGGAATCGGCATAATGAAATCTTTTAAAAACAGCAAATATCGTTTCCGCTCTGCTACTGATGCAATAATGGCTGCGATGCAAGAAAAGACAACAAGTGATCCTGAGAAAGGACAAGGAAATGGCCTTTGGGGAATGTCAAAACTTATAAAAAACAACAAAGGTTCTTTAAGCATCCTCTCTAGCAGCGCATCTGTCATGATTGATAAATATAACAATATAGAAAAAAAAGATCGCTCAGTGACATTAAAAACGGATACGCCATTCACAATTGGAACATTGGTAGATTTTCAATTTCAATGTAATAATGCAGTGTCAATACAGGATGTCTTTGGGGTGGATTATGACTTTACAAATTTAACACTTGAAGCATTGGAAGATGAAAGTAATAGGATCCATATTAAAATTAAGGATTTTAGTTTTGGATATGCAACGAGGCAAGCAGGATCAAGTGCTAGGATTATGGCTATTAATTATGTAACGCAATCTAATATGAAGCAACAAATAATAATTGACTTTGAGGGAGTAGGAATTGTTGCTTCATCATTCGCAGATGAGTATCTTGGAAAACTTGTTCAGCATTTCGGTTTCGTAGTATTCAATAACCTATTCAAAATTATCAATATAGGAAAAGAAAATATGGCTATTGTTAATCGTTCAATAATGCAACGAAACAGCCAATAGTTTTTTACTAGATACAAATGAGATACTACATTATTTCAGACATTCACGGATATTATACAGAATTAAAACAGACTCTTGATGAAAAGGGTTTCTTTTCTGATACCATTCCGCACACGCTTATTGTTTGTGGAGATATTTTAGACCGTGGCTCAGAAGCAAAAGAGGTTCAGCAGTTTATACTTGATTTGATGGATAAAAACGAAATCATCTTGATTCGTGGCAATCATGAGGACTTGATGATGGATTTGCTTTATGGCTGGGATAAAAGGTCATATTTGCTTTCTCATCACCGTTCAAATAAAACTGTCGATTCTGTTCTTCAATTAACCGACTCTCATTACATACTTGACGACAACAAGGATGAAGTTAAAGAAAAGCTTTCTAATACACCATTCATCCAAAAGATTATTCCGGCGATGGTTAATTACTACGAAACTAATAAATACATATTCGTTCACGGATGGATTCCTTGCAATAAATTCAAAGAGAACCGTTATTGTGATAGATATGAAGCAATCGACGATTGGAGAAATGCCAGCCCCGAAGATTGGTATTTTGCAAGATGGACAAACGGAATGGAAGCTTGGAACGCTGGCGTAAAAGAGCAAGGCAAGACAATTGTGTGCGGCCATTGGAATTGTTCTTACGGGCATTCCGTTCTGGAACATAAAGGCAGTCAATACGATGAAGATGCGGACCATTCTCCATTTTACGGAGACGGAATAATCGCCATTGATGCGTGCACTCCATTGAGCAAAAAAATTAATTGTTTGGTTTTAGAAGATTTTGATTAAAACATAGAAAAGTCCACTAAACAGTGGGATTTCCCATTTTTATAGGACTATTCTTTAACTTCATCTTGGAGCGATTGCGAAACGTTTTCGTCCACCAAAAAAATATCATACATCTTGTATGATATTTTTTTTATGCAAAGACAGGGGATTTTCCGTGATTTATCACGGTGTTGCTCTGCAACACGAACCCCTACGGGCTGATAACAAACGAAGAGAGACGCAAGCGCGTAGCATTTGCGGACATCGAGTGCAGTTTCATAGCCAACAAATCAGACACGAAGTGTCCGCGAAAGGCGCAGTGCAATGCACGATTTGTTGAGCGTAGACGCTCAGAGAAGTGAACAAGTTCAAGCTTACGCTATTACGGAAGCGTCCAAGGTACACTTCCTACGAATCCCCTTGGTTCCACCAATAGGTACCCATCCGCATCGGTGACGTTTTGACCGGTATGGATGGGGCTTTTTTTGTAGTTTATCGGTGCAATCTTTGTCTTCGATTGAGAATTTACTTGAAGTTTGCGACAAGTTTTCGATTTGTTTTTTTGAGAATACTGCGATTTTTCGGCGTTGACTTTGTATGTGGGGGAAAGTATAATTTGGATATAAGGCGGTGGAGATATGAAAAAATATTTGTTGAAAATCGCAAGTTTGATATTTGTGCTGGCACTGGTGCTGGCAACGTTTGCTGCATGTTCGGCATCGGGCGGCGCAGGCGGCGTGGTGGACGCGCTCAACGTCGAGTGCAAAGAGGGTGCAAAGGTCAAGAACTTCATATACGTTATCGGTGACGGAATGGGGCTTGAACACATTGCGGCAGGCGCGATGACAAGCGGCGAGGCTTGCACGTTCGGTGATTGGAAGAGGGCGTCCGTCAACACGGATTCGCTTACGAGCGTCAAGTTCAGAGCGACGAAAACAACCGACTCTGCGGCGGCAGGCACTGCGCTTGCAGCGGGAGTTCTGACCAAAAACGGGCGCATAGGCAAGGACAAGGACGGCAGGGATACCGTAACCATTCTTGACGTTGCCAAAAGCAAAGGCAAAGCCACGGGTATCGTGACGTCGGACAAATTGAGCGGAGCAACTCCTGCATCGTTCAGCGCGCACGCAATGAGCCGCAAGGACACCGACGATATCATTGCAAGCCAAATCAAGTCGGGTGTGGATTTGTTGTGCGGAGCGTCAAGCGACTCTTACGCAAAGAAACAGGGCAGTATCGAGCAAGAAGGATATGCGTTTTGCAGCGATTTTGGGAGCAGACAAGCCGTGCTTGACGCACAAAAGGCGTACTGTCTGTTCGATATGGGCGGCAACGGCGGCTCGGTGTCTTTGAAAGACGCAAGCAAGTTTGCAATCGACTTTTTAGCAAAGGACGAGGACGGTTTTGTGCTGATGATCGAGCAGGCGCACGTTGACAAGTACTCGCACAAAAACGACTTCGGCAATATGGTCAAAGCAATGAAGGCACTCAACGATACCATTGCTATGATTCTTGATTGGATAGGGGATAGAAACGACACCGCAATCATCGTCACCGCCGACCACGAAACGGGTGGATTGAGCGTGAGCAAGCAAAACAATCTTCCAAACAAGTACGACTCTGCAAGTGGCACGGTCTACTATGCGTGGGAAAAGAAATCGCACTCCGATTCGGACGTCGGAGCGTTCTTCTTCGGCATCGACTTCAAAGTGGCGGATTATTCCTATTTCAACTCGGAATTTTTGCTTAAAAACTGCGATATTCCCAAAATCATAAAAGCGCATATTTAAGTTGAAAAAAAAGAGGAAAACGATAAAAAACCGTACTTGAAAAGAAAACATCAATGCGTATGACAATCAAAAAGCGGCGGAAAACCCGTCGCTTTTTCGATTGCATTTTAGGCTTTTGGCTCTTGAATCAGAAAATCTTGATTGCGCCTGTCGTGTTGAGGATAAGAAGCACAACGTAGGTCACATAGCCTGCAAGCAACAGCGCTCCTTGCCAACGTTTGAATTTGCCCATGACAAGAGGTGGAATGAGCGCAAATCCGGCCGCCGCAAGGCAGAAGGGGAAATCGATTGTGAGCGATTGAGGGTCTACAGGCAGGGGATTGCCGGTTTTGCCCATTGTGATGAATGTGCAAATTGGAAGAATCAAGGACAAGTCGATGATGTTTGCGCCTATGATGTTGCCAACCGACAAATCTGATTTTTTCTTTATGATAGCGGTGATTGCAGTGACAAGTTCGGGCAAAGAAGTGCCGACTGCAAGAATGGTAACGCCGATGATGCCTTCGGGGACGTTGAGTGCGCGAGCGAGTTCTGCGCCGTTGTCGCACATAAGTTGCGCGCCGACAAAAATCGTTGCCGCACCGAGAACAAACAGAACAACGTTTTTTGCGATGTCCTTTTTCTCGATGACCATGCCCGTTTTTTTGAGGACTATTTTTTTGCTTTCCTGCTTTTGGAAGTATGAAAACAAAATGCCCTCGCCCTTTGTTTTGTTTTCATCTATGCTTTCAAAGCCTTTGTCGTTGATTAGAGTTTGGGAGTGTTTTTTTGCACTTATGACGTTTTCGATAAGGAACAGCACAAACATTGCAAGTATGATGATTGCGTTCCACCAATTAAATTCGCCGCTTGCGCTGAGTCCCCACAGAAGAGCGATTGTGCCAAGCAAAATCGCAACCTTAAAAACGTAGTCTTTGCGTTTGAAAACAGGGGCGGTGAACACAAGCGAGATTGCCATGATAAGAGCAATATTGCAGTTGACCGAGCCGACTGCGTTGCCGATTGCCATAGACGCCTGACCTTGCGCCGCAGATATGCTCGAAACCAAAATTTCGGGTATCGTCGTTGCGACGCTGACGATTGTCGCGCCGATGATAAAAGTCGGGATGCCGGACACCTCGGCAATCCAACTTGCCGCGTCCACAAACCAATCCCCGCCTTTGACGACAAAGATGATGCCGAGCGCAAGCAGGATGATATATGCCGCTATGCCGTTGCCTTCCATCATGGATAGTGTTGAAACAATCATAATTCCGCTCCATTGCGCGTTTTACGCACCGCTATACAATAGCATTTTTGTGCAAAAAAGTCAAGATATAGCGATATTGTACCCGACGGCACGGTGATATTGTTCTGCGGAAAGGGATGTTGCCTTGCGGCAATGATATCGTTGTTTGAAAGAGGTCAAATAAAAAGAGAGATTTATAAACGGAAAGCAACAAAAAAACCGCTCGGACGAGCGGTTTCAATGTTTTGATTCGATTATTCTTTGTCGGTTTTTTCTTCGAGAAGAGCGGTTGCCTTGTCAACCTGTTGCGCTTTGAGAAGGTCGCGGATTTCGCGGAGCAAATCGTCGGTGGTTTCGGGCTTGTTTGCCGCTTCGAGAGCCGCTGCTTCTTCCGCCGCCTTTGCAGCCGCTTCGTCGCGAGCCGCTTTGATTGCTCTGAGTTCCTTTTTGGTTGCGAATTTACCTTTGATGGTTGCTTTCTCTTCGGGTGTGAGCGATTCGAGGAATTTGGTGTCGCGTTTAAGTCCCGTAAATCCGCCGCGAACCATGTTTATGAGTTTGACAAGCGCAAACAACACAAGCGCGGTGATAAGGAAGTTGATGATTGCCATTATAAACGCGCCCCAATCGATATATACGGATTTTGACATATCCGCAACAAATTCGATGCCTTGTTTCGCACACTCCGTCGCCGTAAGACCTTCTGCGTTCTTTGCAACGAGCATTGTGATGAGCCCTTGCAAATCACCCATCGGGATTGCGTTGATGAGGGGCTTGAAGATGTTGTTGACAAGAGCGGTTACGATTGCGGTGAATGCGGCACCTATAATCATACCAACTGCAAGATCGACAACGTTGCCTTTTGTTATGAACGCTTTGAATTCTTTGAGAAGCTTGAATTCGGGCTTCTTGAAATCTTTTTTCATAAAAGTTATCTCTCCTATCGTTGATGCAAAAAACAATATAGTACTTTTTGTATTTTAAGTCAAGAAAATGACAAATTTGACTAGTTTTTTCTATATTGACGAATTTTCCGATATTGTGCAAAACAATTGACTAAATTTCCGCCGAGGCATACAATAGGTGTCGCTAGGGGTGCTGTAAAGCTGAGATGATACCCTCAAACTTGTGAGTTAATCCTCGCGTAAGGAAGCAAAAACAACGAAAGTTTTCGATATTGCCTTTTCTTTTCAAGTTCTCCTAAGCACAAGTTAGGAGATTTTTTTATGGACATTAACACACTTTCCGACAAACTCCAATACGTTGCGCTTTACACGGCGATTGCAATTATTGCAAGCTGCATTGTGGTCGGTTTGCTCGTGTGGTTTTTCAAGCGTGAAAAATTCAACGATTTCAAAAAGTACGCAATCGGCATCGTCACGGGATTTGCCGCGACAATGCTTGTCGTATTCTCATACGTTATGTTCCAACGCAACATAAACGACATGAAAGCAATGCTTTTCTATCCCATTCTTGCAATGCTCATCGTGGTGGTTGCAGGCGGCATAGCGGTGCTTATCAGCTCGCTTTTCAGCAATAAAGCCGCAAAAATCAGCTTGATAGTCACAGGCGTATTGTTCTTGGCAAGTTTTATCGCGCTCGTCGTGGTTATATGGAAATACTACAACATCCGCTTTGAAGAATTCAAAGAGATGTATCCCGGTATGAGCCTTGTCGGTATGGTTGTGTCGGCGGTTGTGATTTTGGCGGTGCTGGTCGTTTTGTGGTTTGTCGGCGACAAGCGCAAGTTGAACGACACTCGCTCAATCGTTTACGGCGCAGTTGCAATGGCTCTGGCATTCGTGCTTTCCTATGCAAGACTTTTCAAGCTCCCCAACGGCGGTTCTATTACCTTTGCAAGCCTTTTGCCGCTTATGATTTATTGCTGTATGTTCGGCACGAGAAGAGGTCTTATCGTTTGCAGTCTTTACGGCGTGTTGCAAGCGCTTCAAGACCCTTACATCATTCACCCGATGCAATTTTTGCTCGACTATCCTCTCGCATTCGGACTTATCGGCGTGAGCGGCATCTTTATGGAAAAGGGTGTTTTCAAAGAGAAAAAAATCTTGGCATTCTTGCTCGGCGGCGTAGTTGCGGTGTTGCTCCGCTATATCTGTCACGTTTGTTCGGGTGCGTTTGCGTTTGCAACTTACACCGATTTCAAAGCCGCGCTTGCATACAGCTTGGGTTACAATGCAACGTATGTGTTTGCGGATATGGCAATATCACTCGTTGCGGGCAGTTTCTTGTTTACGTCAAAGTCGTTCACGGCGGCTATGCAACAATCGAGTGACGTCAACAAGCTCGCAGTGACAACTCAAACCGCAGACGGCGCAACAGGTGTCGACAACGACGAGGAACTTGACGAGGTTGACAAGCAAATCATCGCAAATCAAGCAAAATCAGAAAATAAGGATAGCAACGACAATCAAGACAATCGATAATTGCAATTTACAATCGGCAAGAAGGGGAGAGGCAAGCCTCTCCCTTTTCGTTTCAAATGGGCTTTGAGTTGTGACTTAGAAAATACCGCATTTGCGGACACAATTCAAAAAGCACGGCATGCCGTGCTTTTTTGTTAGAAAGGTTTGAAAAACGATGATTTTGTATTTTCGATAAATATACAATTCAAGTTTTGGTTTTATTGGGACTTTTTGAAAAAACTCGCATTTTTCAAAAAAATTTTGAAGAATGCGAGCAACTTTTGTATGACCTTTGTCAAATATTTTGCAAAACGTGCAATTTTTTGCGATTTTCGTATTGATTCAGCGTTTTATATAGCGGAACACGAAAACGCCGCCGTGCTTGACGTTTATGTGGATTTTGCCGCCGAGGGACACATTGGACAATCCTCTCGAATCGCAGGATTTGAGCAGGAGTTCGTCAAGCGGATATTCGAGATTTTGAGAGTCGCTCACAAGCGCACTTTCGCCGTAGGGGATAATGGATATAGTTTCGCCCTTTTGCGTGGCGAGGTCAAATTTGCCCTCGACATAGTGTATATCGAGTCCGTCCTCTTCCGCCTTTGCGTTCATACCGAGAGTTGCGGCAAGGCGCATAATGGACAGGTTGCAAAGCACGTGGTCCACTCGTCCTCCTGTTATGCCGTAAAATACGATTGAGTCCGCATGCAAAACCTCTTTTGCATAATACACGGCAAGTTCGCCGTCGCTTGCGTCCTTGTGCGGATTGTGCTCGACAAGGGGAATGTCAGAGCTGTCGGGTTTTTCGAGGGAGTCGAAGTCGCCCAGAATCACGTCGGGTTTGACGGGGCATACGTTGAAACCGCCGTCACAGCATACGACTTTGTCGCCTTTTATTTTACGTTTTATTTCGTTTCCGCAGTTTAAGATTATGGATACTTGCATAAATACAGTGTAGCACTCCTTTGCGAATTTTGCAATTTTTGATGTGTTATTTTTGCAAAGTGCTATTGATAAAATGAGTTTTATTGTTTATAATGTGCTTAATAAACCTTATTTTGTGCGGAGAGTGCAATATGAAAGAGTTTAAGCTCAAAAGTTTTGACAACACCGAGATTTATTGCAGGCTTTGGGACGACGTGGAAAATCCCAAGGGCGTAATACAACTCGTGCACGGCATGAGCGAGTATGCGGGCCGCTACGACGAGTTTGCACGCTATCTCAATTCAAGAGGTTACATAGTTTTTGGCGATGATCACCGCGCGCACGGTTTGACCGAAACCGACCAAAATCGCGGCAAACACCCCGGCAACATTTTCAAAAAGACTTTGAACGACGAATTGTTTTTCCGTGAGTGGCTAAAATCTCAATATGATTTGCCCGTGTTTCTTATGGGGCATAGTTACGGCAGTTTTCTCTCGCAGGCTTTTGCGCAGGAGGGGACGGACGTCAAGGCGATTGCACTCATAGGTTCGGGACATATGCGCAGCCTGTTCACTTTTGGCAAAATCGCAGTTGCGCCGATATTCCTTGTGGCAAGAAACTGGCGTCCTCGTATTGTCAATTGGGTGAGCGACAACTTCCAGAAATTCAAAGGCGACGAGGGCAAGCTGCAATGGGCAAACAGCGTAAGGGCAAGACGAGAGGATGTGCTTGCAGATCCGCTTGCGCATCAAAATATGTCCGTCGGTTTTGACTATTATATGATGAAAGAAACATCGAAACTGTACACCAAAAAAGCGCAGGCAAAACTCAATCCTGCAACCGCAATCGGCATTTTTTCAGGTGATGCGGACTCTGTCGGGCAAATGGGCAAGGGCGTCAAAAAACTTGACAAAATGTACAGACAAAACGGCATCAACACCGAGCTTCATCTCTATCCCGGCGCAAGACACGAAGTGTTTTACGATTGGTGCGGCGAGCAAATGCAAAAGGACGTTGCGGATTTCTTTGACAAGTTCATCATCTATGAGCAGACAAGCATAGACGATTTGTGCAAATAAAAAAACGAAAGTCCTTCTTGTTCGGAGGACTTTTTTGAGGTGTGAAAATGAATGTAACAATACCTTCCGGTTTTAAGATAGGACACTATGAGGACGAGTTTACGGGCGTAAGCGTAATCCTTGCCGAAAACGGAGCGGTCGGAGGCGTGGATTGCAGAGGAGGCGCACCCGGTACGAGAGAAACCGACCTTCTTCACAACGAGAAGATGATGCAAAAAGTCAATGCCGTCGTGCTGTCGGGCGGCTCGGCATACGGGCTTGCATCCACCGTCGGAGTTATGGAATATCTCAAACAAAATGGCAAGGGATTCAAGTCTATGGGCAAGATCGTGCCTATTGTTTGCGGTGCGGTGCTTTATGACCTCAATCAGAAGGAATATCACTATCCAACCGCGCAATACGGACTTAATGCGTGCAAAAATGCGTCAAAAACCCTCGATTTCGGCAATATCGGCGCAGGACGAGGCGCAACGGTAGGCAAGATAAGAGGCTTGAAAAACGCGTGCAAGAGCGGTATCGGCGCGGCAACCGTCAAAGTGGCGGGCGTCACGGTTACGGCAGTCGTTGCTGTCAACGCTATGGGCGACGTCGTAGATGAAAGCGGCAAAATAATTGCAGGCGCAAAGGGCAGAAACGGCGAGTTTATCGACACGGAAAAATGCCTCGCAAACGGTGAATTCGCAAAACTTTTGCTTGGGACAAACACAACGATAGGTTGC
>OHEP01000592.1_pt1 | contig 23675 bp, 25 predicted proteins | sample 1567271 | NCBI WGS metagenome assembly OHEP01 (sample SAMEA3879577, study PRJEB24766) | human gut metagenome | biome: human-associated habitat; feature: feces | place: USA | collected 1985/1987
GCCTGCTTATATGATGGGGCCTGTATGAATGCCCGCCGCCATGTGGACGATGTCCCATACTATGTCCATGCCCGCCATGACCTCCGCCGTGGTGTCCTCCGGGAGCCGCCAAAACCGGAGAAGTAATACCAAAAGCAAAAACTAAAGCGGCAAGACAAATAATCTTTTTCATACCTATTTCTCCTATTACACATCCTAAACTTATAACGAACATGCTAATACAGAAGTTCATTTTTTGCCTTAATTATTAACTTTTGATAAATTTAACAAACTATTTTAAACTATAACTATCCTCACCGATTTTTATTAATTCCGGTAATTCAAGAGTTTCATTCGCTCTTGGGAAAAATCCGGATTTTGATGAGGTATATCCGGCTTTTATTAAATCTTTTTTGTTAGCTTCAAAATATTCATCTTTCAACTTGCGTACAATCTCATGGACTTCCTCTGCAGAGTTAACATTATATTTTTCTTGAACCACCTTGAACCAGTAATCACCTTTTTTAACCTGATAAGGTTTTGTTGTAATTTTATCATCATTATTAACAGATTCTTGCGGTTGATTAACTTCATCTGCAGGTTTTGATATCACAACCTCAGGAATATTGGAAGGCTGCTCAGGCTTTAAATTTTCAGGCAAAACATCAGGCTCAATTTCCACCTTTTTTTCAGGCGGCAGCGGAGCTAAAGGTTCTGAAGCTTTAGGCGGCTGTTCCGGTTCTAAAGCTGCAGGCAAAGTATCCGGCTCAACCCCCTCTTTGCCATTATTATCATTTACGGATTTTTCTTGCCTCGGTATCGAAGAATCAACTACAGGCTGCTCCGGTACAGGATTTTTAGGAGCGGTTTCTTCTTGTACCTGCGGAGTATTTTTTCCTGTATCAACAACTAATTTAAAATCAATATCATTATTGTCACCAAGAACGATTACACAATGAGTATCAGGTTTTTGATCTTTCAACTTTTCTTCAATAAGATCAAACTGTTTGATACAATTTTCTTCCCAGGTTTTCATAGCCCTTTTATAAGTTACATAACCTCTTCTTCCCTTATCAAAATTTCCGGGAGAAGGCTCGGGAAGTATTGCACCTAAATTGAACTTCAAATTTTTGTGCTTTTCCATTAACTTTTGGTAATAATCATGAACTCCGTCAACCCTTTTTCTGCGAAAATTTTGAGCCTTGTGGTCGTAAAAACCTCCAAATTTTTCAAAATTCTTAATATCACCATTTATGTCAAAAGGGCTGCCGTATTCATCCCCCATTTTTTGAACACCATTTTGAAACAAAGAAGTCGTTGGACTCAATTGCTGCTGGTTCTGAGGTTTAGAATTATTTATATATTGTGTATTATTTTTATTTTGAATCTGATCAATCATATCAATAAATCCTGAGTATATTGAGTGCTGAAATAAATTCAGCACTCATACTATATATGTTTTTAGTAAGCTATCTGTAAATCTATACCATATGATTTTAAGAGAGCTTTCTTTTCTTCAAAACTTTTACATTTTAATAATTCTGCTTTAATCTTATTTAAATCATCAGTATTTTTTATATTTTTTTCTAGGTAGAAAAAAATATCACTATTATCATTTCTTAAATCAGGGCGAGGACTAGGCATTCTATTTACCCAAACCTCAAAATCATATTTTTTACGAGTTTCTTTAGGAATTTCACCCGTATGAGGGTTAGGTTTTCCAGTTCTGTACGGAGCGGTTTTACCGTGTTCACCATCTGAACCATTGATGATATCTTTTGAATTCCCTGCTATATTTTTCTTATCAACATTACCGGAATCATGACCTCTTTTATCATCAGTTTTTTCAGGTTTGTCAATACCCGGATTATATGTTTTTCTATCTGATTTATCAACAGGCCGCTTTGGTTTAGGCGCAACATTACCGGTTTTATCATTAGCTCTGGTACTTTCATTTGCTCCATGTTGTGCAGCACCGTTTACATCTCCGTTATCATAAATATCGTTGTTGTTACCAATATTAACATTGCTGCCTGAACCAATATTCAAGTCTCCGCCAACATTTACATTGGTATCACCTGTGTTAATCTTTCCGTTACCCGAAACATTATTTCCAACAACATTTCCATCGCCAACAACAGTTGTATTTGTTACATTATTGTTGTTTCCATCAACATCAATCGAAACATTGACATTAACACCTTTGCCATTTTCAGGATTAGGTTCAATACCCCAGCCTGTTAAAATTTTTGTCTGCTCATTGCCTGTTAAATCACCTTTAGCTTTCTCAAACAAACTCTTGGCAAGAGTTTTTTCAGCCTCTGTATCAATTTTCTTGGCATCTCCTGACATTTCCGCCAAAGCCTTAAGTTTGGCATTTAAATCATCAAACGGACTGCCATTTTTACCAATTTGCATAGTAATACTCCTTATCTCTTAAGTAACTTCACTTGTGCTTGCAATCACTCTATATAATACTAAAGTATTTTGAGAGATAGAAATTTCACATAAATAAAAATATACCCCTAAATTCAAACATCTCATATCGCATTATTCAAGGATATATCTAACTTTCAGCTATATGTAAACTTTTATTACAATATCATTTACTTGTAACAATTGTTAATAAAAACATTCAATAGGAGCAGGAAGAAATATTTGAAAAAAACTCAGACTACCGGATACTTATCTCCCCCTCCCAATCTCCCCCAACCCTGGGAAGGTGCAATTGTAAAATCTATCTACATACTAAAACGTTCTACGCAGGTGTATTACAACATGAGAATAGCACTCTATACCCTACCTTACTTGGAGAGGAGTAAGGCGTGCGAAGATTGTGATTAATGCCCACACCCTCACTCGGGGTGTGGTGAGGCGAGACGAAGATTAGATTTATTCCCTCCCCTACTCGGGGAGGGCTAGGGTGGGGAGTGATTTGCGTTAAATGGCACAATTGCCAAGTATCGTTGGATTGACTCCAGTCTACATAAAAAAAAGAGTAACCAATGTTACTCTTTTTTACTTGTCGGAGATGGGACTTGAACCCACACAGATTTCTCCATACGCACCTGAAACGTACGTGTCTACCATTCCACCACTCCGACATGTTTGCCAAATGACTATTTAATTTTCAACTGTGACTCAATGTCTCCGCGGCGGATGTATTCTCTCCGCTCATACCCTCTCCGAAAACTTGACATTTAGTCAACTTTTCCTCGGCAGAGTACCACTCCGACATGTTTGCCACAGCTCTTATTATAATATAAAAAAATTCGTTTTTACACATACTATTCAAAATATTTTATCTTAATTTGAAAATACTTGATTTTGAAATATTTATGCTAAAATATTTGTGTGAAAAATTTTTTGAAAATATTTTTTATATGTGTATGCTTTTTTATTTCGTTGGCTGCTAATGCCTGCAATATTAACCATGCAAATTTTAATGTTTTCAATCAACCATCTGAAATTTCAGCATTGGAAACAAACCCTGCTGAAGAATTTTTAATTTCAGAAGAATGCAGCGAAAACTCAATTGCTGCTCCTAATTCACAAAATCACGAAATTTATACGGCAACTTTGAGAAAAAATACACTTACTTCCGGCTCTACTGACAGATCCGCAACCTCTCAAAGATTAACTCAGCAAATTTTTATATCTAAATATAATAAAATATTGTACAGCTCATCTCATAAAATATCTCCATATTTAAAGAATGAGCTCTGTACCAGGGCTCCTTAACCCTTATATTATCTAACAATTTACAGATAATATTTACAATTTAATAGGAGCAATATAATGAATATCGAATTATTAAAAGAAGGCTTACTTCTTATGATTATTGGTATGGGTGTTGTTTATTTCTTCATTGCCGTAATGGTTTGGGTTATGAATCTTAACGCAAAATTTATGAAGATTATTAATAAGTACTTCCCGGAAGAAATTGAGGAAGAAAAACACCTGCCGAAAAAAAATAACAACAGTAATGATTTAGAAATAGCACTTGCAATTGCTTGCGCCGTTGCAGAAAGGAGCAAAACATGCTAAGCAGTTTTGTATCCTCTCACAGTGTTATGCTATCTGCAGGATTACTAATCCTGGCTTATATATTTATCGCTTTGGAAAAAATTCCAAAAATGACAATCGCCTTAATCGGAGCCGCTATTACTATAGTTTTAGGACTTGTCAGCCAAACTAAAATGATTGACGGAATTATAAATCCGCATTACTTTATTAATTTCATTGACTTTAACGTAATATTTTTACTTGTTTCAATGATGATAATAGTCTCAATCACTGCTCGAAGCGGTGTATTTAATTGGATTGCAAACAACCTTCTAAAGTTAACAAAAGGTCATCCGGTTAAAGTTTTATTTGCATTAGGCATTTTTACAGCAGTTACCAGCGCATTTTTAGATAACGTTACAACAGTTATCCTGATTATGCCTATAACTTTTGCTATTGCCCGCAAACTTGATATCGACCCTGTTCCGTATTTGTTAACAGAAATATTTGCTTCAAATATCGGAGGAACAGCTACCCTCATCGGGGATCCGCCAAATATTATCATTGGCAGTGCCGGCGGCTTATCCTTTATGGATTTTATAAAAGAATTAACTCCGGCTATTATCGTTATAATGGCTTTAGTTATGATTGTATTGGCACTTATATTTAAGAAAAAACTTGTTGCCGCTCCTGAAAAAATCAGCGAAGCTGCAAATATTGATAACAGCAAAACAATCACAGATAAAAATCTTATGATTAGATCTACAATTGTTCTTGCTTTGGTAATTCTAGGGTTTATGACACATGATATTACTCATATTGAAACCTGCGTTGCTGCATTATTAGGCGCAAGTTTCCTGCTTATTTTTGAAAAACCAAACGAAATATTGAAAGATGTTGAATGGAATACAATATTCTTCTTTATAGGTTTATTTATTATAATAGGCGGATTGGAAGCTTCCGGCGGAATTAAGCTTATGGCTGAATGGATTTTGAAAGTAACCCAAGGAAGCCAAGCTGCAACTTCTATGCTTATTTTATGGGCATCAGGTATTATTTCAGGGATTATTGATAATATTCCATACACAGCAACTATGGCACCAATGCTTGTTGAAATAGAAAAAACCATGGGTGATGTTTATACATATCCTCTATGGTGGTCTTTATCACTGGGTGCTTGTCTTGGAGGAAACATGACAATTATCGGTGCTGCCGCTAATGTTATTGTTTCTGAAAATGCAAATAAAGAAGGTCATCCGATTTCATTTATGAGATTTTTAAAATATGGTGTCCTTGTTGTTACTATATCACTAATTGTAAGTTCTGCTTACATTTATTTAAGATTTTTAAAATAGGAGAAACAATGGAAAATAATATAAATACTCAAACTAATATTAATTCAAAATCCATATCGGGTAAAGGCTATGCCGACAGTAAAGGTACGGGCGCTTTAAGCACTTTAATTTTTACCGCAATAGTAACAATTATTATGATTATTCTTGCATATTTTAAAGGCAGTTAATTATTTATGCGGCAGGTTGATATCTATTAACCTGCCGCTATTACAAATAGACAAAAAAGGGAATAACACCATGGAAAAATTTGACATATTCAGCATATTACAACTACTTGGAGGACTTGCATTTTTCCTCTACGGTATTTATATAATGTCTTCAGGTCTTGAAAAAATTGCCGGCGGCAAATTAGAAAAAATACTTAAAACGATGACATCAAGCCCTGCTAAAGGTTTGATTTTAGGAGCCGGGATTACTGCAGTTATCCAGAGTTCATCAGCTGTTACCGTAATGCTTGTCGGACTTGTTAACTCCGGTATTATGAAATTATCACAGGCTATCGGAGTTATTATGGGTTCTAACATTGGAACAACCATTACTGCTTGGATTTTGAGTTTATCAGGAATCCAAAGTGATAACGTTTTTATAAGGCTGTTTAAACCGGAATCATTTACTCCATTGTTAGCACTCATTGGTGTTATTATGATTTTTGCAGCCAGGTCAAATAAAAACAAAAACACAGGAAGCGTACTTCTTGGATTTTCAATCCTTATGACCGGTATGATTTTCATGAGTACGTCAATGGAACCGCTTTCTCATTCTCCAAAATTTATTGAGCTGTTAACATTATTCAAAAACCCAATATTTGGGGTTATTGTCGGAACAGTAATAACTGCAGTTATCCAAAGCTCAGCAGCCTCTGTAGGTATGCTGCAAGCCCTTGTTATGAAAGTTGATATGACATATTCTATGGCACTGCCGATTATTATGGGACAAAATATCGGAACTTGTATTACCGCAATAATCTCAAGTATCGGTGTTAACTCAAACGCTAGAAAGGTTGCCGTCGTTCACGTTATATTCAATATTATAGGAACTGTTATATTTCTATCAGCTTATGAACTCGTTAGATTATTGTTTAATCTTCCTTTTATGAATACGAATATTAACCCTGCAGGTATCGCAATCCTACACTCTACATTTAATATCTGTACAACAATTCTGCTATTCCCGTTTATTAAACAGTTAGAACAAATTGCACACTTTATTATAAAAGATACAAAAACCGAAAAAAACGAAGTTTTCCTGGACGAAAGACTTTTACTATCTCCGGAACTTGCGGCATTAGAAGTTAACCAAAAAGTAATTAAGATGGCTAAACTTGTAAAAAATAATGTCCTTTATGCAACAAAACAGCTTAAAAATTATCAGTATAAGAAGGCTGAAGTTATAAATAAAAACGAACAACGAATTGATATTTTTGAAGATAAAATGGAAGCTTATCTGGTAAAAGCTTCAAATAAAGAACTTTCTGAAGAAACAGGAAATTCTATTGCCAGACTACTTCTTATTATCGGGGATTACGAACGAATAGGCGATCATGCTATAAATATTTTAAATCTTGCTCAAGAGAAAAAGAATAAAAATATGGAGTTTTCTCCGGAGCTGGCAAGCGATATCCGTATTATTGTCAGTGCAATTTTAGAAGTACTATTCCTCACAACAGAATCATTTACATACAATAATACAACTTTGGCTCTAAAAATTGAACCGCTTGAACAGGTAATTGATAAATTAATTCTAAAAGCTAAAAACAGACATATTAAAAGGATTCAATATGGAGAATACCCGATTGAATTAGATTTTATTATCTCTGAATTATTTAATGATTTTGAAAGAATTTCTGATCATTGTTCAAATATCGCAGCTTCAATATTAAAAGCAAAAGATTCAACAATTGATAAACACGAATTCTTAAAACAACTAAAATCCTATGATAATGTAGAATTTAGTAAATCTTATGATGATTACAAAGAAAAATACGCTTTGGTATAAAATCTGCATTCGTAAAAATAAATATACCAAATAATCGCACGGCAGCCATAAATGACTGCCTTTTCTTTATTAGTAATGTCTATGGAATCTGCTTTTGAACAATTGGCGGAATCGGTGAGATAATCAATTTTTCCATATAATCATCATTGATACTTTTTACCTCATGCCCGATACTTGTAATCTCTTCTTTTGTATTAAATACATATTTTTTAGCAAATCGCAAAATCATCATTCCTTTTTTTGGATGCTTTTCATATTTGCAAATATGATAGATAAAAAACGTTTTATCATTTTGAACAATATTTTCTAAATAACTTAACAGTGCAATATCTTGTTTTTTATTTTGGATAAACTTCAACAGTAAAAAGTTTTCCTTTTCTCCAATTTTTTTATCAAATTCTGCCGCATATTTTAAAGGATTTGAAACTTCAGGATAATAATAAATACCAACCATACTTGTCCAATAATCACGGTCCTCTTTTGGCTGAAAATACTCGTTTTCAACCACCTTATTTGCCGGTGATATATCACTGTATTTTAAATGATAAATACTGTCATTAAAATGGATATTTTCAGCATTAGCAACCTGGGTAAACAAAAAATAAACAACAAATAATATTAGATAAGTTAAAACAAATTTTCGCATACAAATTCTCCGAATAAAATAATTTAACCGCAAAAATCATCCGCAAAAATTCTCCAATCAGGCTAGTAAATAGGATAACTCTAAGAGTTTTTACGCAGACGAGTTATAAAAGATTCCAATCGCCCGATTGCAATTTTTAAAGTTTCAAGAGAATACGCATAAGATATTCTCAAAAAACCTTCCCCGCAATCACCAAATGCCGTACCAGGAACCAGTGCAACTTTTTCTTCCTGTAAAAATCTGGTTGCAAATTCTTCACTTGTCATTCCAAACTCTTTTATGCATGGAAAAACATAAAATGCACCAAACGGTTCAAAACAATCAAGCCCCATGTTTTTAAATGCATTCATTAAAAAACGTCTGCGCTGGTTGTAGGATTTGCGCATTGCTTCAACATCATCATCGCCATTGCGCAAAGCTTCTACTGCTGCATACTGGCTTGTTGTCGGTGCACACATTATCGCAAATTGATGAATCTTTGTCATCTGTTTGATAATATCTTTTGGACCGCACGCATACCCAAGCCGCCAGCCGGTCATTGCATAAGCTTTTGAAAAACCGTTTATTAAAATTGTGCGTTCCTTCATTCCCTCTATTGACGCAATCGAAACATGTTTATCCTTATAGGTCAGTGCCGAATAAATTTCATCAGACATCACTAAGATATCATTTTCAATAATAATTTTAGAAATAGCCTTCAAATCATCAAATTCCATAATAGATCCGGTCGGATTGTTCGGGTAAGGCAAAATTAATACTTTCGTTTTATCTGTAATCGCAGATTTTAATTCTTCTACAGTCAGCCTGAATTCATTTTCAGCTTTTAAATTTATAATAACCGGCTTACCGCCTGCTAAAACCGTACAAGGTTCATACGAAACGTAAGACGGCTGAGGAATAATAACCTCATCTCCAGGATTCAAAACCGCGCGAAGGCCGATATCAATAGCCTCAGAACCTCCCACAGTCACAATAATTTCATCATCGGGATTATATGTAATCCCTTGAGTACGATTCATATAATTAGAAATCTCTATCCTTAAATCCTTTAACCCGGCATTTGAAGTATAAAAAGTTTTTCCGCGTTCAAACGCGTATATACCTTCATCTCTGATATGCCATGGCGTATCAAAATCAGGTTCTCCAACACCTAATGATATCGCATCTTTCATTTCACTTACGATATCAAAAAATTTTCTTATTCCTGATGGTTTTATACTAACAACTGTATCAGAAAGGAAATTCCTCATGGGGTGATAACCTCTCTTTCATCTTTTTCTTCCCTGTTCAAAATTGTCCCGTGATCTTTATACTTTTTCAAAATAAAATGAGTTGCAGTACTCAAAACACTGTCAAGTGTTGATAATTTATCTGAAACAAACCCCGCAATCTCTTTTAATGTTTTTTCTTCCAAAATAACCAACAAATCGTATCCGCCAGAAATCAAATATACAGCCTTAACCTCCGGATAATTATAAATCCTTTCTGCAATATTATCAAACCCGCGTCCGCGCTGCGGCGTTACCTTAACCTCAATCAGTGCCATAACCTTTTCAATAGAAGTCTTTTCCCAATTGATAAGCGTATGATATCCGCAAATAACCCCCTCTTTTTCCAAAGCTGATAACTCTTCTAAAACTTGCTCCTCACTAACCCCAAGCAAAACAGCCAGTTCTGAAAAATCTATTCTGCTGTTTTTTTCAATAATCGACAGTAATTCTTCTTTCATTCTCATCTCCCGTAAGTTCCTCCTTAATTATAACAAAAAATCACTTATTTATATAGTTTTAATCAAAATATTAATTTTAAAAGGCGGATTACAAATTTGTAATCCGCCTTTAATCTTATTTCCTATTATTTTATAAGAATTTTATTAAGCTAAAATATCTATTGCTCGTTCAGGTATAGCAGCTTCCGGAATACCGTGAGATTTTGCATAGCTTACTGCTGCTTCATTTCTTTTTGGAAGGATATCTCCAAAAAGTTCTGCAATAGCTTCATTTTTAGAATTATTTACAGAAGCTGAAATTAGTCCATAAGGGCTTGTGTATTCATTTTTAGCAACTTTTGGAGCGGCAGCTGATTCTGCAAAAATTTTACCTACACCCAAATATTCATGAGTTTTATCTGCAACAGCTTCACCAACAGTCTTTACACCTTTAGTCAGCATTGCTTCTCTGCCGGTGAATGTTAATCCATTAATCATTTTTTTACCTTCTTTTCTTTTTTGTTTTTACTGAGTACATTAACTTTAAAGTCTGTAAAAGAAAAACTTGTTAAATTAAAGAAATTAACGTTACAATAGTTAATATAACCAACAAATTTTTATAAATTCAACAACGAAACATCGTTATCCAATTTTATTTCAAACGAAGTATATTGCGGAATATCAATATCTTCACCGCGTTTAAAAACACAAATTACAGGAGCAATAAACAGGTCAGCAAGCTGTAAGATAGCTCCGCCCAGATAATAAAACGGCCGAGCCGGATATGTTATACTCTCACAACTGTACTGACACGGATCCTTATAAACTTTATCAATAGTAATAGTTCCCTTATCTGCAACATCTGCAAGGTTACCGAAATAAATCGGAGCACCGGCTAAAACACCTGCCATAATTTGCTTTTTACCCATTTTCGTAATATAAGCTTCTGCCGGATACGTAATCTTATCCACCTTAATCTTATTTATAGCAAGTTTTAATGTGCCACTGCGCCCGACAAGTCTTGGCGGTTTATTTTCAATAATTTCACCGGTAAAAGTAACCCTTGAAGCTTCTTTTCCCGGAAAAATTGAAACATCTTGCACTGTTTCAAAATTTATTATTGAACCAACCGGCGAATCAGATGACATCGGCTGCAACGACTGAACAATAAACTTTTGGCTTTTATTAAGCTTAATAACCTCAAGTTCCCGTTCTTTTAAGCAATTATATGCTGCAACAATATCAGTTCCAGAATTCAAGCTCAACTTATCAAGAGAACACGCATCTTCTGCCTGCACCGGATTTTGAGACAAGAGTGCACACAATAGTCCAAGTAAAACTACTCTTTTCATAAATATAACTCCTTATGGACAAATATATGGGGTAATTAACTAAATCCGGCTCTTTGTCTTGACCGGTAAATATAGAATATCAAAAAAAGTTCAAAAATAATCATCCAGAAAATGGATTGCTTCGGGCTATTCGCCCTCGCAAAGACGAAATTTCTTCCGACCAAACTACTCAACATTTGAATTTCAGCCACATTTCAGATACAAAAAATAGACACAAGCGTGTGCTTGTGTCTATTTTTTCTGGGCCCGGAGGGATTCGAACCCACGACCAAAGGATTATGAGTCCTCTGCGCTACCGCTGCGCCACAGGCCCGTGACGACTTTTTCCTATTATATCACAAACTTTGCAAAACCCTTTACATTAAGATTATTACAAGCTGCGACTTTTTTATTCTAACACTAAAATAGTTCCTGTCAATAAAATTTATTGGCTAAACTGCCACATACTTACAGGTTTTATCACTATTCAAGTGTTTTTCAAGCTTTCTGTCTTCCGGTAAAATTACACAGTCGGAAAGCTCTGAACCAGTCCTTATTTCTGCATTATCAAAAATTACACAGTTTTCTAGTTTTACATACTCGCCGATTTTACAATTATCTCCAACAACAGAATTTCCTACAAAACGTACTGTTTCAGGGATTCTTGATTTCCCTGCGACATAGCTCCCAAGGTTTGTTTCTTTTATATCACAAGAACCAATCTTACAAACACCATTAAATACATCCTGAATAGATTGTTTATATTGAGAAATTGTTCCAATATCATTCCAATAACCTTTCACTTCAAATGTATTTATCTGACCTGCTTCAAGCAATTTGGGAAACACGTTTTTTGCAAAATCATAAAACTGATTTTCCGGGATATAATCAAATATTTTATAATTAAATATATAAATTCCGGTATTGATAAGATTGCTTTTTGCCTCTTCTAAAGACGGTTTTTCCTGAAACTCGGTAATATAACCATCTTCACCTGCAACAACAACCCCGAAGTGAGATACAAGTTCATGCGGAATTTGTTTAACCCCGATTGTTGCAATAGCTCCAGATTTTTTATGAATTTCAATACCCTCTTTTATATCTGCAGTTGTCAAGATATCACCTGACATTACAATAAAATCTTCACCTTCATCAAAGAAAAATTGACATTTTTTTACTCCGCCGGCAGTTCCAGATAGCTCAGTTTCTTTAATATAATTAAACTTTACACCCAAATTATTCTTCTTATATCTGTCAATAATTTGATTCGCAAGATAATAAGTATTTGAAATAACTTCGTCAACACCAACACTATGAAGCTGAGATAAAATAATATCCATCAACGGTTTATTCATCACAGGTATTAAAGGTTTTGGAAACATCAATGTGATAGGCTCCAATCGAGATCCCATGCCTGCTGCCATTACCATTGCTTTAATTTTCTTTGCCATAATAATATATCCCTTTTTGTAAATTATACTACCAAGGATATTTTTTAGCAATAGACCAATTTGAAGCACGAATTAATGCTGTACATGCAGCACCTGCGCCCAATCCTATCGGGTTGTCTTCGGATCTTTTATTACAACCATCTTCCAGTTCTTTTTTAGTTAAATCATTAAAGGTATAAATATCTTGAGGAATTCCGCACCGGTCATAACCGCCAAAATGTAATCCGTTTTGTATATTGTATTTAGAGTATTTATCAGCTGAACAAATTTTCGGCTGCAGCTTATTGTTATAAAAATAAAATACAAAAATATCACGTCCAAGCTTATTAGCTCCGGCTTTGCCATCTATATCTATAATCATTGATAACAAACCTTGTTTGTTTTTATTAAAACCGATTACAACTCCGTCTTCCAATATTATACTGTATAATGACTTATCAAAAACTTTATGGTTGTTTAAATCCTTATATTGAGGACTATTCCAACAATCATCTTGTTTACCTTTGCAATATGATTGAATAGTTAAATATGGAGTGTAATAAGTTTCCGCAAAAACATTAACAGGAAGTGTCGTATTAAAGTCATTCTGGTTGTCCCCTGCAACCAGAGAATACATTCTGTTCGCCTGCATAAGAGAAGCATATACTCTGCGTAATCTTGTCAATGTGTACTTTTGTTTGTATGAATTATAAAAAGGGACAGCTATCAAAACAAACATAACTAAAAATACAACCAACATAATCAATAGAGTTTGAGTCTGAGTAACTCCGTATGAACCATTTCCAGAATTTGCCACCAAAAAATCCTTATATTATAAACCAACTGTACTTAGTATCTCAATTATTTTTTCTTTTGTCAATTCCGGATTGATTTCTTTAATCGTAATAATATCATCACAACTAACTTTTTCCCCAAACACTGTCTCCAACAAAGATTTGTCACAATCATACAAAATTGAACCATGTTGCAGAATGTAACCATTTTTACGACATTGGGCAGAACCTATAAGTTTGCGATTGTTATAACATAAATCAGCCCCTGTTGAAATCAGCATGCAATAATCAAACCCTGTTTTTACAGGTTTTGAGGTTCCGAAATCCAAATCTATCCCAAGCTGTTTAAATTTATCAATCAATATCTGTGAAATTTCTTTGTATGAAGATACAATATGCTCTCCGTTTTCCAAATAAGAAACAGGACAAACAAAACTGTATGTTATTTCATTATCATGCAGCAAAGCTCTGCCGCCGGTTAACCTGCGAACCACATCAATATTATGACTGCGCAAAAATTCTTTATCCAAAAAACTATCGTCCTGGTTTCGCCCCAATGATACACATGCCGGACTCCACGCATATAACCGAAACACCGCATCTTCTGCCCCGTTAGCTATTGAGGTTTCCAAAATTTCTGCATCAATATCCATATTTATTTGACCGGAATTAGTCCGGAACGGATAAATTTGCATTGTTTATATCTCCTGAATAATCGGAATGAATTGAATAACCGCCACGAGTTAAATCAGGCACCCTGATTTCATCAAGCGGTAAAAATCCTGAATCATCAACTTTTGGAATAATATTCTTAGCTTCTGAATAAGAATTTGAAACACCTTTTTCTTTTACGGTATTGTTATTATTCATATTGCTCTTTACAGAATGTTTATCCTGCCCATGTAAAAAGATTAATCCTTTTGTTGAATTTTTAGGATATTTGTTAGTTTCCTTCTTAGTTTTCTCTTCTTCATTCTTTTTATCTTTTTTATCTTTCTTAAACCTTCCGAATATTCCCTTTTTAGATTTGGAAATTTCTTGAGCTGACTCATCATTAGCTGCTTCTTCATCAATATTGGCAGATAAACCTGTTAATGAGCCATCATCGTATAAAGAATGAGAATTCATTTTTACAGAATATTCATCACTTGTTTGATCAACAGAAGCTTCTTGTACCTGCGGAGTTTGAACAGCCGAAACTTCTTGCTGTGCCTCTGATAAACCCTTAGTATAATTCTCAACATTTTGAACCGTATTTGAATATTCTTTATCCTGCTGTTTTTCTACGGCTGCAGGCTCAGATGCCGCTTCACTTTCAACTTTTGCAGGGGTTGACGGTTTTGTAGTTTCACCATTTTCTCTTGCAGTTAATTCATGTTCAAATTGGACAAAAGTTTCATTGCCTACAAACTGCTCAAGAGCTGCTCTTTTTGAGAAAAATTCAGATTTTGCAGTTCTTTGTTTATCTAAAGCTGTTCTATAATACGCGTCTGTTATAACAATTAATTCCCTTTGAGCATTATTTTTTTGAGCCAGTTCAAATTTTCGCTGTCTTTCTTTAACAAGATCATTTGCAAACTCCAACTGTTTTTTAGCACTCATATAATCGTAATACAAGTCTACAGCTCTTTGCTGCAGATCTTCAACCTTACGAATAAGAATAATCATATCGGCATCCGTAACTCTTGTGTATTTATAATTAAGCGCTTTTGTATCTTGCGACATAATACCTAAAATATTACCACCGATTAGTGAAGAACCTGCAAGAACAGGGCTTCCCATGCTGGCACCAACAAGAGTCGACATACTTGCAATAGTTGTTAAAACTTTTTTAACAGATTTTTCATCAGGCTTATCTGCATCAGGATTTGCAAGCTTGTATAGGGCAAAGTTAATTGTATCACTCTGGATTGCTGCACCCTGCCACAAAAGCGATAAATCAGCAAGCATTTCCTGCTCCTCATATTCAAGCTCTTGAGAAACTTCTTTTGATAAGCGCTTTATACTCAAATCAGCATAGGTCATATCTGCAATTCCTGCATCTTGAGTTTCATCCAATTTTGCATATTTTTTCTCAAGTTTAGTTTTTTGCTGTTCTGCCTGAATATATTGATTTTCAGGGAGCTCTGAAATACCTACACGATAAGCCGGAGGTTTAGGAAATTCAAGACTTTGAGAAGAAGCTGCAGCCCAAACCGGCGTTATTGCAAGACCTACGATTATAGAACTAAGCATTAATTTATTTTTTAGCATTATTACCTCCGATTAAAGCTGAATCATAGTTATATTGGTACAAATTCAACCCGTCCACAACTTTTTTTCCTGCAAGCCTTTGCAATTCAAGATGATATTTTTTTGCAAGCTGCATATATTTGTATTCTTCAATCTGCATATCTTTATAAAGAGCCGAAGATATCGCAATTTCTAAAAAGTCTTCCTCGTCCATAGCTTTAACATAATTTTTGCTATACAAAAGCTCCCTTGAGCGTACCTCTTTTAACTGGGTTAAAGTACTTTTATAATTGTAATAAGCATTGATAATCTTATCTTGAAGACTTTCAACCAATCCTGCAAGCTCAATCAACTCGGTATCTGTCAGCGGAATTTCCTGCGGAACATTTTTTTTATTTAACAAATTCTGCGCAATCCTTCCGGCAGCATAAGAACCCGATTGCACCATATAATCAGCACCAATAAGAGCAGGTGCCAAAGATGCTCCGGAAACTATAGCAGATAAAGTCTTTGCCATCAAAGATGAATGAATCCTTCTTTGGCTTTCAGGAGTTGCCAGCTTTTTCAGCGCAAACCCGATTACCTGATTATTTTCAACAGTACCTTTCCAAAGATTATCAATATCTTCCAAGTCCTTTTCTTTTTGAAGTTTAATAATCTCGTCCATGATTTCTTTATCACTTATAACAAGAGAATCTTTTCCTTTATAATCGACTTTTGGCAGCTCAATTTTTGTCTGTTTCACGTTATCAAGCTGAATTTCTTCGCCCTCAAAAGCTTCTGCCTGCACCGCCAAAATACTCATAATCCCTAATAAAATTAATACCTTTTTCATAACAAAGTTATAGCACAACTATGATAATAAATCCATCGATTGATTAATGTTTACATCTTATGATTGTTCATCAAAACAGAAAAAAAAACTATTATTGAACAAGAAGAGGAAAAAGAGTTGAGCAGCGAAAAAACAAAATCGTGTTATATGAGCACCCCGAAAGCTGAAAATAGCTTACCCGATACGCTCAAAATTAAAGCGGATTTACTAAGATCAAAAGAAGCGTTTAAAGAAGCAGCCGGCAGTTATCTTAATTCATTGCTGCTTGATAGAAACAACGCTGAAACTTATTTTGGACTGGGAGTCTGCTATAAAAGCATGGGAAAAATCCAAAAAGCTATCGAAAACCTGGAAAAAGCTGTACTTCTTGATTCAAATAAATTCGAAACATTTTACGAACTTGGATTGTGCCATCTCAGTGATGAGATGCCATGCCGGGCAATAAAATGCTTTATTCAGGCAATTCAACTTGAACCGGATAACCCTGAAGCTATTTACCAACTTGGAAGAGCCCATGAACAATGTGATGAACAGGATATGGCATTGATGATTTACCAAAAATTAATCGAAAATTCTCCGTCATATTTGAATGCATATTTGCGCAAGTCTTCACTGCTAATGAAAATGGAATTATATAAACAGGCTCTGAATATATATCTTACAGTGTTAAAAATTAATCCTAAATATACCAAAATATATTCAGACATCGGATTATGCTTTGACAAACTCGGAAAACAAGCCGAAGCAAAAAGATATTACAGAAAATTTTTATCAGCACTTCCTCAAGACGAAAAAGCTAACGCAATCTTAAAAAGAGTAGAAAACCTGAGACAGATTAAAACCTCAAAGCCTAAGCTTACAATCGTTTAATTTTATAAATCCGTCAACAAAATATCATGCCCGACATTTTTCATAAGGTTTAAGTACGCATCATAATAAACTCTTAGGGCATCAATATACTCATTTAAAGTCTGTTGATGAGCATTTTCAACCTGGATAAGATTCAATAAACTTGCCTGACCTTTCTCATATCTTTTTTTATAAGTATCAAGAACCCTTCCCGAGTCTTTTAGGATATCTTTATAATACCCAATATTAGCTTTTGCATATTTAAAATCATTATAATCTTCTTTTAGGGCAAATCTTAAATGATTTTTAAAAGAAGTTTTATCCGTATCAGCCCTTTCTAAAACTATCTGAGCCTTTTTAACCTCCGGTCCGTAAAAATACAATATAGGAATATCAACATTAACACCGACAAATGCACCCGGAAAAGCTTCTGTACCTGTTTGATGCGCAGTTTGATATGCATAGCCGCCGCCAACTGTAACATCCGGAATCCGCTTATGCTTTGCTTGAACAACTTCGGCTTCTCTTTTTTCTATTGTAGTATTTGCAATAGACAGAGAATAACTATATTTCATTGCGGTGTCTTCTATTGTTTCATAAGGAAGAAGATTTATATCCAACAGCTCAAGATTGCTCTCAAATAAGGAGGTTTCCATGGTATCATACATAACCTTTGAATCTTTAATATTCATAACATCATTCAGCGCAAATTGTGCACCTAAAAGATTTGCTCTTGCCTGATTGAGAAATACAAGCTGTTTTTTATACTTCATATCATTTTGCAATACATCAATACTGTTACTGGAAGAAGCTTTTGACTTTTGTTCTGCAATAGTTTTCATACCATAGAACAGCTTTTCACGCTGCTGCAAAATCAACACCACAGATTTCATATATAAAATATTGAAATATGCTCGCATAACCTCAATTTTTAAATTATGTTCGGCAGCTCTTATTTCATTTTCGGTTATTTTTAAATCAATCTGAGCTACTTTTTTTCTTATACCGCGCTTACCAATTTCTACAGGTACAGCCAGACCAAATTGGCTTGAATTCCCTCTGGTAACTTTTCCCATCAGAAAATTTGACTGAAATTGCGGATTTTTTAAAGCATTAGCAATTTTAATATCCTGCTTTAATTCTTCGGCTTTCTTTCGTTTTGATTTCAAATCAAGATTATTTTCCAGAGCAAGCCCGACAGCAGCTTCCAACGGCAGATGCACAACTTCTGCCAACACGTCGGGAGTAAATATTATTAAACTTACTAATATTAATAAAATCTTTTTCATAAATTTTACCAGCAGAATTTATTTTAGCATAAACATTTTAATATTATTAGATGATGTTCCCAAAATTACATAGGAATATACTGAAAGAAAGCAGGAAATATGAATAAACTCGGAGATATTATGTATAAAAAAATATTAGCAGGTATATGTTTAATTATGACAGGAAGTTCGGTTTTTGCAGCTGATAACTATAATTTACCATTCAGAGGTTTTCAAAATATTCAAGACCGCATGAAACTTGACGTTGTAAACAAACTTCAAGCCATTGCAGATAACGATGGAGTATCATTTACAAAATTATGGCCAAATGAATATTTTCAAAATATAGGAAACCCTTCCTTTATTTATATTGCAAAAAACAGGGAAGATATAACCGATATTATCAAATTTGAATACTCCGTTAACAACAATGAATGCTGGACAAAAGATAATCCTGAATTTTGTATCCAAAAACTTAATCCTATAAAAGAAAGCTATGTATATAATGAACGCCTGATTGTGGAAAGAACTCCGGATTTCATTTCAAAACCTAATGAAAAAGAAGTTTCGGAAGTCCTGTTAAAAAACAGCAAATACTTTGATACAAAACCTATCAAAACAATAAAACCTAAAAAAGAAGACCAAATCAATTTGTTAAGAGATTGCCAATTTGATGAATATGGTATTCTTGAAAGCTGTCAAACATTTAACAGAGATACTGAAGATCTTTTATATACAGAAGAACTAATAAGAAAAGAACCCATAACAAGTGCCGAAGATAATATTAAAGACAAACTGCTAAAATATGTAAAATATGATTCTGAAGATAATAAAATTGAAGAATATATATACTCAAACGGCAAACACACTTTTTATAACAAAGACGGAGAGGTTAAGGAAACATACCAGTTAACTAAAAACAAATTTAAATACTACAACAAAGCTCTTCCTGATTTATGCATAGATGTTGATTTTGTATATGATGAAAACGAACGTTTGATTAAAGAAATTCATTATGATAAAAATCATAAAATTATCAGAAAATACTCCGCAGAATATGATAATGGCAAAATTTCAAAAATTCATGTTGAAGATATGTTGTTTAGCGTAATGTGGGATATCATTCCAATTGAGCAAAGAGATATAAAAGTTCAAGCTTTTTCTATAAGATATTAAGCTTTATATCTAAATATATAATAAAAAGATTTGCTTTATTTAATATTTAGTGTAACATATACACTTGGTAGGATTTTTAATTATGGCAATACAACCGATATATATAAATAACCCCCAAAACCATAGTATGACTAATTTTTTAGCAAACAGGAAAGAAATTTCATACGGTTACATTAACCTAGAAAAATCCGAAGAAGTAAAAAAATACGGAAAAAGCCTTACAACAAAAGATAAAGTATTAGCATCAATAGGTGCAGTAACGGGGGGTGCAATCCCATTACTTACGTTTATGAAAAAACAAAAAGCACCTAATATTTTTAAAGTTAAATACACAGTTAAAGAAATGCTTACAATGGCTGCCTGCGGAAATTTAGGGGGCATTTTGCTCAGTTCTGTAGGGGAACCGAAACAAGATAGAATAAGAAAATGGAAGGAAGGGGCTTTTCAAATGGCGTTAACTTCAATTCCAATGCTGCTTGTTGACGGAACAATAAAACTTTGCGAAAAACAAAAAAATCCAAAAATTAATAATAATTTTGTAAAAATCCTAGCCTCAGTCACAGGGGTTGCAATAGGTTCAAACAGTGCCATTTATATTTCAAACAAATTAAGAAGTGATAAGGAAGCAAAGAAACCAAAACGAGAATTAAAGCTAATCGATATGATTGCAAATTTCGATGATGCTGTTGCAATATGTGTCCTTGCAAAAGTTCCATTTGCAAATAAAATCCATATAGAAAGAGCCTTACCATTTATTTATTCGTTCTGCGGTTACCGCTCAGGTACTGGTGATAGAAAATATAAATAAAACTATTTATTCCTCAAGCCAGTCAAAACATATTTTCAAAAACTTTTCAGGATAATCATGAAATAAGTCTTCTGCATGTCTTGCATTTTTAAATAATACATAATCTTTTTTGCATACTGCTTTTTCAGATAGCATTTTAGTATGCCAAGGTAGAACTGTAGGATCTTTTTCGCCTGCAATAAATAATGTAGGAACAGTTATTTTATCTACAAAATCAATCGGATTATCTTTTTTATACCAAGGAAAGCCTGCCCTGATTGTAAGCCACCTTGAAGGTTCAAATTTTTGAAACAATGTAGGAATCCATGCATCAGGCGAGTACATTCTATTTTCAATTTTCATAAAATCTACAGGGGCAGAAACTGCAATAATCTTATCAACATTTTTATGCTTAGCCCCGTATAGCAAAACAAGCGCCCCGCCCAGTGAAAAACCGAAAAGATAAACCTTCTTATATTTTTTTGCTGCAAAATCAACGACTATATCTATATCTGCCTCTTCTTTTGCTGTAAAGGTATAAAAGCCTCCACTATTTCCATGCCCGCGAAAATCCATAGAAATCACATCATACTTTTCACCTAAAACCCTTGCAAGTTCGTTAAAAGAAGCTGAATCTTTTGTCATAAACCAGCCCGGGCAAAGAATAACAACTTCGTCTTTGCCCGAATCATAATGGTTTATCGAAATTTTTATATTATCAATTGTTTTTAAGAATAACTTATTCATATTATTGAACAGGAGCTGACGGTGCATTTACCTTTGAACCATTCGGTTCAGGAGACTTTGAAACAGGAGCCGGAGCCGGAGCTGCTGCAGGCTGCGTGTCTAATCCCATTATTTTAGCAAAATTCTGCATCAATTCTTCCTGATTAGGGATAGTACATACATTTCCGCCAATAAGCATTGCTACAAGTTTCTCCTCTTCAGGTGTTAATTTTTTATCACCTGCTAAAGCTGCAGCATTTGGAGTTTTCAACATTTTACTTACAAAAGTTTCATTTTTTTCATAATGTGCAATTATTGCATCAACAATAATATTTAATTGTTCTTGCGTAAATCCGCAGTTAATAATCGGCTCAATCTTTGAAATATCTTCATCTGTAACTTTTACTTCAAAAACCTCTCTGATATCTTTACCGATTCCGCTGATTTTACCTGAAAGATGGTACTGGCATTTATTTTCAACCCAGCCATTAATATCTATTTTGAAACCTATTTTTAAACCAAACAGATCAATATATTCACTCCAGTGAAGAGGTTCGCATGTTCTTAAATTTGAAAAATATCTGTTCATCAATTCGTTTACCTGTTTATCAATAGGATTGTCTACCGCCTTCAATTCATTTTCTTCAACACCCCTCAGTTGAACAGCAGCCTCGTTAATAGTTTTTTGACCTGCCGCATTTATTGGCTGTATCGCACTTGTGACACACTGTGTTCCAACAAAAACAGCCGCAACTAATACTAATAATTTTAAATTTTTCATAATCTTTCCTTTATTTTCTTAACGCTATAATCCAAAAACCGAACCGAACATTCCTGCAGAATCATCCGTATTCAAAATTGTACAAGCTCTATCATTTAATATTACATTCATAAGCTCAATGTCAGATACAGACATATTACTCCTATCAGGCAAAGAGATATCCTGCGGATTTTTGAGCATATTATTTTTTGCTCCGTTATTTCTTTCTTGTTCCTGCAAAATAGAGTCCCCAACTTCTTCAAGCTGTTGTCTGGTAAATTCACACCTAATTTTCGGCTCAAATGTTGTGATTTTAGCATCCGAAGCATCAAACCCGTATATGGAATTGAACATTTCACTAATACCGGTAGATTTAGCAATGAAGTTCAATCGGCATTTGTTATTAACCCAGCCTACAATACTTACCTTGAATTGAAAATCAATTCCAGAAACCGCCGTATTTAAAACTTCACTATACGGCTTGCACATCATAACATTATCTGCAAACTTATTACCGGTTGACGGGCGAGTTGTTCTAACTGTAGTCTTAGCAGACGAAGAACTGCGCGCTGCAGGTTTCCGAACATTTTGAACAGAAGAATTTTTAGCTCTGTTTATCTGTCTTTTTGTTGTTACAACCTGCGCAAAAACCTGAGAACCTGCCACAACCGCTACTAACGCTAATATTAACCAAAATTTTTTCATATTTCCACCATCTTCTCTCCCTGATTATACCAATTTAGCAAAAAAATTTATATAATACATTTGAATGGTATTTTTAACAGTTTTATTATAATATATAAACAAAAGAGCTTTATAAGGGGTAATCAGACAAAATGGATAAAAACGTTAACAATGATTTGCTAATTCTTGGAATTTGTATTCTGGGATTGGGGCTGGCTTTAGCCGCATATTCAATTTCAACCTACACAGAAATTAAAAACCTTAGCCAAAAAGTTGACTTTGAACTAGTTGATGGTAATATCCAGCTTTCATCTTCAGACAAATACTATAAATACTTATCCTTTGCTGATTTTTTAAACCAAAAATTAGAACAAAATAAAAATATTCCGATAAAAAACGCTTCCTGCGCTTATCTTGATTTTGCACAACATAACGCAATAGAGCTGTATAGACTGACTTCAAGAAAAATGGATTTGGATGAATCTAAAAAAAATGTAGCCGCAGGAAATGTCCGCGCACTATATAACATGCTTGATAACTACAGGACCTGTAAACAAACAAATGAATACAAAACCGAATTAAATAATATATTAAATGAGATTCAAGAATCCGAAAGTCTGCAACTCAACAGGCAACAGCGCATGAATGAATTTTATAACAACTATAAAGACAGATACACAAAACAAGCACAGCAAGAAGAAGCTGGAATAGCTGCCGATTCAGAATATCCGGTCAAACAAACCATGCCGGAGGAGCAAGACATTCAACCGCTGCAAAATCCGGAAGTTTTAGATATTCAACAGGAAAAATAATAGCTTTATTTATTATTTTAAATTAATAAATAAAAAAAACCACTCACAAGTGAGTGGGTCGTTTTCTGCATCCTAATGGTCTCTTTTTAGTGTTTATTATTTAGGAGTTTATATGTTTTTGAGGTTAATGAACTATTTATATTTAGTGTTTCGACTACACTTAAATCTTATGTAATTATTATGCCACAAGAAAAATTATATGTCAATAAGATGTTTTTATATTTTTTCAGATAGCTGAAATTACAGGAATAGTGTACATTCTACACTTTACAAAACTTAATAATCTTAGTTTTGATATAATTT